>Ga0082212_10000151_pt1 | contig 101002 bp, 83 predicted proteins | sample TergutNt197P3_FD_71548 | JGI IMG/M metagenome (GOLD analysis project Ga0082212, IMG submission 71548) | Neocapritermes taracua P3 segment gut microbial communities from Petit-Saut dam, French Guiana - Nt197 P3 | ecosystem: Host-associated > Arthropoda: Insects > Digestive system > Gut ...
TCCTGTGATACCCGATCTTGCACCTTTTGCGCTTGCCTTCGCGTACCCAAGTACGCTCAGCCGCGCAACGGCACAATCTCGGGCATCACAGAAACCCTCGCTGACTGGTGTGGATCTGGGAGGTGGGGACAAAACACCCCTGCAGGCCCTGGGCGGCGGCATCCCCTGTTGCCGTCTGCCTATCCTGTGAGCACAAAGACAAAGGGGGTTCTTCGTGCTATTTTGTTAGCGACGGAAAGAAACAGCGGCAGGCGCAAAGGGCGACACAAAGGATTTCACCAGGGAACAACCTATGAATCGGATCGAGGCATTACGGATATTGGGGCTTGACGAGGACGCTACGGCAGAGGATGTCAGGACGGCCTACAAGGAAGTGGCGCAGATACTGCACCCCGACCGCTTCGCTTCAAGCAGGAAGCTGCAAGACCGCGCGACCGAGCAGTTCAAGAACCTCCAGGAGGCCTACGACTTCCTGGACAAGGGAAAGGCGGCCAAGGCCGGCCGCTCGTCGTCCGGCGGGCGCTCGCCCTCGCCTGCGGCCTCTGCCCGCCAGGGCCGTGCAGCTGCTAGCGAGTACGAGGCGCGCCTTGCCGGTATCTCTGCGGCGCGGGCACAGCTCGTCGCACAGCGGGACACCGTGCTCGACGAGCGGCGCAACGGGCTCATCCTCATAGTCTTCGGCTTCGTCGTGTGCCTGCTGCTCCGAAGGCTGCCTCCCGCGCTGGCCCTGGGCAGCACTGCCGTCGTGTGGGGCATCGTCCAGTCGGTGTCAAACTTCTCGACCCTGAAGAACCTCGACGGGCATATACGGGAGCTCAACCAGGAGCAAAGGCGCCTTGCCCGCGAGCTCGAAGACCTGGAAACATAGGGCACGAACGAAATACGGACACGACAAAAGACACGACAAAAGAACGAGGAAGCATGAGACAAGAAAACATCCGCAACGTGGCGATTATCGCCCACGTCGATCACGGGAAGACGACCCTGGTCGACCGCCTCCTGTACACGGCAGGCGTATTCCGCGAGAACCAGCAGGTCGAAGAGAGGGTGCTCGACTCCAACGACCAGGAGCGGGAGCGCGGCATCACGATCCTGGCAAAGAACATCTCCGTTCGCTACAAGGACGTGAAAGTCAACGTGATAGACACCCCCGGCCACGCCGACTTCGGCGGCGAGGTCGAACGGGTGCTCAACATGGCAGACGGGGCCCTGCTCATCGTCGACGCATTTGAAGGTCCCATGCCGCAGACGCGCTTCGTGTTGCGCCACGCGCTCGGCCTCGGCCTGCGCATCATCGTCGTTGTCAACAAGATAGACCGCCCGGGTGCCCGTCCCGAGGAAGTGGTCGACGAGGTGTTCGACCTCATGGTCGAGCTTGAGGCGTCCGACACGCAGCTGGACTTCCCCGTCGTCTACACAAGCGCGGTCAACGGCTATGCCCGCTTTGAGCCGGATGATGCGAACTCCACGATGCTGCCGCTGCTTGAGACCATCCTTGAGCACGTCCCCGCCCCCGACTGCGACGTGCATGGGCCGCTTGCCTTGCAGATCTGTACCATCGACCATTCGAGCTTCGTCGGCCGCATCGGCGTCGGCCGCCTGTTCTCGGGCACCATCCACAAGGCCGAGCCCGTCCTGGTGATAAAAAACGACGGCACGCGCTACAATGCCACGCTCAAAGACGTGTTCTCTTTCGAGGAATTGGGGAAGACGAAGCAAAAGGAGGTGAGTGCCGGCGACATCGTCGCGATTGTCGGCATCGAGGACGCGGACATCGGTGACATGGTCACCAGCCGGGAGAACCCGGTGCGGCTCGACCCGATAGCGGTGGAGGAGCCGACCATGGCCGTGGTGTTCGAGGCCTCGACGAGCCCGCTCGTGGGGCGCGAGGGAGAGATCGTCGGTGCCCGCCAGCTGAAGGAGCGCCTCATGCGCGAGGCGGAGAGCAACATCTCGATGCGCATCGCCGAGCTTGCGGACAAGAGCGGCATCGAGGTCGCGGGGCGCGGGGTGCTCCACCTGTCGGTGCTGATGGAGACCATGCGCCGCGAAGGCTTCGAGTTCCAGGTGGGCCGCCCGCGGGTGATAATCAAGAAGGACGAGCAGGGCAACAAGACCGAGCCCATCGAAGAGGCCACCGTGGACGTGCCGAGCGAGTACGCCGGCAAGGTGATAGAGGCCTTCGGCAGCGTCGGCGGCGAGATGACCGACATGTTCCAGCGCGGCGACCAGACCCACCTCGTGTTCCGCATCCCCTCACGCGGCACCATGGGGCTGCGTACCCGCCTGCTGAACGCCACGCGCGGCGAGGCGAACATGTTCCACCATTTTTCCGACTACGGCGCCTATCGGGGCGACCTGAGCAAGCGGAAGAGCGGCTCGATGATCTCGATGTCGACGGAAAAGAGCGTCGCCTACGCGCTCGACACCCTGCAGGAGCGCGGCCGCCTGTTCATCGGGCCGGGCGAGGAATGCTACGAGGGCATGATCGTGGGCGAGTCCGCGAAAGAGGGCGACATGGTCGTCAACATCGCGAAGAGCAAGCACCTCGGCAACCAGCGGGCATCCGGCTCTGACAAGGCGATTCAGCTGACCCCGCCCCTCGTCTTCACACTCGAAGAGGCGCTCGAATACATCGAGGACGACGAGCTGGTGGAGATCACGCCGAAGACCATCCGCCTGCGCAAGCGCGTCCTTTCGGCGATCGAGCGCAAGAAGGCGCACAAGTAAGCGTGTTGCGGGGTGGACGGGGGACGGTCCCCTGTCAACCCCCAACCGAAGATGGGCTTATTGTGCAGCTTTCTCAGGCTTTTTGCTCCTGTGAGAGAATACAGGGATTGAAAAAAAATTTCCAGGCTTGAACACGTACCCAAACACGTATCCAAGGAAGGCCCTATGAAAGCTATGAAACTGATAAAAGCCCTCTGCGTGCTCGGTCTTGCCACGGCAGGCCTCTGCATGCTTTCGGCATGCACGGACACGGGCAGCAACGGAAAGGGGACATCCGGTGCAGACGGGCTCACCGGCGGCGTGGCCGCAACAGTGAACGGCGTCGAGATAGCCGAAGACGATGTCACCGTCTACATCCAGGAGTACCGCACGTCATACGGCATGACCGACGAGGACTCGTGGGGGGAATACCTTGCGGACTCCGGAACGACGCCCGAGGCATTCCGTGAGGACACCATCGGCACCTTCATCGAGGACGAGCTGACCAGGCAGGCGATGGCCGAGAAGGGCATCGAGGTCGACACCGCCGAGGTTGACGAGCGAATCAACGCCATGAGGGTCAATTACGAGAGCGAGGAGGCCTGGAACCAGGCCTTGCAGGGCGCGGGCTGGACCGAGGAGGCCTATCGTGAGGAAATCGGGCTGAGGTTGCAGCTGATGAGGCTGATCGAAGAGGTTGCCCCTGCCGAAGAGCCCGCAGAAGAAGACGTCTTGAACTACATCCAGATGTATATGAGCATGTTTGACGGCGCAAAGCGCTCGTCGCACATCCTCTTCGAGAGCGCCGACGAGAAAACTGCCCAGGAAGCGCTCGACAAGATCAATGCGGGCGAGCTGGACTTTGCCGAGGCTGCGAAGCAGCACTCGAAGGACGGATCTGCCGAGAACGGCGGCGATGTGGGCTGGGACAAGCTGAGCCAGTTCGTCACCGCCTACCAGGAGGCCCTTGACGAGCTTGAGCTCGACCAGGTGAGTGGCCTGGTCACGAGCGAGTACGGCATCCATGTCATCAAGTGCACCGACCTGTTCACCGCTCCCGAGGAAGTGACCGACCCGAACCAGGTCCCCGTGGAGTACGCGGACACGATACGGAACATGATCCGGGGCTGGAACCAGGAAGAGGCCTACAACGAATGGCTTGAGAAGTACCGGGAAGCGGCGGATATCGTCATCAACCCCATGCCGGCCAAGGTTCCCTACAACCTCAACATCGACAAGTATATTATCTGGGATGACGAGGGCGACGAGGATGCCGAGGACGAGGAAGCAGAATACGAGGACCTGATGGACGAAGAGGCCGACGACGGCGACGGAGCACAAGACGCTGAAACCGGAGAAGGCGACACGGAAGGCGACGAGGCACAGGCGCCTCCCGCAGCAAGCTAAGCCCCACTGGATGCCACGCGCGCCGAATGTGTTGCAAAGTGCTGCACGCCGGTGCCAGGCAGGGTAATAAAAAGGAGAGATGTCCGAGCTTGGTCGAAGGAGCACGATTGGAAATCGTGTATACGCCAAAAGCGTATCTGGGGTTCGAATCCCCATCTCTCCGCCATTTGAAAACTAAGAGTTATGGTACACTTTTTATCCCAACACACCCCATGCGGAGGGGTGGCAGAGTGGTTGAATGCGGCGGTCTCGAAAACCGTTTCACCGGCATTCCCGGTGACGAGGGTTCGAATCCCTCCTCCTCCGCCATTGAAAAACTAAGAGCATGGTACACTTTTGAGTCCGGCGGCCTACGGAGCCCGAAGGGATTCGAACCCGACGGGAAGCCCCCTGTCCGTTCACCGAGAGAAGAGGCATCGTTGCAGGCAATCATTCTTGCAGCTGGCATGGGAAAAAGACTTGGCGAGCTGACCAGCAACAACACAAAATGCATGGTCGAGGTCAACGGGGTGACGCTGATAGAGAGGATGCTCTCCCAGCTGGACTCCCTACAGCCGCCCCTGTCCCGAATCATCATTGTTATTGGCTATGAGGGCGAAAAGCTCAAGGCCCATGTCGCCTCGCTTCCCCTTGAAACCGCTGTCGAATATATAACAAACGAAGACTTTGCGACGACTAACAATATTGTCTCCCTGGCTTTGACAAAGGACTGGCTCGCCAAGGAAGACACCCTCCTTCTTGAGTCGGACCTGATATTCGAAGACGGCATCCTCGAAGAGCTCGTCAACGACGAACGCCCGACACTGGCACTTGTCGACAAATACGCAAGCTGGATGGACGGCGCCGTGGTGAAGATCGACGCAAAGGACAACATCCTCGCCTTTGTCCCCGGAACGAAGTTCGCGCTTGAGGACATCCCCCACTATTACAAAACGGTCAACATATACAAGTTCGGCAAAGAGTTCTCCGAGTCGCACTACCTGCCGTTCCTGGAAGCCTACTCGAAGGCTTACGGCGACAACGAATACTACGAACAGGTGCTCCGTGTGCTCATAATGCTCGACGACTCGGAGGTCAAGGCAAAACGGCTCGACGGCCATCAGTGGTACGAGATCGACGACATCCAGGACCTGGACATCGCGTCGTCCATGTTCCACGCGGACCCGGAAGAGCACCTCAAGAAGATCATGGAAAGATACGGCGGGTATTGGCGCTATCCGAAGCTGCTGGATTTCTGCTACCTGGTCAACCCCTACTACCCCCCCAAACGCCTGTGCGACGAAATAAAGGCCGAGTTCGACAGGCTTGTCACCGAATACCCCTCGGGATTCGGGGTCAACTCCTTGCTGGCAGCGAAGAACTTCTCCCTGAACAGGGATTACGTCCTTGTGGGAAACGGGGCTGCCGAGCTTATTGCCTCCCTGCTCCGTTTCGTCGCTACCCCGGTCGGCATGATCAAGCCGACTTTCGACGAATATCCCAACAGGGCGCGTCGTATGGATGTTGAAACCTTCATCCCCCAAACAAGCGACCTGTCGTACAGCGCCCGCGATGTGATCGAGCATTTTGACGAAACAAGCATCCAGAGCCTCGTTCTCATCAACCCGGACAACCCCAGCGGCAACTACCTCCCACGCGGGGACCTGCAGGCCATACTCGAATGGGCACAGCAAAAATCCATCACCCTTATCCTCGACGAGTCCTTTTCCGACTTCTCTGACGAGCCCGACAACTCGTGCCTGAAGGACAGCCTGCTGGAAGCATACCCGAACCTCGTTGTGGTGAAGTCGATATCAAAGTCATACGGTATCCCCGGGCTGCGGCTCGGGATCATGGCCTCTGCGAACCAAGAGACGGTGTCTTCGGTGAGAAGGGACGTGGCAATCTGGAACGTCAACTCCTTCGGGGAGTTCTATCTACAGATAGCGGAAAAGTACAAGCCCGACTACGAGCAAGGGCTTGGGAGGTTTCGGGAAGAGCGGAAGCGCTTCTTGGGCGAGCTTGGAAGAATCGACGGCCTGTCGGTTGTCCCGACCCAGGCAAATTTCGTCATGGTCAAGACGCCGGAAAGCATGCCGTCAAAAGACCTTGCCGTTCGGCTGCTGTCGGAATGGGGCATCCTCATCAAGGACCTCTCCGGCAAGGCGGTTCCCTCGGCGCACTACATCAGGCTCGCAATCCGGAGCAGCGAGGACAACGACAGGCTGCTGGCAGCGCTTCGCAGCATCCTCGACAGGGCATAATAGAAGCATCCCCATTATCCCCGTCCTTCCGCGTGTAGGTAGGATGGATATATGGTGCGTGTGGGGTTGTTACGGTAGAATGAGGGCACAGATATGAGCTCGTTGATGAATTGAGGGAGACAGATGAAAAGGAAAATTGCCGCTTTGTTCTTGTCCGTGGCGTTGACCTTCGGTGCAGGGGTTGCCTTGGTCGGCTGTACTGGTGGAAGTGCTGCGGAGAAGATTCCCGACGGAGTCAAGGATATCGCCACTTCACGACAGACTTCCGGTAATGTGAACTTCACAAACTACCAGGTGGTTATTGCGGAAGACCTTGACTGGAACAACCTGTCAATCGAGGAAAGGCAAAAGATTGTCGACTATGGTTACCGGGAAAGTCGCAGGCAGGCACAGGAAAACGGCGTGAACAACTTCAACATCATCGGCGTGAGGGAGGATAGCGTGGTTCTGTTCATGTACGACCGCGAGAACAAGGAAATGAAAATCTATGAGGACGGGCAGCCTGTAGACAGCCTCCCTGTCCCGGAAATCGAAGAATAAAGCACCGTAAAAGAGCGTTCAACGAACCGGGCGGGCATCAACCCTGATGCCCGCCCGGCTTTTGTTGCGCCTTCTGCGCCGCTCGGTCCCCGAGCAGCTGCCCCGCGTCATTGCGGGCTTGACCCGCAATCTTTCAGTAGAGGCTTCAATAGGATTGCGGGTCAAGCCCGCAATGACGTTTCCGTGCCTTTAGAGCCACAGCCCCCTTAAGACATTGCCTTCGGAAAAGGACATGTTGTAGGTCACGGTGCTGTTCTCGTAATGGGCTTCTTGGCGTACCGTCACGAACTCGATGCCGTTTTCTGTCGCATCCTCGCAGACGGAGTCCCCGAGGCTGTCGAAGGCGCCGAAGCTTTCCAGGCTTCCCCCAAAGACCTCCCTCAGCTGATCCCCGGTGAAAGCCTCCTCGGACAGGGCTGCTACAGCATCGAAGTCCTGCGCGTTTATCAGCTCGACGACCTCGCGTGCCTGCTGGGCAAGCGGCTCTTCCTCGGCCCATGCGGGAAGCGTGGGCTCTTCTTCGGTCTGGGCTGGGGTCCGCGTGCAGCCGGTGAAGGCCAGGGCCAACAGGCAGCAGAGCAATGCGAGGGCAACTTTCTTCATGGCGGTAAAAACCTTTCTTGTGGGTATCTGAGGGCGTTTTAAGGGGTTGTGGGCGACGGGAAATGACAGGCACAGAAATGTCCGGGCTCGATCTCATGCAGGTCGGGGCGTTCTTGCGAGCAGCGGGCTTGTGCAACGGGGCAGCGGGTGGAAAAACGGCATCCGCTGGGAGGGTCGATGGGAGAGGGGACCTCGCCTCTGAGGATGATGCGCGAACGGGTGCGCTGCACCTTGGGGTCGGGGACGGGAATGGCAGAAAGCAGGCTTTGCGTGTAGGGATGGCGGGGCGCTGAGTACAGCAGGTTGACCGGGGCCGTCTCAACGATAGTGCCCAGGTACATGACGGCGACCGTGTCCGAGATGTGCTGCACCACGCCAAGGTCGTGGGCGATGAAGAGATAGGTCAGCCCCAGTTCCGCCTGGAGGCTGTCGAGCAGGTTGAGCACCTGGGCTTGGATGGACACGTCAAGCGCGGACACCGGCTCGTCACAGACAATGAGCTTGGGTTTGAGGGCCAGGGCGCGGGCGATGCCGATACGCTGGCGTTGCCCCCCGGAAAACTCGTGGGGGTAGCGATTGATGTGCTCGGGGTTGAGCCCCACGGTCTCAAGCAGGCCCTTCACGGCGGCAATGCGCTCGGCCTTGGTTCCTGTCCGGTGGATCACCAAAGGCTCGCTGACCACCTCGCCGATGGTCATACGGGGGTTCAAGGATGCCTGCGGGTCCTGGAAGACGATCTGCGCTTCGCGCCTGAAGTTGAAGAGGTCCCTGCCCTTCAGGGAGGCGACATCGTGCCCGTCGAAATCGATGGTCCCGCTGGTCGGGTTGATGAGCCGGATGATGCAGCGCCCAATGGTGGACTTGCCGCTGCCGGATTCGCCCACCAGCCCCATGGTCTGGCCGCGCTCGATGGTAAAGCTCACGTCACTCACGGCCGAGACAAAGCGTTTCCTGTGGCCCTGGAGCAGGCTGCGGTTGACCGCGAAGTCCTTGTGCAGGTGGGAGAGTTTGAGAAGGGTATCAGCCATCGCTGTGCCCCCTTCGTGTATCTGCGCCTTCGGGTGCGGCCATTCCTGCGACGGCGCCCGGCGCCACCGTATCTGCATCTTCGTCGTCGTGAAGAGGCGAGTTCTCCAAGAACGCGGGGTCGTCTGAGAAGTGGCAGGCCGAGGCATGGGCTCCGGCAAGCTTGACCAGGACAGGGCCTTCCTCGTGACAGCGTGGCTGCGCATAGGGGCAGCGCGGCGAGAACGCACATCCTGCGGGCAGGTTGATGAGGCTCGGCGGGTTGCCCTTGATGGGCGTGAGGGGTTCCTTGTCCCCGGCGGTACGTTTGGGAATCGAACGCATAAGGCCCCAGGTGTAGGGGTGCAGGGGCTGGTAGAATATCTCGTCGGTGGTACCGTATTCCACTGGCCTGCCGGCATACATGACCAAGATGCGGTCGGCCATGTCGGCCACGACGCCGAGGTCGTGGGTGATCATGATAATGGCCGAGCCGGTACGCTTTTGAAGGCTCTGCATAAGTTCGAGTATCTGTGCCTGGATGGTCACGTCGAGCGCGGTCGTCGGCTCGTCGGCGATGAGTATTTCCGGGTCGCAGGCAAGCGCCATGGCAATCATCGCACGCTGGCGCATGCCGCCGGAGAACTGGTGGGGGTAGTCCCGGGCACGCTCGGCCGCATTGGGAATGCCGACCAGGTCAAGGAGCTCGATCGCCCGTGCAAAGGCCTGTTTCTTCTTATAGCCCTTGTGGATGGTCAGGCCTTCCCCCACCTGCTTTCCCACCCGGTACACCGGGTTCAGGGAAGAGAGGGGGTCTTGGAAGATCATGGCGATGTTGTTGCCGCGAATCTTCTGGAAGTCCTTTTCGGATATGGTGATGAGCGACTGGCCCTTGAACAAGACGTTGCCACCGTGAATCTTGCCGGGGGGCATGGGGACAAGCCCCATGATGGACATGGCCGTGACCGACTTGCCGCTGCCCGACTCGCCGACCACGCCTAAGGTCTCACCGAGGTTGAGCGTGAAGGAGACACCGTCAACGGCCTTGACAAGCCCGTCGGGGGTGTCGAAGTACATCTTCAGGTTCTCCACCTTGAGCAAGTCGGCCGTGCCAGCTGTGCCAGCCGCGTCGGCCGGGTCCGTCGGGGCACCGTCCGCTCTGACAGCTGGGGCACCTTTCACGGTCTCGGCCGCCCTGCCGCCCATGCCGCCGTCTTCCCTGTCGGTCATCTTCCCGTCCATGTCAGTCCGTCACCTTCACGTCCATCGCGTCGCGCAGCCCGTCGCCGAGAAGGGTGAAGGAGAGCACGGTGAGCAGTATCGCCAGCCCGGGACAGAGCACGAGCCACGGGGCGACGACCAGGTATTGCTGGGCCTCGGCTATCATCAGGCCCCACGAAGGCGTGGGAGGCTGTATCCCCAGCCCCAGAAAGCTCAGGGCCGCCTCGGATATGATGGCGGTGCCGATGCTCATGGTGGCGTACACGATCACCGGCGCAAGGGAGTTCGGGAGGACATGGCGCATGATGATGCGGAAGTCGCTGGCACCCAGGGCACGCGCCGCGGAAACGTAGTCGCTCTCCTTGACCTGGAGGATGATGCTTCGGATGACCCGGGCGATGGCGGTCCACCCGATGATCCCGATGGCAATGAACATGTTGACGAAGCTCGGCCCGAGGGCGGCGAGCAGGGCGATGGCGAAGAGGATGTAGGGGAAGGCCATGAAGATGTCGGTCGCGCGCATGATGATGCTGTCCCACACGCCGCCGAAGTAGGCTGCGGTCGTGCCGAGGACCAGGCCGATGATCAGCGATATCGACATGGCTAGCACGCCGACGGAAAGCGAGACACGTGCGCCGTAGATGACGCGCACCAGTTCGTCACGACCGAGGCTGTCGGTGCCGAAGGGGTGTTGGAGCGACGGGGGCATCTTCGACATAGTCGCCGTCATGGTGGTGTCGACGAAGGTGGGGGAGCCCAAAAGCTGGGGGGCCCACAAGTCTGCGCTCAGGGCCACCAGCACCATGAAGGCTATCCAGCAAAAGCCGCAGACTGCGAGCTTGTTCTTCCGCAGGCGCCTCCAGGCGTCGCCCCACAGCGTGCGGTTCTGCTTGTTGGGCGCCATCTATTCGTCACCCGCCTTCTTGCCGTAGCGGATGCGTGGGTCGAAAAGCGCGTAGCTGACGTCGATGATGAGGTTGATGAGCATGATAAGGATGACTACCAGGATAACGCCGCCCATGACGATGGGCCAGTCGCGCTGCCCGATGGCGCGGAATATCTCGTAGCCGACACCCGGCCAGTTGAAGATGGTCTCGGTGAGGATGGCGCTCGACATCATGACACCGAAGTCGATGCCGATGAAAGTGATAACGGGGATCATGGCGTTTTTCAGGGCGTGCTTCACGATAACGGCCCCGCGCGAGAGGCCTTTTGCCCGCGCGGTGCGGATGTAGTCCGCGTTCAGGACCTCAAGAAGCTGGGAGCGCATGACGCGTGCGGTGTAGGCAAGCGAGACCGACGCCAGGGCCACCGCCGGCAGGATGTAGTGCATCCAGGTCGGATAGCTGCTGATGGGCCCGCCCGCCCCCGAGATGGGCAGGGAGAAGGCGCCTCCCGTGGCGTCTTTCAAGAAGACGCCGAAGAACATCTGCAACAGCATGCCCAGCCAAAACACGGGCACCGAGATAAGGATAGACGTCGAGACGGTGACCAATGCGTCAACGAAGGAGTAGCGCTTCACGGCAGAGACGATGCCGGCAGATATCCCGATGAGTATCTCGATCAGTATGGCGCAGAGTGCCAGGCGTGCGGTGTAGGGGAACTTTTCGGCGAAGATGTCGATAACCGGGGTCTTGCGCTGGTACGAGGTCCCCAGGTCGCCGTGGAGCAGGTCGTTCATGTAGTAGCCGTACTGGACGTAGAGGGGCTCGTCGAGGTGGTTCGCCTTGACGATCTGCTCGTAGATGGCGTCAGGCATCGCTTTCTCGCCTGCGAGCAGCTTGATAGGGTCGCCCGGTATGACCGCACGGAAGAAGAACAGTATCAAGGTGATGCCGATGAATACGGGGATGAACTGCAGTATGCGTTTTCCGATATAGGCTAACATCGTGGTCTTTCTCTACTTTGGCTCGCTCAGTATTGTACACGATTGGTACACGATTGGAGCTCGATGTCCACGAAAAAGCAGAAGGGCCAGCACAAAGGGGACGTTCCTTTTTGTGCTGGCCCCAGTCTCTCGCCTGGCCAGCACAAAAAGGAACGTCCCCTTTGTGCTGGCCTCCGGGAGGCTTCCTTTAGACGAGCTCTGCCTGGGCGAGCGCAGTTATGCGGTTCGGGCCGTAGAAGAGGTTCTTCACCCTGTCCGAGGCGACGTCGTGGTGGCAGTAGTACATGACCGGGACCACGACGGCGTCCTCGCCGAGGATGTCGTCAACCTCCTGGTAGAGCTTGATGCGCTCCGCCGTGTCGGTGATGGCGCGCGCCGCGATGATCTTCTCGTCCACCTCTTTGTTGGAATACCCCGAGCGGTTGTCGCCGTTGTCGGTGTAGAACAGCGGGTAGAGGAAGTTGTCCATGATGGGGTAGTCGGCTATCCAGCCGAGGCGCCCTATCTGGTAGTTCCCGTTTTGCAGGGCCGACAGGTAGCTTGCCCACTCCATCGAGTCGAGCTCGGCCTTGATGCCGATTGCGGCGAGGTCGGCCTGGACCATCTGCATGATCTCCTCGTGGCCGCCGCCGGAGTTGCAGGAGAGCTTGATGGGGGGAAGCCCCTCGCCTCCGGGGAAGCCGGCATCGGCGAGCGCCTGCCGCGCCGCCTCGATGTCGTACTTTGCGTAGGGCCAGGCATCCGGGCGGTAGCCCTCGATGCCGGGAGGTACGATACCCGTGGCGGGGGTGCGGCTGCCCTCGAAGATGGTGTCGCAGATGGCCTGCCGGTTGATGGCCAAACTGACAGCCCGGCGGACGTCCTTGCTCGCAAAGAATTTATCTTCGAGGTTGATGACGAAGTAGTAGGTCGATGATTCGGCGCCCATGAGGGTCTGTGCGCCCGGGTTGGCCGTATAGCCGTCGACGGAGTTGCCGTATGCTGCCTTCGTCGACTCGATCTGGCCGTTCGCAATCATGGAAAGGTCGAGGTTCCCGGCCTGGAACTCGGTGAAGGCGGTGTCAGGCGACTTGAAGATCAGGAAGTCGCAGCCGTCTATCTTGGCCTTTTCGCCGTAATAGTCGTCGAAGCGCTTGACCTGGATGTACTGGTCGTCCACCCAAGTGCCGTCCATCATGAAGGGGCCGTTGCCGATGGGCGCGCGGGAGAAGGTTGCAAAGTCGTCGGCCGCCCCGCCTGAGGGGATGGGCCCGAGGGCGGGATGCGATGCCACGTAGACGAAGTCGGCGAAGGGCTCGGAGAGGGTGACCTCGAAGGTGAGCTCGTCGAGGGTTTTGAGGCCCACAAGCTCGGTGGCTGTGCCTTCGAGCATAGCGTCGTAGCCCACGACTTTGTCGATGTGGTAAGAGATGACCGAGGGCTCGTCAGCGGTGTTGGGGTTGCACATGCGCTCCCAAGAGAACTTGAAGTCCTGCGCCGTTACCGGTTCTCCGTTGTGGAACAGGGCGCCTTCGCGCAGCTTGAAGGTGAAGACGGTGGCGTCGTCGGAAACCTCCCAGCTCTCAGCGGCAGCGCCGACGAGCTCCTGGGCCCGGTAGTCGTAGTAGGTAAGCGAGTCGAAGAGGTTCGCGGACACCGCGGTGCCCTCGGACTCCTGCAGGTCGAAGGGGTCGATGCAGGCCGGTTGGTTGATGTAGTAGCGGAGGGTGCCGCCCCTGCCGCCGCCGACGCCGCAGCCCGACAGGGCCGGGGCCGCAAGCGCGGCAACGCCTACTGCCGCCGCGCCCTTGACAAAGGTGCGCCTGTCCAGCTTGATGCGTGGTTCTTTTGTGTTCATGATATCCTCCTTGTGAGTGCGGGTCGTGCTTCTCTGCTTCTTCTTTCCTCTAGCCTATCCTCTAGCCGCTGCCTTCCCCTCTTTTCATCGTGTGCAACGGGTGCCCTGAAAAGAACCGCGAAAGAAGAAGGCTTGATTATAGGCGAACCACCGGGAAAAGTACATCGCGGCGGCCACGCAGCGGCCAGCGGCCTAGTCCTTGTCGGCATGGAGGGGAAGGCGGGCGGCGGGTGTGAGCGGGGTGCGGAGGGGGAAGGCAGGCAGGGGCGAGTGGGACAGGAGAAGGGGGGTCGCAAGGCACAGCCTCGGACCCCCCTCCGGTAAAACCTTGTCGACAGCTTTGTGTGCTTACGGCATCGGCTCCCCGGTCGGCGGCGCGGGCATGCGGTTAGGGTTTTCTTGCGAGGATTTGAAGAGCTCCCCGGCGGCACCCATGACGTTGGCGAGCCCCTGCATCTCGAGGGGCATGAATATCTTGGTGGCGTTGCCGTTGGCCACTTCTTTCAGGGTTTCGAGGTAGCGCACCGCGAGCAGGTCCTCGGTGGGGTTGCCCACGTGGATGGCATCGAACACGTTGCGGATGGCCTGGGACTCGCCTTCGGCGATGAGTATCTTCTGCGACCGTTCGGCGTCGGCTATCTCCCTGATGGCGGTTGCGCGGCCCTCGGCCTCAAGGATGGCGGCCTGTTTGGTGCCCTCGGCGCGGGCGATGGCGGCGGCCTTGTCGCCCTCGGCCTCGAGGATCATCGCACGGCGGTCGCGCTCGGCCTTCATCTGGCGGTGCATCGCCTGGGTCACGTCGGCCGGGGGCTCGATACGCTGGAGCTCGACGCGCACGACGCGCACGCCCCATTTGTCTGTTGCGTCGTCGAGGATGTTGCGCAGGGTGATGTTGATCTTCTCGCGGCTGGTCAGCGACTCGTCCAGCTGCATCTCGCCGACCACGTTACGCAGGTTGGTCTGCGCGAGCTTGGTTGCGGCAAGGTAGAAGTTCGTCACGTTGTAGATGAGCTTGAAGGGGTCGGTGGCCTCGTAGTATACGACCGCGTCGACGGTCACCGCGACGTTGTCCTTCGTGATGACCTCTTGCGGCGGGACGTCCACGACGTTCTCGCGCATGTCGACGTTCGTCACCCGGTCGATGAAGGGTATGAGCAGGTGCAGGCCCGGCTCCCAAGTGCACTGGTATTTGCCGAGGCGTTCGACGACGCCCTTCTCGTAGGGGCGGATGATGCGGATCGCGCGTACTGCGAAAATCAGCAGGACGAGGACGATGATGGCTCCGAGAACCCAAACCCCTGTGAAAAAATTGCCTAAGGTATCCATCTGGTTCTTCCTTTCTTCGACGACGGGGTGCGGTTCCGCCGTCTTCCTTCTCTGGTCGTCCTTTTCCGTTCGACCGTTCCTGTTGTGTGCGTTCGGGCTTTAGCGGGCCTGTAGGCCGGCTACCCCTGCTTTTCCTTGACGATGAGGCGCGTGCCCTCTATCGCAACCACTTCGACAAGCGAGCCGATGACGGGCAAGGCCCCGCTTTCCGTGCCCGCGTTCCATTCCTCACGCTCGACGCGTATGCGGACGAGGCCTCCGGGCGCCTGGCCGTCGATGACCTCGCCCACCGAGCCGATCAGCCTCTCGACCCCGCTCTTGACGCCGGAGTTCTTGCTGATGCGGTTCGCAAGCGGCCTCAGCGCAATGAGCGCGACGAGTGAAACGGCGATGAAGAGCAGCCACTGGGCGACAAGGCCGCCGCCGAGGGCGTAGGTAATGGCCGCAACGCCGGCGCCCACCGCAAAGGGCAGCAGGAAAAACGAGGCGGTCAGCATCTCGCCGACGCACAGGGCCGCCGCAAGGACCACCCAAATCCAAAACCAAGGCAATGCTTCCATACTAAACCTCCTTAACCGCAATCATTATACCCGCTCCTCCAAAGCCACGCAGACGCACTCTTCGATAACAGGAATATCAACATCAAAACCTCCTGTGGAGAGTCCGTGTTGCCGCTATGCCCCTTCTCGGCCTGAAGAGGGCTTCAGGATTTTTCGTCGATACCTGGGTGATTGCCCGGTTGCCGAGGCGGAAAGGAAGCGCCCGGGGGAAGCCGAAGGGGCTATGGGGCTTTCGGCGGGCATCACCTGCGTAGGTCGGGGAATTCCTGCAGGAGCTTCCTCACTGGCAGGCCGATGACGGTGTCCAGGTCGCCCTCGACCTTCGCGATGAGGTCGGCGCCGGCACCCTGGGCGGCATAGGCGCCCGCCTTGTCGAAGGACTCGCCTTTCCGCAGGTAGTCGGCGATCTCGTCGTCGGTGAGAGGCTTGAAGGACACAGCGCTCGTGTCCGCGAAGGTCTTGCGCCCTATCGAGACCTTCTCCGGCTCGGGAGCCGCGATAATCCAGACCGACACTGCCGTGATAACCTGGTGGGTGTTGCCCGAGAGCCTGCGGAGCATCCTCTTTGCGTCCGAGAGGCTGCGGGGCTTGCCGAATATCTCTCCTTCGAGGACGACGATGGTGTCCGCCCCGATGACGACGGTCGTGCCCTGGGGTTTTTGGACGAGTATCTCCTGGACGGCGGCCCCCGCCTTCTTTTCGGCAAGCGCCTTCGCAGCCTCTTCGGGGCATGACGCCGCGTCGGGCCCCAGCGTCTCGTCGACCGGGCAGGCCTGCACCCTGAATCGCACCCCGGCCTCTTCAAGGAGCTGCTTGCGGCGGGGGCTGGCACTTGCTAAGACGATGTCGATGTTCTCGGTGCTGTCCATGGGCATCAATAATAGCGGAGCGCAGGGGCGCGGGCAGGGGGAGCGCTCAGCTTTTCTTCCGGCGGGCGCGATAGCTGCCCATCGGCTCGACGAGCACGCCGCGCTTGTTCGCGCTCACCGCGAGGTCGCCTTGGACGTTGGCCGTGTAGCCGCTTATCGGCCCCGTATCCCGGAACCCGGCAAGCAGGGCCTCCACCGAGGCGGTCTCCACGCGGGCGTCGGGGCCGAGCATCCTTTGCAGCACGTTGACGGCCACGCGGCGTTTCAGGGGCAGCGGCACCTCGGCGAAGCCCGGTGCAAAGGTGCACCCGGCCGGGTAGTCGGGGGCGAAGCCCTCGACCGACTCGGTCCAGGCCACGAACGCGCCTTCGAGCTCTGCCGCCTGCTGCTCAAGCATGTCGGCCTCGTCGCCGATGAGGTTCATCACGCGGCAGAGCGTTTCGAGCAGCTGCGGGTTGCGCTCCTTGGCCCGGGGGACTATCTCGTGGCGGACGAAGGCGCGGAAGCGGTCGGTGTGGGCGTTCGTCGCGTCCTCGCGCCACAGGTTCCCCTCGGCGTCGCAGGCGGCCTTGTTGCCGGATTCCTCGTACCGGACGATGAAGTTGCGCAGGTCGTCACGGGAAGTGTCGAGCAGGGGCCTGACCACCGGGCCGTTCGCGTAGAGCATCGAGCGGAAGCCGCCCGGCCCGGTGCCGACGATCGAGCGCATATAGAAGCTCTCGACGCGGTCGTCTTGGGTGTGCGCCGTGAAGATGCGGCCCTCTGCAAGTGGGGTGGCAGTGTGGCGGCACAGGCTTTCAAGGGCCTCGTGGGCGGCAAGGTAGCGCTCCCTGCGCGCGACCGCCTCTTCGTTGTCCCCCGTCCGCCTCACTTCGGCGGGCACGTCTATCTCGCAGACGAACACGGGGATGTCGAGTTTTTCGGCGAGGCCTTGCACGAATACCTGGTCGGCATCGGATGCCTCGCTCCTGGTCTGGTGGTTCACATGGAGGATGGCGAGCGGGCCGATGCAGCCCTGCCGGTGCAGCTCGGCCGCGATATAGGCCAGGGCCGTGGAGTCCGATCCCCCCGACACCATGAGCAGCACGGTGGACTCGGCATCGGCAAGCCCCCGTTCCTGCATGGTCTGCCTGACGCGGCCCAGGAGCTCGTTCTTGCTTTTCGTGCCCCGGCCTTTTTCTGCGCTTTCGTGCATCCTGCCCTCGTGCATCCGTTCCCCCGTCTTCCTTATACCCGCCCGCCGCCCGGTGTGTGTGACCGTGCATGAGCGTAAAGTCGATTCCAGTATAGCCGCCCCTTTGCCGCCGTTTTGAGAAAAAGGCGCAACACCACAGAAGTTCGGGGGAGTTCGTGGGATAATGCTTTGCGGTACCCGACGGTTGTGGACTGCGGCTCGTGGCGTTGTCGCGTTGCCGCAAGACTTAAAGGAGCATCATGAAGCTTGTTATCCGTTACCTGGCGACCGCGGTCGCGGTGGTGGCCGCTATATGGATAGTCCCGGGGATAGAAATTCTCGGCGGTCTTGAGGACTGGGGGGCGATCGCGCTGTTCAGCCTGATTCTGGCGCTTGCCAACATGGTCGTCAAGCCCATCCTCAAAGTGCTGAGCTTCCCGATCACCGTCCTTACGTTGGGGCTCTTCCTTTTGGTGATCAACGCCGCCATGCTCTACCTCGCCTCGTGGGTTGCGAGCAACGTCTTCCAGGTCGAGTTCATCATCGAAAACTTTGGGAGCGCCCTTTTGGCCGGGCTTGTCATCAGCATTATCGTGTCGGTCATCAACGCCGCTACCGGGGCCAACAAGTAGGGGTTCGGCAGCGGCGTCTGTCGTATCGGCGCCTATTCGGTTTTGCGCGGCTGTGCGCCCCGCGTGGCGTCCCGTGTGCGGCTAGCCGGCCTGGGCAAGCGGGGAGGGCATGACATAGGTCCGCGTCCCGAACTCGTTGTTGAGCTCGTAGAGCGCGTTGGCATCCGCCCCAAACAGGCTCATCCGGGTAATCATATCGCGGGCGATATCTTCTTCTTCGGCCTGCTCCTTGATGAACCAGTCGAGGAACTGCATGGTGCGGAAGTCGCGCACCTCAAAGGCAGCCTCATAGATGGCGTTGATGTTCGCCGTGATCTTCTGCTCGTGCTCCAGGCTGAACTCCAAGGGGTCGATGAACTTCTTGATAGCCTTGTCCGGCTGGGGGATGGCCTGCAGCTCGACCTTGCAGTTGTTCAGAATCAGGTAGTTGCGGAAAATGAGGGCATGGTCGCGCTCTTCCTGGGCCTGGACCATGAACCAGTTCGCAAAGCCGCTCAAAGACTCGTCGGCGTAGTAGTTCGCGAAATCCATGTAGAGGTATGCAGAATAGAACTCGTTCTTGACCTGCTCGTTGAGAAGCTCGTATACTTTTTTGTCCATAACAATCCCTTCCTCATCCAGATTTTTGCCAATTATTAGGCTTTTCCGAGGGGCAAGGCCCTTACACGGCAACGTCTTTGGGCGCTGCTGTGCCACCATGCCCATGATACCGCTTTTTGGAGACGCGGTTTGTGGCAGTTTGCGGTTTATCCGGAAAACCGTATTTGCTACAACCCATTGACAGCGCCAGGGCCTTCAAGCAAGCTATAGAGATACGGAATAAAGGAAGGAAACAAGGACAATGTTGCATTTCGACAGTGATTACATGGAGGGCGCCCATCCGAGAATCCTTGAACGTCTGGTCGAGACGAACCTTGAACAGACCCCGGGGTACGGCAACGACGACTACTGCGCGAGCGCGCGCAAGAAGATCAAGCGCGCCTGCAACGCCCCCTATGCGCAGGTTTTTTTCCTTGTGGGCGGGACCCAGACGAACGCCACCGTCATCGACGCGATCCTCAAGCCCTGGGAGGGCGTCCTTGCGGCCCAGTCCGGGCATATCAACACGCATGAGGCCGGGGCGATCGAGGCCACCGGGCACAAGATACTCGAACTGCCGCACGACCACGGGAAGGTCACCCTCGATGCCGCGCGGTCCTACCTGGAGACCTTCCACGACGACTTCACGAACGACCATATGGTGCGCCCGGGCATGATCTATATCTCACACCCCACCGAGTACGGCACCCTGTACACGAAAAAAGAGCTGGCGGCTTTGAGGAACCTGTGCCACCAGTACAACATGGCCCTCTACCTTGACGGGGCCCGCCTCGGATACGGCCTTGCCGCACGGGGCAACAAGATAGGCCTTGAGGACATCGCCCGCTTCTGCGACGCTTTTTATATCGGCGGAACGAAGGTGGGAGCCCTTTTCGGGGAGGCGGTGGTGCTGACGCGGGCGGACCTGTGCGAGCATTTCTTCACGCTCATGAAGCAGCATGGCGCGGTGTTGGCGAAGGGCCGCCTACTGGGAATCCAGTTCGACACGCTGTTCACCGAGAAGCTGTACTACCATGTGTCCCTGCATGCCGTCGCCATGGCCGAGAAGCTGAGGAATGGCTTTGTGGCAGCGGGGCACTCCCTCTACCTTGAGTCGCCAACCAACCAGCAGTTCATCATTTTGGAGAACAGCAAGATGGAGGAGCTTGCCCACAGCGCCACCTTCGAGTTCTGGGAGCTGTTCGACGAGAACCGCTCGGTCGTGCGTTTCGTGACCAGTTGGGCGACGCGGGAAGAGGATGTCGACGCGCTTATCGCGCTGCTGTAGGGCGGCGTTTCGGGGCCGGGCCGGGGGCTGGAGCCCTGGTGCGTGCGGCCTGCGGGGGTCTTGTGGGCGACACCGCGCTCTCCTACCAGGTAATCCAGGCTTGGCGCCTGGCGCCTGGGGCCCGGTGCGTGCGGTCGGCGCTTCTGCCTGGCGGTTACGCCCCGCCCGCCCGGTACTCGCCCATAAGCGCCTCGAATGCCGGCATGGCGCCCTCGATGGTCTGCCTGCCCACGCAGTAGCCGATGCGCACCCAGCCCTCGCAGCCGAAGCTGGTGGAGGGCACCAGCAGGAGCTCATGGGACTTCGCGCGCTCGGCGAAGGCCTCCGCATCCGGTTCGAGCGCCCTCACCCACAGGTAGAAGGCCCCCTCAGGTTCGACGAACTCGTATCCGAGCCGCGAGAGCCCGGCGGTGAGCGCCGCGCGGTTTTCCGCATAGGCCGCGATGTCGGGCACCTCGTCGACGCAGCGCTCGATGACGTGCTGGAAGAGCGAGGGCGCGCAGACGAACCCGAGCGCACGCCCGGCGCCGCAGACGGCGGTGTAGACCTCTTGGGCGTCGGGCATCCTCTCGCAGACGTAGATGTAGCCGATGCGCTCGCCCGGCAGGCTGAGCGACTTTGAGTAGGAATAGCACACGATGGTGTTGTCGTAGAGCGCCGGGATGAAGGGCACCTCGGTTTTGCCATAGACGATCTCGCGGTAGGGCTCGTCGCTGATGATGGTGACCGTGCGGCCGCACTTTTCCTGGTGGGCGGCAAGCGCTCGGGCAAGGCCGGCCAGGGCCTCTTTCGGGTACACCGCGCCAGTCGGGTTGTTGGGCGAGTTGATGATGATGCCGCGCGTCTTGTCGGTAAGGGCGGCCCCGATCGCCGCGTTGTCAAGCTGGAAGTCGCCGGCGCGTGCCGCGACCTCGATGCAGGTGCCCCCGGCCTGCTCGACCCAGACCCTGTATTCAGGGAAGGCGGGGGTGACCACGATGAACTCGTCCCCCGGCTCTGCAAGGGCCGCGAGCGAGATGGTGAGGGAGGCGGCTGCGCCAACGGTCATGTAGATGTTCTCTGCGGCGGCCTCCATGCCGAAGCGGCGGTTGAGCGAACCGGCGACGGCCCTCCGCACGCCCGGGGCGCCCTGCCCGGGGGTATAGCCGTGGACGGCGCCTGAGGGCATCTCCAGGAGGTCGGCGATCGCCTGGTTGACGGCAGCGGGGGCGGGGATGTTGGGGTTTCCCAGGCTGAAATCGAAGACCCGGTCTTCGCCTATCTCCGCCTTGCGCGCAAGTCCGTAGGCATACAGCGCCCTGATGGCGCTCGGCTCGCTGCCCAGCTGGTACATCCTGCTGTTCGTCATGGCGGCCTTCGTCCCCCTCGTGTTCTTCGTTTTCTCCGTGTCCTGGGTGTCCATGTGCGGGCCCCGCTTCCTGTTCCGGCTTGCTGTGGTCCTTCGGTCGTTTGGGTCGTTCGGGTGTTTCGGCTATTCCGATTCAAGCGCGTGGGCGAGAATCTGCATGCGGGCCTCCACGTCCTCGATGACGCGGCTGCATATCCGCAGCTCGTCAACCGTGTTGATGCCCTTGATGTCGCGGACTGCCTTGTACTTCAGGTCGTGTTCGAGGCTTGCCCAGAAGTTCATCGCGATGGTGCGGAGCTGTATCTCGACGGGGATCTCCTCCTTTTCGTCGATGAAGTATACGGCTATCTTCACGATGATGTGCAGGCAGCGGTATCCGTTGGGCTTGGGCTCGGCGATGTAGTCCTTGACTGCCACGATGGTCAGGTCGTCTTGCTTTTGCAGGCACTCGAAGATGTTGTAGACGTCTTGGACGTATGAGCAGATGACCCGCAGGCCGGCGACGTCCATTACGTGGTCGCGCATGTTCTGTATGGTGACCTGCTTGCCGTAGCGCTCAAGTTTCTCGAATACGCTCAGCGGGGTTTTCAGGCGCGACTCGATGTGGTGGATGGGGCTTCGGTGCCGCCTGCTCTTCATGTCCTGGTCAAGTATCTTGAGGCGCACCTCCATCTGCTGCATGGCGGCCTGGTACTTGGGAAGCGTCCCCAGGGCGAGCTTCTCGAAGGCGCGGTACTTCTTCAGGTTTTTGGCGGTCAGTTTCCCGCTGATCTCGTCGAACGAGGTTTCTTCATCCATGGGGATTGTCTCTTCCTGTTTCTCTTCCGGGTTTCTCCCCGGTCATTTCTCGGTTTCTTCGGGCTTTTCAGGTTTTCGGAGGCCCTTCCCGGCCTCTTCGGGTCTTGGGGGCTTTGGATGCTCGTGCAGCTTCGCCTCTTTCCAAAGCGCCTCCATTTCGTCGAGGGAGAGCTCCTCGACCTCTTTTCCCTGTGCCCAGGCAGCGCCTTCGATGAAGGCCCAGCGGCGGCGGAACTTGGCGCAGCCTGCACGCAGCGCGCTTTCGGCGTCGAGGCCCATCTTGCGCGCCACGTTGACCAGGGTGAACAGCACGTCGCCCATCTCCAGCTCGACCGCGTCTTTTTCGAGGGCCCTGCCTTTCGCGTCTTTCGGCGCCGCCTCGTAAGCTGCCTTGAGCTCGTCGATCTCTAGGAAGACCTGCTTCCACACGTCGTCGACCCGCCCCCACTCGAAGCCGGCCGATACCGCCTTGCGCGAGATTTTCTGCGCCTGCATCAGCGCGGGAAGCGATGTGGGCACCCCGTGGAGCAGGCCTTGCCGCGACACGGTTGCGGCAGTCTCGCCGTGTTCGTCTTTGCTGTGCCCCTTGCTGTTGCGGCTGTCCCCGCCGAGGCTGCTTTTTTCCGCAAGCTTGATGCTGTCCCAAAGCTCAAGCACCTCGTTTGCGTTCCCGGCTTCGGCCTGCCCGAAGACGTGGGGATGGCGGCGGACTATCTTGTCGTTGATGTCTGCGATTACCTCGTCGATATCGAACTCGCCTGCGTCCCGGGCAATCTGGCTTTGCAGCACCACCTGCAACAGCACGTCGCCCAGCTCTTCGCGCAGATGGGCGATGTCGTGTGCCTCGATTGCGTCGACCGCCTCATAGGCCTCTTCCAGCATGTTGTGTGCGATGCTCTCGTGGGTCTGCTCGCGGTCCCAGGGACAGCCGTCCGGCGCACGCAGGGCTGCGATGGTGTCGACGAACTCGTCAAAGGCGGGGTGTTGTGCCATAGGGTTTCCTTTCCGGGCTGGGGGGAGGGGCCAGGGTGCCTCCATTTCGTCGAGGGAGAGCTTCGGGTTTCCTTTCCGGGTTGGGGGAGGGGGCTGCCTCGTTCGGGGCCTGTTGCCCTGCTCGGCCGGAGCGGCGCCCCGCCCGTCCGGAGGCCTTGCGTGGCCGGGATGGGCGCAACCCCCCTCGGGGCTTCCGTCTTCCAAACGGGTTACTTCCTAAGGAGCTCGATCATCTTCCCAATGCGGCGTTGCCGCGTTTCCTGCTTCTTCGCCTCGTCGATCCACAGCATGTGCTCGCGCTGGTGCGAGTAGGACTGCTTGTTCCAGGCCTCAAGCATGCCTGCGTCGGCGAGGGTGTCTCTCACGTCTTCTGCCAGCTCGACCACGCGCTCTTCGGTATCGAGCTCGATAGAGACTTCCACGGTATCGCCCGGCTGCTTGCCGATCTCGCTGCGAATCGCCTTGGTGATGCCGACGAGCGGCCGGCCCCCCATCGGCGTGATAGAGCCTCGGTAGGCAACGCCGTCGAAGGTGGCCTTTACCTTCACCCGCTTCGCCCCAAAGACTTCCTGCGGGTCGAAGGGCACCTCAACATAGGCCCCGTCGACCTTGGGGGCCTTCTCTATCGTGGCAGTAAAGGTAATCATAGCAGGTCAGTTCCTTCTCTTAGAACGTCCAACCCTCTCCCCAAAGTATAACGCGATGTCCTACCGCTGTGCGTGTTGATGCTGTGGAGTCTAAACAGGGGCCTGAATAGGAAAAGCGCGAGTAAAGATTGATCTGGGAGCACACCCCCGCCCGCCGCCCATCGCCCGCCCCCTTTGTCATCGCCTGACCCGCAATCCTGTCCTAGCGGCAGCAGGGCAAATTAGACAAATAGGAAACATATGCCTTGCATACCTGCATTCATTCAGGTAATATGCTCTTCTACCGTGTAACGGTACCGCTCATAGTGCGGGGTGGAGCAGTCTGGTAGCTCGCCGGGCTCATAACCCGGAGGTCATTGGTTCAAATCCAATCCCCGCGACCAAAACTTATGATCCTGTAACAACCCCGCGACAGAGGCAGGGTTGTTACAGGATTTATCGTTTTCCGCGGCAATAACAGATTGACTGCCCTAAGTAAGAAGATTCATCACCAACGAAATCAACGATTCCTTGTCTTCTGTTCTGGAATCAGCAATCATGATTGTTATCGCTACCAGTGTTTCATCAGTGATGCGTTTTGCTCCCTTGATAAACAGGGCACCATTCTTGTCCAAAAAATAGAGGAACAGAGCCGCAGCAATCCTCTTGTTGCCATCAACAAAAGAATGGTTCTTTGTCACAAAGTACAAGAGATTTGCTGCTTTCTCTTCAAGTGAAGTATAGAGTTCTTCACCATCAAAGCTTTGGTAGATTGTTCCAATGCTGCTCTTGAAAGAATCATCCTTTTCCTGTCCAAACAAATTGCTCTCGGCTTGGTAGTGCATGCTTCTGATAACCGCAAAGCATTCTTCATAGCTCAACACATAAGTCGAGTACGTGCCTGGTGGTTTTTGAAGTGTCTGGTGGTCATAGTCGTCTAGAAGATCGAGCGCAACCATATAGCTCTTGATAATATGCAGGATTTGCCTTGAATCCAGCTCTTGGGGCAGCCGCTCGATTATCTCTGTGATCGTGTTAAGCTGGTGAAGCCTCTTGGCATTCTCGGCGCGTCCTTGCATAAGGTAACGGTGGAGCACGTCATTCGCCCAGCGTCTGAACTCTGCGCCACGCTGTGATTTTACACGGTACCCAACCGACAAAACGACATCGAGGTTGTAGTGCTCGATCTGTCGCGCGACTTCTCTGTTTCCTTCAATTTGAACTGTCGCAAATTTTGCGACAGTTGAATCTTGCATACCTAAAAGTTCTTCATTCAGAGCATTGTTCACATGCTTGCCGATAGTCTTGACATCGCGGCTATACAACTCTGCGATCTGACTCCTGTTGAGCCATACTTCCTCGTGGGTCTTGTCAAAACTTATGGGCAGCGACACAGCACCGTCAGATGATTGGAACAACACAATGTCTGTTTGATTCATCTTCCTGCTGCCTTTCGATGAACTGTCAAATGACTTGTAAAGCATTCTAGCACTTATGATACTGTGCTTCGAATTACCTTCCTTATGTATCGCTGAAAAGCAGTAACCAGCCTATTGGAATATCCTTGTTTGAGATAGTAGGAATCCTTCCCGTGGAAATCAAGCCTACACTGCCCCCGAAAGAAGAAATTGAATCGACCCATAAAACGAGCAACGTACTGTTCAGCTATATGCTGCTTTGATTGTCTGTTAATTTGCTTGTGTCTGCACTTTTGCGGTTATCACTTATGAATTTTTGTCCTATAGGTCCTTTTTGTCCTATAAGCCACAAATTAAGCCACCTTCCGGTGGCTTTGTTTGTATGATAGTCGAGATACTATAGCGCATGCATTAGGGCGCGGAGCACCTCTTCGTGCACTTGCGTCCAAGAGCCGTACAGGGCAAGCACGTCAGAGACTGTGGCATCCTCATAGCTCAGAATAACGGTGTAAAACTCTCGGGGGTCAACGTCGCCCGCTTAGGCCCGAGTCCTGTGCCGCCTCGCGCGTGATCCTGAAACTCCACTCCCCATCCTGGTACGACCCGTAGTCATACTCAAAAGAGAGCGGGATATCCCCCCGCTCGGACTAGGGCGGCGAACCATCTCCGCTGCCTGAAAAGCCGCCAATCAGTCCGCACCCGCAAGAGAAAGCCCCGCTGCCGCCAGGATCGCCGATAGAGCCACTGGAAAAAAAGCGCTTTGGCATGACTCGATCCCCCAATCTGCCCGACCGGCCATCCCCCGCCGTGGGGGCATGAAACATCCTCTCCGCTGATTCCTCCATATCAACCTAGGGGAACGCACCAATCATACAATAATTCATCGCCGGGAAAAATAGCACGGAGTGTTTTTTGGCTTTGATTGGGTTGTCCCTGGTGCAAACCCTTATACTACCCTGGTATGAAAATACCACGTTAGACTGGGGCACCATATCGGCACAGAATTTGTGATAGGGGGTGCGGAAGCGAGGCACTATTACACGACATTGACCACCCATTACTCTTCTTCAGCGTGAGGTAAAAAAGCTTCATACTATAAAAAATGCACTCTTTGAAAAAATGTTTGTGTAAAAACCGTTTGTGAGGACTGGGACATGACAGAAAAAGGTTTAGAAAGCAGTATTGTTCTTTACGAAATGGAGGGCAGCAAGGTCATCGTTTCGGTTCGCTACCAGGATGAGGACTTTTGGTTAACCCAAAAAGCTATTGCTGAGATGTTTGACACTACGGTGCAAAATATCAATATGCATATCAAGAACATCCTTGACGACGGTGAACTAGAAGAAGATTCAACTATTAAGGATTTCTTAATAGTTCAAACCGAAGGTACGCGCACTGTTCAGCGCACTGTTCAATTCTGCAATCTAGACATGGTCATCGCAGTGGGATATCGGATTAACTCGAAGCAAGCAACTCGTTTTCGCCGGTGGGCAACAAAAACTTTGCATGAATACATAGAAAAAGGCTACGTACTTAACGATGAGATGCTTAAAAACGGCAGACCTTTTGGCAAGGACTACTTTGATGAGCTGTTGGAGCGCATACGTGAAATCCGAGCGAGCGAACGCCGCGCTTATCAAAAGATTGCCGATATATTTGAGCAAGCCAGTTACGACTATGATAAAAGCAGTCAAACTACGAAGGATTTCTATGCCTTTGTGCAAAACAAGCTGCACTATGCCATAACGGGCAAAACAGCAGCAGAACTACTATATGAAAGAGCAAGTGTCGATCATCCTACCATGGGTCTCACCAACTGGAAGGGCTCTCCCGAAGGCAAGATATTCAAAAGCGATGTCGTTGTTGCAAAGAATTATCTCAACGAAAAAGAACTCGGTCGTCTAAATCGGATTGTTACCATGTTCATCGATCATGCAGAGCTGATGGCAGAAGACCAGGTGCCCATGAGTATGGAAGACTGGCTTATCGAAACAGACAGTTTTCTCAAAGGAGTGAGACGCCAGGTTTTAGAAAGTAAAGGACTGGTATCTCACGCCAAGGCTGTTGGCAAAGTGGAAGCTATCTACAACGAATTTCGCGTCAGGCAAGACTCCCAATATATCTCCGAGTTTGACAAAGACATGGCAAAATACCTTACCGGCAACAACAATGAGGGGTTGTAAAAACATAAAGACAGCAAGTTGGCTAGCGGTACTAACCAACTGAACGGTGACGGTGGTGAATAAATGAACACATTCAACAAGGAAGCTGATTTTGAAAATGCTTCCATGAGCAACAGTTAAACGAAAATGTATCACCTCCAAAAGTTAACATTTTGATTAATAAAGAATTGCGGCATTTCTTGCTTGAGGGCGGTTTTGATTGATAGGGGAGGGAGTAACGTATATTCCTGATGCAGCAGGTCTGATGGGCGGCGGGGCGGGGCGGTTCACCCTCAAGACAGCAGGTGCTCGACGAGTATCTTGATGCCGATTCCTATCAGTATCGCGCCACCCAGCCTGCTGGCATTCCTCTGGAAGCGGGCACCGATCTTTTTGCCAGCCACAACACCGAAAAACGAGAACGCGAAGGCCACCGCGCCGATCACAAGGGCGGAAACCCAGATGTTCCAGCCGGTCAGGGCGATGCTGACACCGACAGCCAGGGCATCTATGCTGGTGGCGATGCCCAGCAGGAAAAGCCTGCCAAGCGAAGGAGGCTCTGTGCCCGCAGCGGTCGGGCCCTCACCCGGGGCACGAAACGACTCCGACAGCATCTTGCCGCCGATAAGCACGAGCAGGGCGAACGCGACCCAAGGACCGATGCCCCCGATAGAGGCGCTGAACGAGCTGCCAAGCAGATAGCCTGCTATCGGCATGAGGAATTGAAGGCCGCCGAACATGAGCCCGAACGCCAGAGCATGACGGACCCCCGCGCCCCTCATCGTCATCCCGTTCCCAATCGAAACGGCAAAGGCGTCCATCGCCAGGCTGACGGCAACAAGCATCAAAGCCAAGTAGTCCACGTAAGCCCGTCCTCCTTTCGCCCTGCATACTGCCCCGTAAACACTAGGGCTGGTTTCAGCAACCGTACCACACATCCGCTCATGACAGCCGACCAACGTCGCCGAAACCGAGTCTTCTGCACTCAATCACTGTTTCGGCATGGCGTCCTACTGCCCCTTGTTTCCCCAATGATGCTACGTTCCGGGGAAAGAACCGCTCAAATTTCGTAATTTTCGATAATCCTGAATTTGGGCTCTTTTCTTCAGGGCTTCTCGGCGATTTCTCCTGCTGCAAAAACTTGCTCCTGTTTTCCGCTGCGTCTCCTTTCCTATAATGGCCACCAACAAGCTGCAGATTGTTACTTTGACAGAATTGGTAGATTGAAGGGGGACCTTTATGAAAGAAGAGACCTTGCCAGACAAGCCAGAACAACTTCATCAAACATCAGTTTCTCGCCGCTCGTTCCTCAAGTGGAGCTCGATCATCGCCGGGGGCTCTCTGGTCGCCGGAGTCACGGGATGCACTTTGGAGCAGGCGCCCAAGGCCGATGGCCCGTCGGGCGCAAGTGCGGGCGAGGGCGAATGGATTCCGGCCCAGTGTTGGTCGGACTGCGGGAGCCGGGGCTTCAACAAAGTCTATGTCGTCGATGGGAAGCCGCGGCGCATGGGCACCGACGAGACCGTCGAGGACACGCCGAACTGTCCGCGCGTCCGGTCGTGTGCGCGAGGCCGCGCCAGCCGGGCCCACATCTTCAGCGCCGACAGGCTGAAGTACCCGATGAAGCGCAAGCACTGGGAGCCCGGCGGAGGAAACCGGGAGCTTCGCGGAAGGGACGAATGGGAGCGCATAACCTGGGACGAGGCGCTTGACTACGTTGCCGGCGAGATAAAGCGCATCACCGAGACCTACGGGAACGAGGCCATCCTCGTCCCGGGCTTTGTCGCATCGCTGTTCGGGCAATGGGACATCGGGCGCACCATGGCGCTGTACGGCGGGTACATGGACAACTGGGGCGCCTGCTCAAGCGGTGCCTGGGGCTCCATCGCGCCCTACACCGGGCTGCTTGAGGACGCCAACGACCGCTTCGACATCCGCGGCACCGACCTGGTTGTGCTCTGGGGCTCGAACCTGGCCTGGAGCAGGGCCGGGCTGCCCACGTACTACTACCTCCAGGCAAAGAACAACGGCGCGAAGTTCATATCGATCGACATCTTCAGGAACGCGACGGCAGAAGCCCTGGCCGACGAATGGGTGCCGGTTCGACCCGGGACCGATGTCGCCTTGGCCATGGCCATGGCCTATGTGCTGCTCACCGAGGACGAGGCCCGCAACAAAGAGCTTATCGACTGGGACTTCCTCGACCGCTGCACGATAGGGTTTGACGCCGACCACCTGCCGCAGGGCGCCGACCCGCAAGACAACTTCAAGGACTACGTGCTCGGGACCTTCGACGGGCTCCCCAAGACGCCCGCCTGGGCAGCCGAGATATGCGGGGTCCCGGAAGACATAATCGAGAAGGTCGCCCTTGAGATCGCCGAGACGGAGAAAGTGGTGATCTACATGTCGCCGGCGCCCTCGCGGACGACCAACGGCCACACGCTGCCGCAGGCCATCCTCGCCCTCGGCGCCATGGCAGGCTGCATCGGGAAGCCGGGCTGCATGACGGGAAGCGACGCCGGGCACACCTGGCTCATGGAGGGCAAGACCCTGGCGTTCGGCGGCAACATACAGGGGGATCCCACCTGGTTCACCCCCGGCGGCAAGGACATGATCGAAAACCCGATAGGGGGGATATCGCCCTCGCGCTTCACCAACACCCCGAACGGCATGTACACCCGGCCCCTGCCGCCCTTTACCCGGATCAACGTCAACGAGATATGGACCTCCGTGCTTGAGGGGACCTACAAGGCCGGCAAGGACGACGACCGCGAATGCCCCATCCAGATGTATTACCACACGCACTCGAACCTCATGAATCAGACGCCGGGGACGATGAAGGCGATAGAGGCCCACCGGAAGGTGGAGTTCGTGGTGACCCAGAACATCGTCATGACGACCACCGCGAAGTATTCCGACATCGTCCTGCCCATCACCACCCAGTGGGAGCGCAAGGGCGACCTCACCCAGGGGTATCGCGAGCAGATCCTCTACACGCGCCAGGTCACCGAGCCCCTGTTCGAGGCAAAGGACGACATATGGGTCGCGGAACAGCTCGCCGAGCGCCTTGGCATCGACCCGAAGGAGGTCACCCCCTTCCCGCACGAGCAGGAGATGTTCAACCAGCTTTCGGCGGCGACCGTCATCAAGGAGAACGGCACGGACTACGAGCCCCTTCTCACCATCACAAAAGACGACATCAAGGAGATGGGAGTCGAGGGCGAGCCCCAGGAAGGTCGCATCACCTACCAGCAGTTCATGAAGGACGGCATCTACCAGGTGCCGCGCCACGAGGGGGACAACTACGGGCACGTCTGCCACGCCGACTTCCGGAAGGACCCCGAGAAGAACCCCCTGAACACTGTCAGCGGGAAGTTCGAGATCCATTCCCAGGCGCTTGCCGAGGACCTTCTTGCCTGCGGGTGGACGAAGGAAGTGTCGCCGATCCCGAAGTACGTCCCTGCCATCGAGGGCTATGAGGAAACCTTCTCGGACTGGGAGAACAAGGTCAAGGGTGAATACCCCCTCCAGCTGGTCAGCGTCCACTCGCTCCGCTTTGCCCACTCCACCTTCGGCAATGTCCCGATCCTCCGCGAGGCCTTCGACCATCCGCTCTGGATGAACCCGCTCGACGCCGAGTCCCTTGGCCTCAAGCACGGCGACACGGTGCTGGCCGCCTCGAAGTGGGGGAAGGTGCTCAGGCCCCTGTGCGTCTCTGACTGGATGACGCCGGGCGTGTGCGCGCTCGCGCAGGGTGCCTGGGTCGACATCGACGAGGAGACCGGCATAGACAAGGCAGGCTGCACCAACGTCCTCAACGGCCCGAATGCCGTTGCCTTCGGGCACCAGGCCTGGAACAGCTGCCTGATCAAGGTAGAGAAATGGACGGGCGAAGCACTGCTCCCCGATGCACAATGGGCGCCTCGCGAGACCTTTGAGGAGGAATAATGAGTAAACAAATGGCATTTTATGTCGATACGAGCGTGTGCGTAGGGTGCAAGACCTGCGAAATCGCCTGCAAGGACGAGAAGAACCTCTCCGTCGGCCCCCGGCCCCGCTACGTCCGGGCCTTGATGGGAGGCTCCTGGAAGGCCGACGAGAAGAACCCGACGGTGTTTCGCCAAGACATCCCGGTCTTCTCCTACCACGTGTCCATCTCGTGCAACCATTGCGCGAACCCCTTCTGCGTCGCCGTCTGTCCGGCTGGGTCGATGCAGAAGGACGAGGAAACGGGAATCGTGTCCAACGACCACGAGACCTGCATCGGGTGCGAGTCGTGCTATGAGGCCTGCCCCTACAAGGCCCCCCAGCTGGTTGTGGAAGACAACCTCGTGTACAAGTGCGACTTCTGCCGCGAGCTGCTCGACATGGGGATGGCGCCCGCCTGCGTGGAGACCTGCCCCATGCGCGCCCTCAGCTACGGCGACTACGACGAGCTGGTGAAGAAGTACGGCGACATCCGGGACATCGAGTCCCTTCCCGACTCCAGCCAGACGCTTCCCTCCTTGGTGCTCAAGCCGCACCCCGACATCAAGGCCGGCACCCCGGTGTATTCGACGGACCTCTATGTCACGGACCGCTAGGAGGTAGGCCATGCGGGAAGAGTATCGGATATTCTTCAACCTCGTCGGAACGGTACTCTGCCAGTTCCCGTCGCGCGAGCTTTTCGGCACCCTGGTCGAAGAAGGTGTTTTCGAGGAGCTGCCGCTCACGGTCGACGACGAGGGCTTCCGGCAAGGCGCCGCCCTGCTGGCCGACTGGAACAGGAGCCTTGGCGGCAGGCTGGACGAGGACTCGTACCACAAGCTGGTCGCCGACAACACCTTCCTCTTTGCGGGGCTTCAAGAGATGTCGGTGCCGCCCTGGGAGTCGTTCTACTTCAACAAAGAGCGGATGATCTTCCAGAAAGAGACCATGGAGGTGCGGAACTGGTACAGGAAGCACGGCTTTCAGTCCAGCAAGCTGAACCATGAGCCGGACGACCATATCGGTTTGGAGCTATTGTTTATCGCACGCCTCTTGGAGACCTGCGATGAGGACCCCGCCGCCTTGGACGACGCGCGCGCCTTTGCTGTGGGCCATCCGGTCAAATGGGCCCATCTCTGGGCAGCCCGGGTGCTTGAGCACGCCCAGACCGACCTCTATCGGGGCCTTGCCCGGGTAATCCCTCCCTCGTTGAGGGCCTTCGCAGGGGAGTAGCACCAGGAACAACACCAGGAGCAGCACCACCACAAAGCGACACAATGCGCCCGAGTGGAACCGCGAGCAGAACCTTGAGCGGACCCTCGGGCGCAACCATGGGCGGAGTCCCGGGCGCAACCCTCAGAGGGTTTCGGTCACCTCCAGGACCGTGAAGAAGTTCTCCCGCTTGGGAGCGTCTTGGGGGAAGAACCGGTGGCCAGTCCTTTGGAGCACCTCGATCGCCTCGGGAGCCTTGAAGAGGCGGTTCCGCTTCCCGTCGCTGAAAGGGACGAGTATCCCTTCCTCGACAAGCCGGTTCACGCATTCGTTCGCCGTCTGGAACTTCTTTCCAGTAAGGCTGACGACGTCGGTGACGGTCAGGATAGGCGTTCCCGGCAGCTCCCGCAGCAGCAGGTCGAGTGCCGAGTTCCTGTGCAGGCCGGCAAGCTTCGAGCGCCACTTCTTCTCAAGGCTGCTTATCGCCTCCATGAACTCGTAGGTAAGCTCGGTCGAGCGCCTGGTCGCACGTGAGCAGTGGGCGATCCAGTCGTCAAGCGCCTCCATGGCGGAGTGCCTCTCGAAGCCCCGCTTGGTCTTATAGGGCACCAAGAGCTCGGTATGCTTCTGGGTCTGCACGGAGGGTGTTATCGAAAAGGGCGGGAATATCACTTCGATGAGCCCGGCCTGCTTCCACAGCAGGAAGGCAAGCAGGCGCCCCAGCCTGTCTATCCCCTCGGCAACCGGGCGGATGGCCTCCAGCTGGAAGTGCGCTATCGCCGAGCGGGTCAAGGGTGCAAGGTAGTCCCTGTTGCAGAAATCCATGAGGTCGTCCATGAGGTCGTCGATGCGGGAGGCATCGGGTGTGATATAGGTCACCCCGGCGACCCCGACCGCCTTCTCGCTCTTCCCCTTGTCGTCCCGTCTGAGCTGCGCGTTCTTTTCCCGGCGGGAGCCCCTCATGCATATTTGGTAGAGGTTCATAAGGTGGTCGGCGCTTATCCCCTCGTCGAGCGGCGTATAGTCCAGCACGCAATGCAATGCCTGAAAAGCACAGTAGGCCTCGTAGGAAGCCTCGTTGATCTCGACCGGGCTTGCGGGGAACCACTTCCTGAGAAAGTCCTTCTTCATGTGCGGAGCGGCCCTCCCACCCTTTTCTGCCGCTTCCAAGAGCAGCATCTGCATAAGGTCGGGCTTGATGCCGTCCGTCCGCACGGTTGCCATCGCCTCGACCCTCAGCACGGATGCGATCAGCGCTTTCGCATAGGGGTACGACCGGGTCTTCTCGTCGAGGCGGATCAGGGCAATCTCGGTCTTTGCCTCGCAGGCAAGCGTCTCGCCGCTCAGCGAGAAAGCCCGATGGGCAATAGGATGGGGGTTGTAGCACCCTCCCCGCTGGTTCTGGATGCCGTTTGCCCGTTTTGTAATCCTTCTTTTTGAAGCAACCGTATTAGTCACTTGAGACCGATCCTCCCTGTGCGCTCCCCCTCTTAATTATAGCGTGAAGCCTTCAGAAAGGGCAGGGGGAACTCTTTCGTTTCGCCCATCATTTCGCCCATCGTTTCGCCTGTCGTTTCGTCTACCACAGGTTTTTTCGAGTTATCGCATCAAAAACGAACTTGTGTATGGATTCTTAGCACAAGGCCGCGTAAATTCACGCCAAAACGGCATTTTGACGTGAATTTATGGCCCCTTCTGCGAAAAAGGCTCAAAATCCATACACAAGTTCGTTTTGATGCGATAACTATCGAATTTGTCTCGCCATCAGTGGGTGTTCGCTTTGGCAACCGGCCTTATCTCCCAAGGAGGTGCCTGATTGCGGCGACGGGGTGCTTGGCAAGCATACGTGGGCCGGCGTAGCGCATGACGGCCCGGATCGATTGGCGCATCGAGGGCTCGTAGCAGTGGTTGCCGCATTCCTCGCACGAGGTTTTCTCGTCCATTTTCCGGCACCGCTCGGTTCGCTCAACCGCATAGCTGTCGAGAAGCAGGCATTCAGGGCAGAGCAGCCCGCCGCAGTACGAGTGCTGTTCCCGTGCCGTGTCCGCATGGTGGGCCTCGCAATACATCACAAGCATCTGCGAAATCGTGCGCTTCTCACGCTGTCGCCTTTTAAAGGCCTTCAGGGAATCTTCCATACAAGCAGAATACCACACCCCTTCAACAAGAACTCGTCCCACAACATACCCGTCCCTGGTTTTGACGCTTCCGATAGGTTTGTTGCCCGTCCCTCAACCATTGCTTATAATGTACTCTCGCGTAGCCTTTTTCTCATACCGGAAGCACCGCAAAGGAAGGGATATCATGGACAAGCAGCAGATAATCGAGTTTTGCAACAGCAATCCTATCTTCTACCTGGCAACAACAGAGGGCAACGAGCCCCGCGTGAGGGCGATGATGCTCTACAAGGCCGATACGGACGCCATCGTTTTCCACACGGGGCCGTTCAAGGAAGTGTACCGGCAAATCACAGAAAACCCAGCCGTCCAGCTGTGCTTTTACAACCCGGAGCAGAATGTCCAAATCCGTGTGCGCGGCACCCTGGAAATGACAAACGACCGTGCAGTCAAGGACGAGATCGCCAACCACCCCTCCCGTGCATTCATGCAGGGTTGGAAGGCGAGCTGTAAAACAGAGGAAGAGTTCTACAACATGTTCTCGGTGTTCCGCCTTTCCGGCGGCATTGCGAATATCTGGACATTCGAGTCAAACTTCAAGCCAAAAGAAGACATCGCACTCTAGCGTCCTGTCACCAGTGCCTCTTCCTTGATCGAGAGAACTGCTATCTCGCCTTTCCTGACGAGATAGCAGTTACATCTTCAAGCCATCAGCCTGATGACTTCGATTTTGTTGCTATGGGCAATCCATTGTTTCATTAATAGCGCTTTCCAAGGTTTGTCAGGTGCTTATAGCGTCGAGCGTTTCTTTGCTACTAAAGCGATCAGTGCAAGATCGTTGTTTGTGTCGGCTTCGAGAAGTTTTGTGTCGAAATCTCCACCGCCGCCACCGTCTCCGAATTCTTTCTCAAAGTTCTCTTGAGCCCAGTCTGCCCACGGCTGCCACAAGGCCTTTGTTTCGTCCAGGTTATAGCATGCGACGATTTCGCACAGTCCTGTTTTTTCCCAAAGGGACCGCCACCATGCGCTACTATGCAGGGTAAACAATTCCGGAAACCATAACTCCTCCAGTGTTTCGGGATACCCCTTTTCAAATTCCCTCTTCAGCCCTGGAACAACAATCCCCCATTGCCCACCAGGCTTAATCAGCTTGGAAAAAACATCCGGAAAATAAGATTCGCTTGCTCCAAAATAGTGATAGCAATCAACTGCAAGGGCAGCGTCAAAAAACCCTTCTGCGTAAGGCAGTGCGTGCGCCTCCGCGTGAAGGGGAAAGACCTTGTCCGCGACACCCGCCTCTTCAAAGCGCTGTAAGTTATCGGTAGCGCTTATCCACAAGTCGGTGGCAAAAACACTGACTCCGTATTCTTTTGCTAGAAATACGCTGGTAATTCCCTTCCCACAGCCCATATCCAAAACCTTCATGCCGGGGCCTAAGTCCATATGCCTGCATAAATCTTCAAGAAGCCAGAGCGGGTTTGGCCCCATCCAGTTCTTTTCAATCCAACTCGCGTCATATTTTTGCGTGCGGGGATACCTCTTTGCGAGGCCGTCTTTGTTTCCGTGCTTGATATTCATTTCTGTCCTCCTGATAGCTTGCTAGATGAAACCGTTCCGGAGGGTTTTACTGCCGAGCGGCTACTACCCCCCCTATTCAGGCAGGAACCACAAGACGCATTCTACTCATAAGTCAAATCTCCTTGATTGGAAAACTAAAGCCATTATACGCCTTATTGGGTGGTGAACTGAGCTACAATTCATGCTGCGAGAAAACCTTGCCCACGTGAAGCGAGACTCACGCACGCAGGGAAAACCAAAAGAAGGGACTTGAAAATGCAATTACGTAAGAAGGTGCGCCGGGGATTCCTCATTGCAACCTTAACGACAACCTTAACGATTTTGGGAGCAGGCTTACTTTCGGCTTGCTCGAACCCGGCAAATAACGGAACCGGCAATAGCCAACAAGTCGGCGCGGAAAGAAAAACCTTGACTGTCGCCATGGAGCTTGCCTACCCGCCCTTTGAAACGAAAGACGAAGCAGGCAACCCTGCCGGGCTAAGTGTCGATCTTATCACCGAATTTGCGAACGCCTATAACTATGATGTCGTTATCGAAAACACCGCTTGGGACGGGCTGATCCCCTCGCTGCAAACCGAATTGGCCGATTGCGTTATCAGTTCAATGACCATTACCGAAGAACGTGCCGAACAGGTTGATTTCAGCGACCCTTACGCTGTTGCACAGCTCGCTTTGTTGGTTAACAGCAATTCGGGCATAAGCTCGATCGACGACCTCAACCAAGAAGGCAGGAGTATCGCCGTAAAGACAGGGTCGACGGGTGACGTCTACGCGACAAAGAACATTCCCCGCGCTACGATTGTCCGTCTGGCTGACGAAAGCGCTTGCGTAACCGAAGTGGTGCAAGGCAAGGTTGACGCGTTCACCTACGACCAGCTGACCATATATCGCAATCAGCTGAACAATCCCGAAACAACGGCAGCGGTATTTATACCGTTCCAAGACCCCGAACACTGGGGCATCGCCGTCCATAAGGGCAACAGCGAGCTTTTGGCCGAACTAAACGAGTTCATTACCACAAGCAAGACCGATGGCACCTTTGATGTCCTGACCGAAAAGCACCTTCCCTCAGAGAAAGCGACCTTTGATGAACTGGGCTTTAGGTGGTTCTTTGATTTCAGCTGATTGGTTTGGCTGATTAGCTTCGTCTGAGCAACATCATCGGCGATGAGATGAATCCCTTCAAGAACATATTCGGTCTTTTCCTTGCTCCGAAAAACAAGGCGGTGCCCCTTTTCAAGAGAGCACTGAACTACCTGTTGGTTTGCGTGCTCATCATCGTGGTTTTTTGGGCTTCGCTTTCAGTGCTCAGCATAAACTTTAGCTTTGGTTTTTTGAACCTGTACAAAACGCGAATCCTTGACGGGTTCATTCTCACTGTCCAGCTATCCCTCGTCAGCCTGATAATCAGTTTGCTGCTGGGAACCCTGGTCGCCGTCGGGCAGCGGTCGCGCATTCTGCCGATCCGCTACCTGTGCGATGTGTACGTCAAGATAATCAGGGGCACACCCCTTATCGTGCAAATCTACCTGTTCTTCTATATCATCGGCACGGCGTGGGGCATAAAGAATCGCTTTATCGCGGGAGTGCTTATCCTTTCCATCTTTGAGGCCGCCTATATTGCCGAGATCATCCGCGGCAGCTTTCTTTCGCTTGACAAGACACAGTTGGAGGCAGCAAATTCACTTGGCTTCACACGCAGACAGGCGCTGCGCTACGTGGTTCTCCCTCAAATGATTGCACGAACCCTTCCCGCGCTCACGGGGCAATTCGCCAACGTGATCAAGGATTCGTCGCTGTTATCCATCATCGCGGTCATAGAAATGACCCAAACCATGCGAGAAATCAGCGCTACGACCTTCCAGCTTTTTGAAAGCTACATACTTTTGGGCGCCCTCTATCTGTGCCTCACCTTGCCCATTACCTTTGTCAGCCGCCTGTTTGAGGAAAGGTTCAATTATGCACCTAAGACTTGAGGGCATCGACATGAGCTTCGGCGAGGCCGCCGTCTTAAAGCACGTAAGCCTTTCCGACCACATCGACAAACTTGCTATTATCGGTCCTTCGGGGGGCGGGAAAACCACCCTTCTACGCATCATCGGAGGCCTGTTGGTGCCAAGCGCCGGGCGTCTTTTCCTCGACGAGCAAGAGGTTGAGTATGTGGAAAACAAGCTGCCTGCGTACCGGGCACAACTTGGCTACGTCTTTCAGCAAGGCGGGCTCTTCCACCACCTCAACGCCCGCAAAAACATTGCGCTCCCCTTGCAGGTGGTGCATGGCGCAGGCGAAGAGGAAGCCTTAGAACGCGCACAAGAATTATTGAATCGCTTTGGCTTGAGCAGCGAAGGCGACAAAATGCCTGCCCAATTGTCTGGAGGACAGCAGCAACGCGCCGCAATCGCACGAGCCATCGCTGCATCACCGAAGCTGGTTTTGCTTGACGAGCCAACCAGCGCACTTGACCCCGAATACACCAACGAGGTGCTTGACGTCATCAACGACCTGGGAGAAACAGGGATACGCTTCATCATTGTCACCCACGAAATGGGCTTTGCCCGCCATGCGTGCGACAAGATAGCGTTCCTTTGCGACGGCATGCTCTTGGAGTACGGTTCGAGTTCGGCATTGTTCGAGAATCCGACAACTCCCGAATTACAGCGCTTCTTAGGAAAACTCTTGGAATGGCGCATATGAGAGGCATACCCTAAGAATCCAGCCCTCGCCGATGGGCAATGCGGCGGCGAACAGCTCTTTTGCCGCGATCGTTTCATCATCCTTTCCGCTTGATGTAAGCCTCGTCTGAACCATGGCGTGTCGAGGATGGTTCCTGTGTCGAGCCGCCTGGTTTAAAAGGCCGCGACCAGCCGCCGCGGGCCAGCCAACAAAGGGATAGTTGGTGCGGCGAGTTTTCACCCAAAAACCTCACTACCCATACTAAAGGGCGAATAGCCTTATTTTTCATCCCACGCCTTCTCAAGCTCTTTCGAAACAGTAAAGGCTTTTTACTATCCTTAGTTTAGCTTTCCGATTGGAAAATCTAAGTCGAGGTCGACCCAAGCTCTTCACTAGTTGATACCCTAGCCACCCCTTTGCTTCCATCCCGAAAAACACCAGGATTGCCTTTAGCGTACTCACTTGCAAGTCGTTTGACATAGAGCCATTCTTCTTCCGCAATACTCTTCTTGTGCCTTTCTATAGTCTCCGTATCAGTGGAAAACAGGTCGACTATGTGAGGGATGAACCCAATCCACCTGTTAAGGTAACCCGGCCCAACAGTGATATCTTCCGAAAACCCCGCGCCGAGATTTTTCCCAGAGGTATAGATATTAACGGAAATCATACGTTGACCATTTTTGATACCGTATTTCTTTACCAATTTTTCGTCAAAACGAACCATAACAACGGCATCCATTTCATCAGAATATGCAGCTACCAGGAAAGGAGAGAGACTGTGGACGATAGCGGGCTGACTATCCCCTAACAACAGATATTCACTCATTTGCGCATAGGTGATCCGGTATTTTTGTTTTATTCCAAAGAGGCTGAACATATCAGGACAAGCTGTTTTGAGCATTTTTTTGGAGATCGCTATAGCTCCAGGTTTTTCTGCAAAAGTACTCGAATCCGTAAATCTACCCATGAAATATCCTTTCAATAACGTATTCTTTAGGGGTATATGCTCAATATATGTCTGTCAGCTTCAAAGCATAAAATTTACAGTAACCTAAAAGCTACTCGTACTTCTCGTAGCAAAAACAGCTCGTCACGTGGTCGTTTATGACCCCGATTGCCTGCAGATAGGCGTAGATAATCGTGGTTCCCACAAACTAAAAGAGAACCTGTTGCCAACCTATGATAAATCTGCCGCCTTCGTTTGTCGATACGGCGAAACCAGGAGACGATAAATGAGAAAACCGGCCGAAGGGTCAGCCGGTTTTCTTGGGAGGAGGGAGATGTTGGTTGGTGGGGCGGGCCCGCGCACGCGAAGGACGGCCCCGCCGCAGGATCGACCCTGGGGCGGGGCCCCGGGGCTTAGGGCCTTAGGTACTCTGCGGCATGGTTCGCGGCTTCGCGGCCGGAGTTCACCTGGTTGCCCATTGCGGTGCCGGGCATATTGATGGTATACACATGGCGGTAGTTCATGTTGCCGTCGTTCCCAATAGCGTAAAGACCGCCTATGGGCTGCCCGTCGTTGTCGAGCACGCGGCGTTCCTTGTCGGTGGTAATGCCGCCCACCTCAAAGAAGAAGCTGTATCCCATCTGGGCCATGTAGAAGGGGCCGTTTTCGATGGCTATCATTTTGTCGGCAGGCTTGCCCAGGTCGTCGTCGGACCCGGCCGCGCAAAGCTCGTTGTAGCGGCCGACCGTTGCCGTGAATGCGGCAGGGTCAAGGCCGAAGGCCTGTGCAAGCCCCTCGATGCTGTCTGCCTTGACCAGCGTGCCCGTGCTGTCGTTGGCCAAGGAATCCTCGAACATGGCCCGGGTAGCCTCGTCAACCGCAAAATACCCGTCGAGGATAGCCTGGTCGAACACCGTGTAGTTGGCACGGTTGTCGCGCCCGGGGATGCACTGCAAGACGAGGTTGTCGTCGGTGAGGTTTTCTCGGGTGAAGCGCTCGCACTTCTCGTTCACCCACAGGACCGGGCCGCCGGCCGCAATTCCGAAATAGCCGTTGATGGGGTTCAGGGCATCGTTGTGGAAGTCGATGTTGGGGAAGGCCGGAATCATATACAGGATGCTTTGGGCTGAGTCGGATATAAAGTCCTTTGCGCCGATTTCCAGGGCCATCTTGTAGGCATCGCCCGCCGCGTTCGGAGACCCTACAACAAAGAGGTGCTCGATATTCCAGCCCTGCTTCTCGATGAGCTCAGGGTTGCCTCCGAAGCCGCCGGTGGCCAGGACAACAGCCTTGGCATTGTACTGGACGGTGCCTTCGGCGCCTTTAGCGTAGGCACCGGCTATCGTGCCGTCCTCGACGATCAGCTGGAATGCTGCCGTGTCGAAGTGGACGTCGATACCGAGCTGTGCGACACGGTCGACCATGGGCTCAACGTAGCCCACCGAGGACTTTCCGTCCTTGAACCAATGGAAGGTCGGATGCAGGCCGCCATGATAGTTGTCGATAACGCCGTTGTAAAGAACGCCTTGCTCAAGGCACCACTCGATGTTTCCAGCCGACTTCTCGCAGAGGTCGACCCAGAAGGCGGCGTTTTGGCGGTGCTGGCCGCGCACCAGCTCGTCCTCGACTATCTGGGCAGTTGTTACATGGATGCCCTGCTCGGCGGCCATCTGCGAATCGATGGCGAACATGCCTTCGACAAAGTTTGCGTTGCCGCCGAGAATGGTGTTCTTCTCCAGCACGATGAGGTCGGTGCCGTTGAGCGAGGCTTGCACGGCGCAGGAAAGCCCCGACCCGCCGCCGCCGACGATGAGCAGGTCGGTATCATAGGTGGCGTCGATCCGGCTGGGAGCCACAGGCCCTTGGGGCGCCGTCCCTTCCCCGCCTTTCGGGTCTGTCTGCGCCTCTTTGCCAGAGGGGCTGCAGGCAGCCATGCCTACCCCGGCCGCAACCGCCGTGGCAGCGCCGAAGCCCAAGAAGGCGCGGCGTGTGAGCCCCGTCCCTGTCGTCTCAGGCTGGGAAGAAGGGTTCTGTCTGTTCGGGTTTCTTGTTGTCATTGGTCCTCCTGTTGCTCGATTGTTTGCTGCGCCCTGCTACAGCTTCCGGATAGGTCCGGGTAGGAGCCCTTTCGGCGTCTGGAAGGAGCCCCCTGTGAAGACGCTATCCCGTGCTGTGCTTTTGTGGGCACATTCCCAAGACAAGTATGGAGGGGTTTTCAGTGATAATCTACACCAAGGTCGGGGGAGTTGGGAAAAACGACTCCAATCCCCCCGAAAAGGGGGAGTGACAGACTCCCTGAATGAGGGTAGCATTTTCAGAGGACCTCGCTACAACGCATGTGAAGGACGAGGCTCGGTTTTGCTCGCGGGTCTCAGGGGGAGATAGCCTCAAGGGGGGATACGATGCCGAAAGCCAGCAGGCGCATCAACGAGCAGGTCGACCGGAAGAGGGTGCTCAAAGGCCTCGGCGGAAGCATTGCCGAGCGCCCCTTGCTGTGCGTTGCGCTCATGCTGTTCTGGACCTGGCTCAACTTGGCCTTCCAGGGTCCGCTCTTCTTTCCTCCCGTCGAGCTGGCGAACGGCTTCCTTTTGTCAACCTGGTTTGCCCCTGTCCTTGCCAGCGCGATTGCCTATTTCATTTTAGGGGTCTGGTTCAGGCGCACCAACCGGGCTATCAGGCAAAGATGGTATCTCGGCCTTGTTGCCGTGTTTATGACGGCGGGTGCGCTGCTTTGCTTTCTATGGATCAACGTATGCGGCGCCTCGCTCAGCCTCGGGGCTCCTCTCCTGCTCTACCTGGTCGGGTCGCTGGCCCTCGGCTTGGGGACTGCGCTGCTGATGGTCGAGTGGGGGCGCATCTTCGGCTACCTCGGCCCGCAACAGGTTCTCTACCACGGCATCGTCGCCATGTCGGGGTCGGCCCTCCTGGTGGTGGTGCTTTCGTTGATGCCGCGGTATGTGGGGCAGTTCACCCTCGTCCTCATCCCGTTGCCCCTGGTGGCGTGCCTGTACAAGGTGTTCTTCTCCCTGCCCCTCAAAACGCTTTACTGCCACGGGCTCAATGCCGATTTGAAGACGCCCTACAAGTTCTTGGCCACCGCCCTTCTCCACGGGCTGTCCCTGGGCGTGCTGATGGGGTGGCTGTTCCTTGTCGGCGGCCAGTCGAACATGAGCCTTCTGACGGCATCGAGCTTTATCGTGGCTGCCGCGCTGCTTCTGCTCACGGCGGTTTTCGTGAAGATGGACTTCAACCACCTCATCTACCAGGTAGGCTTCGGGATAACGGCAACGGGGGCATTCCTGATAGCGGTTGTCGGGCCCCTCCCGACACTTGGTATCTCCTTCCAGCTGATAGGGTTTTGCTACGTCCACCTTGTCATGTGGGGCCTGTGCTCGTACCTCATCAAGAACTTCGGGCTTCCGGCGACCTGGGTGATCGCCTGGCCCACCTGCTGCCTGATGCTGGGCCAACTGTTGGGAGGCATCACCAGCTCTGTCCTGGGGCAACAGGCACAGGCGGGCTTCTGGATTCAAATGATGGCTACGAGCATGGTGTTTGTGCTGCTCATGGCCTCCTTGACCCTGTTAAGCAGCCGGAACCTCTTGACCGGCTGGGGAATGGCCAGCCCGGCAAACCTCGTCCATGCGGGAGACGCGAACGACGCGGCCGTGGAGCAGCTGGCCGTCGAGAAGAGCCTGACTCCCCGCGAAGGCGAGATTTTTGCCATGATGGCACGCGGAAGGAACCGCAAGATCATCAGCGCCGAGCTGGTCATTTCCGAAGAGACGACAAAAAGCCACATCAACGGGCTCTATCGCAAGCTCGGCATCCATTCGCAGCAAGAGCTCCTGACGCTTGTCGAAGAACTGGCCGGCGAGCTCCAAAGCGAAGACGAGGGCATGGCCTTCGGAGCACAATAGGGACGTACCTTTTTGTGCTGACAGCACAAAAAGGTACGTCCCTATTGTGCTCCATGTGGTCAAAATTTTCTTACGGTACCGGGAAAAATCTTCTTGACATTTTAACCGGTACCGTTTATATTACTATCCGGTACCGTTTAATAATGTATCAGGAGGCTTTCTTATGAACAATGAACTTTACGAAAAGCTGACTAAGCTCCAATGGCTGTTACACAGGCAGCAAATACAGGGTTATCGCCAAGGTGAAAACCTTGCGGACGCCACAAGGGGACAGGGGCGTATTTTGGCTGTGTTGAAACTGCGGGATGGAATCAGCACAAAGGATTTGGCCTATCTTCTTGGTGTGAGGGTGTCATCACTAAACGAATTGCTTTCCAAACTCGAAAAAAGCGGCCATGTCACGCGGGAGCCGTCCGAGCATGATAAACGGGTAATGCTTGTGATGCTAACCGAAAAGGGCAAATCTCAACAGGCACAAACAGATAACCCGACGAACGCCAGCGACATTTTCGATTGCCTTACAGAGGACGAGCAAGCGGCTTTCGGCGCATATCTTGACAAGGTTATCGATGCCCTTGGAGCAAAACTCGGCTTTGATGATGACGAGTTTGAGTGGCTGAAATCCGCACAGGACGAACGCAGCAGGCTGTTTGCCGAAATGAGCGAACACGGCCGTGGCTTCCACGATTTTCGCGGCGGTCTCAGAGGCATGGGCGGTTTCGGACGCAGGGGCTTCGAGCGGGGCGGTTTCGGACGCCCTAACCAGAAGAAAGGCACCGGAAGCGAAGGGGGTGAATAATAGTGGGCATGATAGAAGTAAACAACTTAGTAAAACAATACAAGGGCGCAAAAACCCCATCGGTGGACGACATCAGTTTCAAGGTAGACAACGGAGAGTTCTTCGCCTTCCTCGGCCCCAACGGCGCAGGCAAGACGACTACAATCTCGATTTTGACCACGACTCTTTCTAAAACATCAGGAGAAGTAAAGATAGCAGGTTTTGATGTAGAAAAAGACGCCCGGCAGGTGCGCGAAAAAGTCGGCATCATTTTCCAACAGCCAAGCCTTGACCCGCAATTGACAGCAGAGCAGAACATCCGATTCCATGCTTGTTTGTATGGTATGTGCGGTTATCGACCAACATTCAAAATGATGCCGGCCGCATACCGTAAAAAGGTTTTAGAGTTAGCCGAGATCGTTGGTATCCAAGATGTGCTATTCAGGCCGATCAAAAAATTATCAGGCGGGATGCAGCGGAAACTAGAAATCATCCGCAGTTTAATCCATACGCCTGATGTGCTGTTCCTTGACGAATCCACACAGGGCTTGGACGCGGTGAGCCGTCGAGGGTTATGGGATTATATCAATGATGTTCGCAATCAATACGGGACAACGATTTTCTTAACCACGCACTATATCGACGAAGCTGAAAATGTCGATAAAGTTTGCTTGATAAACCACGGGGAAATTGCTGCTTGCTGTTCGCCGGAGGAAATGAAACGGAGCCTGCTGAAACAGGAATTGGTGTTAGACGCAGAGGACAGGACAACGCTGACAAACGAACTAACAGCATTGGGACTGACGTTCACGGTGAACGGCCGTGTTATCGTTCCGTACACAGAATCGGCACAGGAAATCATTTCACGTTTGCAAACAAAGCTGACGGTGCTGAGAATACATGAGCCTTCATTAGAGGACGCATACGTTGAGTTTTTGAACAAGACAAGGAGGGGCGCGGCATGAGTGAATTAGCATTGACAAGGAAAAAATCCCGGATATTTCGAGAACTCAATACAGTTCTGACTGTGGCGGCACGGGAAATCACGGTGTTCCTCAAATCTCCAGGAACGGCCATAATGAGCCTTGCTCTGCCTCTTGTGATGATGGGCATGATTGGCGGAAACCTCATGCAAAACATGGCAGGTGATCTGGGATTTGACTTCGGGCAGTTTATGTTGATCGGTATGCTTGTGACTATGTTGTTTATGATTACGACAATGGGCATGACGTCACTTGTGGATGACCACGACATTGACTTTAACCAGGAAATGCTGGTGTCGCCGGTATCCCGCTATTCTTTGGTTGTCGGTAAAATCCTCGGCGGCTCATTTGCTGCTATTGTAAGTATGGCGGGGACCTTGCTCGTGGGATTGTTGATGGGAATTACATTGCCGCTTGGAAAATTGCTGTTGGTTTTGGCGCTGGCGCCTTTGATGTGCCTCTCCGGCGGGGCTCTTGCCATGATTTTTATCGGACTGATAAAAAACAAGAAGGCAGCAAATTTAGCGGTCATGCTCATCACTATGCCGCAGATGTTTTTGTCTGGCGCAATCATTCCCATAGCTAGTTCCAGTGGAGTGCTTCTTGTTTTAAGCAGGCTGATGCCCATGACCTATTGTCTTGACTTGACTCGTGCTGTTGTTTACTCGGGGAGTGCCGAATACTCAAGTGTAGTGATGTTTAATCCCCTAATCAATTTTGCCGTAATAATATCTTTAACGGTGGTCTGCTTAGTAATAGGCACGCTTTTCTTCGCAAGGTCGGAAAAGAACCTATAGAAGATCAAAGAGGAGAAGACAGAAGGAGACAAGGAGGAAAAGGCACCGTCAACTTCCGTCCCTTGTTTCCCCTTCAACCTCGACACCCGACGAGGGGCTAGGCCGACAAGCGGTTAGGCCGACCTGGGACTAGGCCGACCTGGGGCGGGAGTGGGTGTAGTAGAGCAGCAGGCCGACAAGGAGGCCGCCGACGATGTTGCCCAGGGTCACAGGGACGAGGTTCGCGGTGAAGAAGGTGGCGAAGTCGAGCACCGCCGCATCCACGCCCGCCTCGGCGATGAGCGGCGTGTAGGCCGGGTTCAAATTGGCAAGGATGCCCGCCGGGATGTAGTACATGTTGGCGACGCAGTGCTCGAAGCCCGACACCACGAAGGCCATGATAGGCAGGTAAAGGCCGAGTATCTTGCCCGCGGTGTCCTGCGCTGAGCTGCCCATGTAGATGGCGAGGCATACGAGGGTGTTGCAGAAGATGCCCAGCACGAAGGCGTTCGCCCAGGGCAGGCTGCTCTTGGCGGCCGCGACCTTGGCCGTGTAGACCGCCAGCGCCTTGGCTCCTATGTCCATCTGCCCGAAGAAGGCCATGAGCGCGGCGATGGTCACCGCCCCCAGGAAATTGCCGACGTAGACGAGCGCCCAGTTGCGGGCGAGCCCCGCCCAGCTTATCTTCTTCTCGATGACCGCGGTGACCATGAGCACGTTGCCGGTGAAGAGCTCGGTGCCTAAGATAATTACCATGCAGATTCCCACCGGGAACACGAGCGCCGTCACCAGCCGGACCAGGCCGACGTTGTCCAGGGCGTGGACCGCCGTTGACGAGGCAACCGCGCCGAAGGCGATGAAGGCCCCCGCCGCGAAGCCCAAGACAAGCAGGCGCCACGCGGGGGAGTTCGCCTTGCCGACCGAGGCCTCCATGTAGTTGTCACAGATCTGAATCGGGTTGAACATCGCCATTACTCCACGTTCCCTTCTCTTGAGGCCTTCCGGCCCGCGCCGCAGCTGTGATAGATAAGCCTCAAGCCCTCAAGTGTCAGTTCCGGGTTGACGTCGGATATGGTCGTGGAGGCCTTCGCCACCGTCGAGGACAGCCCCCCGGTCGCTATGACCGGAGCCTCGTAGCCCAGCTCGGCGAAGACCCGCCGGACGAGCCCGTCTGCGCGGTCGGCCTCGCCGTAGACGATGCCGGAACGCACCGCCTCTTCCGTGGTGCGGCCGATGGCGTTTGACGGGCCGGTCAGCTCGGTTGCGGAAAGCCGTGACGCATGTGTGAACAGGGCTGCGGCAGAGGTCTCCATGCCCGGCGCAATGATGCCGCCGACAAGGAAGCCCTCCTTGTCGATTATCTCGATGTTGGTGGCGGTGCCGAAATCCACCACGACGACCGGCGCACCGTAGCGGGCGACCGCCGCAACCGCGTCGGCCACCCGGTCGGCGCCGATCTCGGCAGGGTTGCGGTAGCTCGTCTTGAACAGGGGGCTGGCCGTCTCGGCGTTCACCACCAGGGTCTCGTACCCCAGCATGCTTGAGCAGGCCTCCAGCCACGAGGCCGTGAGGCGCGGCACCACCGAGGCGAGCGCCGCCCCGCAGACCGCATCCTCTGCCAGGCCCTCGGCCCGGAAATAGGCGAGCAGCTTTATCCGTACCTCGTCAGCCGTGTAGGTCTTGTTCGTGGTCATGCGCCATTTGTGGCGCAGCGCCTCCCCCTCGTACAGGCCGAGGGCCGTCTGCGTGTTCCCGACATCAACAGTAAGTAACATATTCCTGACAATCCTTCCCGGGAGATTTCATTGCCCTTCTTCACCGGGCTCCTGAATGCTATCATAAGACCGCTTGGCGCTACAGGACCACTCAGGCTACCGAGCGATTTTTTTGCCGAACAACGAGCCACACCGAAAGGTCGACCATGAGCGAAACGCCGAACCGCATCCTTGTCGTTGACGACGAGCCCTCTATCACCGAATTTGTCAGCTACGCACTGAAGCGGGAAGGCTTCTCGGTCGACGTGGTCGACAACGGCGAGGACGCCTTTGCGCTTGCGATGGCGAACCCCTACGACCTGTTTGTGCTCGACATCATGCTTCCAGGCATGGACGGCTACGACCTGTGCCGCCGGCTCCGTGCGAAGACCACCGCACCGGTCCTGTTCCTTTCTGCCCGCGACACAGAGCTTGACAAGGTCGTCGGCCTTGAGATAGGCGGCGACGACTACCTGGCGAAGCCCTTCGGTGTCCGCGAGTTGATAGCCCGCGTCCGAGCCCTCTTGCGCCGCGGGTTTGGGAAGGATCCCCAGGGTTCCAGCAGCGCTATCACCGCGAGCGGAATCACGCTTGACGAGGACGCCCATGTCGCAACGGGGGCCTCGGGGGACATCGACCTCACACCGCGCGAGTTCGAGCTGTTGGCGAGCCTCATGAGGAATGCCGGGAAGGTAGTCTCGCGCGAGGACCTGCTGCGCGATGCCTGGGGCTGGGAGTACCTCACCGAGACGAAGACGGTCGACACGCACATCAAGCGCCTGCGCGACAAGATCGAGGCGGCCGGCTACCATTCGACGCTCGTCGAGACCGTCCGCGGCTACGGCTACCGCTTCAAGCAGCAATAGCAGGGGGCGTGAAAAGGATACAGACATATTTCGCCCTCCTGTCAACCCTGCTTATGCTCTTTGCGGGGATAGCCGCCACGCTCCTTTCCATCCTCTTCTTCAACACCGATCCGCGGGCCTTCCTCCTTCTGATTCCGGCAACCATCGTCGTCTTCTTCCTCAGCCTGGTGGTTGGATACTTCTTCACCGACCCCCTCCGCATCCTCGAACAGACGACCAGCGCCTTCATCAGCAGCGGCTCCCCCCTGCAGTTCACGGCAAAGGGCCAGCTTTTCGAGGCCGACCGCCTTTCGGAGAACTTCGAGGAACTGGCGGAAGTGGCCAAGGCCCAGCAGACGAACCTCATGCTCAAGGAGAAACGCCGGACGGCCTTCATCAGCGACGTCGCCCACGAGCTGCGCACCCCCCTCACGGCGATACACGGCAACGGCGAGATGCTGCTCGACCCAAACCTGCCTCCCGAGCTCCACGACAAGTTCTGTAACATCATCATCAACGAAAGCGAGCGCCTGGGGCGCTTGACGAACGATCTTCTGACCCTGCAGCAGATAGAGAACGACGCGGCCCTGACCCAGCTGGAACGCATCAACCTCCACAACCTTGCGCGGGAGGTGCTCGACATCCTGGCCCACACGCTGCGCGACCGCGGGGCGAACACGCAGGTCGTCGGCGAGGCCCCCGACGTCTTGGGCAATGCCGACCGCCTGAAGCAGGTCATCTCGAACCTCGTGGACAACGCAAGCCGCTTTATCGCCCCGGACGGGCACGTCACCGTCGAGCTGTTCGGCATGAAGGGGAACGCGATCATCGCCGTGAAGGACGACGGCGAAGGCTTCGGGGACATAGACCCTCAGCTCCTGTTCGACCGCTTCTACCGCACCGACACCTCCCGCAGCCGCAACACGGGCGGCGCCGGGCTGGGGCTTTCCATCGTCAAGTCCATCGTCGAGGCCCACGACGGCACCGTCGAGGCTATCAACCTGCCCGATGGCGGCGCCTGCTTCATCGTCGCCCTCCCCGCCATCCCCGCAGAATAAGCGGCGGGGACAACTCATGGCAACTCACGGGACCTGCCCCCAGGGGTTCCCGCGTCTCACTTCAGGGCGCGGGCGACTGCTTGGGCGGTGAGGACTGCGGCGACCGTCTTGACGATGTCGATGACTATGAAGGGGGCGACGCCGACGGCGAAGGCGGCACTCGGGGCCATGCCGGTGACGAAGACGAGCTGGAGCCAGCCGAAGAGGTACATGAAGGCCATGAAGACGAGCGCCGCCGTCACACTGAGGGCAAAGCCCCGCCTTCCCGAGAGGTACCGGACAGGCTGCGTGTCCCTGAAGCCCCGGGTGCCCGCCACCCGTCCCCGCCTTGCGCCCACAACCCTCAGAAGCACGAGGGCCCCGACCGCGCCTGCGAGGAAGCCCCACAGAAAGCCGCCGGTCGGGCCCGCTATGACCCCGAGCCCTCCCCGCATCGCGGAAAAGACGGGAAGCCCTATCGTGCCAAGAAGCAGGTAGACAACCAGCGACAGCAGGTATTGGCGGGGGGTGAGGAACAGCAGGGCGAAGACTAGCACGAAGACCTGCAGGGTGACCGGGACCACCCCGATGGGTATGGTTATCCACGCCGAGACCGTCATCAGCGCGATGGTCAGGCCGCAAAACACGGCGGTTTGTGTGCGCGAAGACAGGCGCGAGTCCGTCCTATCAGCTATCATGGCAACCTCGATTCCCTGTGTTGGCGTCCTGCCTTTGTCGTGTCCCTATCTAGCCCCGCCCAGCTCTGCCCCCGCCTGCCCCTGCCTTTTCCCTCCCTTATGCGTCGTCATAGGAAAGGTATTTCGCCCTGACCTCGCCCCGCTCAAGCTTTTTGAGGCGCCTCATCTCGAAGGCCGTGAAGATGCCCGTTGTGAACACCGCGAGGAAGTCGGCGACCGGAGCGCCGAAGCAAAGCGCCTCCAAGCTGTTGAACTGCGGAAATGCCTGCGGTAGCAGCTCCGGCAAAAATACCAGGAGCGGCAGGAGGAAGATGATCTGGCGCGTCAGGGTGAGCAGGACCGACTTCAGCGGCTGCCCCGTTGCCTGGAAGTAGTTCGACCCGACGACCTGGAAGCCGATAAAGGGCATCAGGAGCAGCTGCACCTTCAGGGCGAACACCGTGAAATCGACGAGGCCTTCATGCCGGATGCCGAAGACCCCCACGATCGCCTCGGGGAACAGGTGGACGAGGACCCACATGATAAGACACAGCACCGTCGAGCCCGCAACTCCGTACCAGAAGGTCTTCCGGACGCGGTCGATCAGCTGTGCTCCGTAGTTGAAGCCGATGAGCGGCTGGATCGCAACGGCGACCCCGAAGACGGGAAGCAGACAGAACATGCTGATGCGCTGCACCACGCCGAGAGACGCAAGCGCGTCGTCAGAGCCGAGCGGGCTTGCGGCGCCGTAGAGCACCAGGAGGTGGTTGAGGACGAAGCCGACGACCGCAACGCCCGCCTGGACGAAGAAGCTCGCCGTTCCCAGAGAGAGGATCATCCTCATGACCTGCGGGTGGGGCCTCATGTAGCGCAGGTGCAGGCGCAACGGCACGTTCTTGGTGACGGTGAAGTACCACAGCACCGCCGCGCACGACGCCGCCTGCCCGCAGACTATCGCCCAGGCGCTCCCCTCGACCCCCCCGTCGAGGCGGACGACAAAGAGGTAGCTGAAACAGATGCAGGCGGCCGCGCCGATGACCATCGTGCCCAAGGCGCGGTTCGGCGCGCCCGCGGTGCGGATGAAGTTGTTCACGCCCATGCCGATGCACTGGAAGACGAAGCCGAAGGATATGATGCGGATGAAGGAGGCCGCGTAGGGGCGGACCTCGTCGGTCGCGCTTGAGAGCGTAAGCAGGCCGTTCAAGATGAAGGGCGTTACGGCGCACACGACGATGATTGCCGAGACGGCCACACTCAGGGTCACCGTGTTGCCCAGGCTGACCTCTGCGTCGACGCGCTTCCCCTCTCCGAGGCGCAGGGCCGCCAGGGCGTTGCCTCCGACGCCGACGAGCATGGCAAGCGCGATGAAGACTATCATGATAGGGTTCGCCACCGTCATCGCGGAAAGGCCGACCTCTCCCACGGCCTGCCCCAGGAAGATGGAGGCAATGACGTTGTAGGCCCCGTTGACGAGCATCCCGGCAATCGAGGGGATGGCGAATTCGGTGATGAGCCGGGGGATGGAGGCGGTGCCCATGCGGGTCACCTTGTCGTCACGCTGAGGGTTCTTTGGGTCGTGGCCCAAAGGAGCGCCGGTGCTTTCCCCGCCGACCCTCAAGGACAGTTTCGCAGTTTTCAGAAATCACCTCCGAACCTTCATATATATGGCTTCGTATGGCCCTCATATAAGATGGACCTCTCCAGAATGCACAGGGGTCACGCTACCCCGGGCATCGAGCAGGGAGAGGCGTCCCTGCGCGTCAACGCCGCAGGCCCTTCCCTCATGCAAGACCCCGTCTGCCGGGGAAAGGAGCCGGACCGTCTGCCCCCGCAAGGCGGCATGGGCCTGGTACTCGTCCCTCACCGAGGCAAAGCCCCCGTCGAGCCATTGATGGTAGAGGCGAACGGTCTCAGAAAGCAGGGCTGCTGCTGCCTCCTCGTAAAAGGCCGCCTGGCTGGCAGTCAGGCCGTCCGGATGCGCGGAAGCCGGCAGGTCGTCCCTTTGCATGAGGGTTACAGCGTACGCCGGAATGTATCTCCCATCAAGGGCCTGCGCCTGGGCGGGTTGGAAAAGGTTGAGCCCGATGCCGACGCACAAGGCCCCGTCAACCGCCTCAAGCGATATGCCGCACAGCTTCCCCTGTGCGCAGACGACATCGTTGGGCCATTTCAACTGGATGGGGAAGGTGCAGCCCTGCGCGACGAGCGCGTTGCGGGCCGCCAGCGCAAGGACGAGGCTTAAGGTGGGGGTTTCCTGGAGCGGTTTTCCCCGGTCGAGCGGACGGAGCAGAAGCGACAGGTAGAGGCCTCCGGGAGGGCTTGCCCAAAAGCGCCCCTGCCGCCCATAGCCGTCCGTCTGCTCGAAGGCGATGACGGCCCGCCCCTCGGGCGCCTGCCCCCGGATGGCCTCCTTGACCACCTCGTTGGTCGAGGCGACGGAGTCGAGGCAGGCAAGGTCGAGGAAGCTGGCAGCCCGGGCGCCCAGCCTGCCTTCGATGGCGCGGGTGTCGGGGCGCACCCGGTTTTCCTGGTGCCCTGGGTGTGCCTGGTGCGTCTGATGTGCCTGGGGCCCCGACATCTATATTCGCCGGGCCTTCCCCAGCCGCACCTGTGTCACGGTGACCGGCTCGTCGTTTGCGAGGATATGCCCCGGACGGATCTCAAGCAGCGGCTTCACCACGAAGTCGCGCTCCGCGATCCGGGGGTGCGGCAGGGTGAGCCTTTCGGTGTCGACGACGTATTGCTGGTAGTCGAGGATGTCGATGTCGCAGGTCCGCGGGCCGTTCTCGACGGTCCGGACGCGGCCGAGGCTGTTTTCGATGACATGGAGGCAGGTAAGGAGGTCTTTAGGGGGAAGCCCCGTGCGCAGCAGCGCCACCGCGTTGACAAAGGGCTCCTGGTCCTCAAGGTAGGCCGGCTCGCTCTCGTAAAAGCCCGACAGGTCGATCAGCTGGGAGTCAGGCAGGGTGCACAGCAGGCTGACGGCATTGTTCAGCTGGGCGACCTTGCCTTCCCGTCCCCCTCCCGGGTAGGACTCGGCGGCGATGTTGCAGCCGAGGCCGAGCAGGGCATAGGGGCGCAGGTCTTCGAGGGCCTTGGCCGTACAGGCGATGTTGTGGGTGCGTATGACGCCTGCCCCCAGCTCACAGGCCTTCAAGGCCTCCGTTGCCGAGGCCTCGTCGCGGTCTTGGGGTCCTTCGAGGCGGTAGGCGTGTCCCAGATAGCCTTTGCGGGAAAGCGCCGCCATCACGGGGTACCCCAGCCGGACGAACTCGTGGAGGTTGCGCGTCAGCTCAAGCGTATGCTGGAAGGTCTTGCCGAAGCCGGGGCCGGGGTCTACGCAGATGCGGCCGGGGGAGACGCCTGCGGCCTCAAGGGCACTGGCCCGGGCGCGCAGGTAGTCGCGCACCTCGGTAACAACGTCGCCGTAGTGCGGGTCTTCCTGCATGGTCTCGGGCTCGCCTTGCATGTGCATGACAACGAGCCCGGTTTCGCTGCGAGTGGCGAGGTCGATAAGGGCGGGGTCCTCGAAGCCCGAGACGTCGTTGATGATGGAGGCGCCGGCCTCGACGCAGGCCGAAGCCACCGTGGCGTGCCGGGTGTCGATGCTCACGCATATCCCGTCGCGGGCGAGCTCGCCTACGACGTCGATGACCCGCGCAAGCTCTTCTTCGGCGGGGACGGCCTTCGACCCGGGGCGCGTTGACTCGCCCCCGACGTCGATGATCTGCGCACCCTGTCCGACCATGTTTTGCGCGTGGGCGATTGCTGATTTCCTATCCTGGTAAAGGCCGCCGTCCGAGAACGAGTCGGGCGTAACATTCAAGATGCCCATGAGTATGGGCATCCGTGTGTCGAACTCGTATGACGCGCAGTGCCACTTCACTGCGTGCCCTTTCCGGGGGCTTTTGCCTCCGGCTTGTCGGCATCCCCTTCGCTCGGGCTAGGCATGCCTGCCCCATCCGAGATGGGCGTGCCTGCTCTTTCCGAATCGGGCTTGTCCGCCTCTTCCCGGCTTTCCCGGAACTTGCTCTCAAGGTCGCTGAAAAAGCCTCCGTCCCCGGAGGCGCCGGAGGCGCTAAGCAAGTCAGGCGAGCCCTGCTCCGGGGTGTCTTGCCGTGCGGACGGCTGCCACTGTTGGGGCCGGGGCGGGTCCCACTGGTGGGGCAGCTGCTCCCACTGATCCGGCTGGGGCAGCAGCTCCTGTCCCTCGTGGTGCGGGCCGAACTGCTGCCGTGCCCTTTCGGTCGCAGCCAGGCGCTCCTCGTCCTTGGCCCGTGCCGCTGCTTCTTCGGCCTCCTTCTTGGCGATGATGTCCTCTTCTCGCGTCAGGTAGTCGGCCCAGGTGTTGGTCAGCAGGGCCTCGCAGGCCTCGCCCTCGACCGTCTCGCGCTCAAGGAGCACGTTTGCCATGAGCTCTATCTGGTCTTTGTGCTCGTCGAGTATCTTGAAGGCGCGCGCGTGCGCATCCTTCATGATGCGGGCCACCTCGTCGTCGATGCGCTTGGCCGTCTCTTCCGAGTAGTCCTGCGTGTTGCCGTAGTCGCGCCCGAGGAAGACCTCGTGGTTCGGCTGGCCGAAGACCTGGGTGCCCAGCTCCTTGCTCATGCCGAACTGAGTGACGATGGAGCGTGCCATCTTCGTCGCCCGCTCCAGGTCGTTCGAGGCGCCGGTCGTGATGTCGTCGCAGAATATCTCTTCGGCGACGCGCCCGCCCATGAACACCGCCAGCTCGTCGAGCATTTCCGAAAGCGAGTTGAGGACCTTGTCCTCCTTCGGGATGGAAAGCGTGTAGCCCAGAGCACGTCCGCGCGAGATGATCGATATCTTGTGGACCGGGTCGGCATGGGGCAGCTTGTGCCCCACCAGCGCATGGCCGCTCTCGTGGTAGGCGATGGTGTGCTTCGTCTTGTCGTCGAGCACGCGGCCCTTGCGCTCGGGGCCGGCGATGACGCGCTCCATGCTCTCGGTGACCTCGGTCTGGGTGATGACCTTCTTGCCGCGCCGCGCCGTGAGCAGGGCGCTCTCGTTCAGCAGGTTCGACAGGTCGGCGCCGGTAAAGCCGGGGGTGAGCTTGGCTATCTTTGCGAGGTCGACGTCGCTGCCCAACGGCTTGTTCTTGGCATGGACCTTGAGTATCCTCTCGCGGCCCTTCACGTCGGGGACATCGACGACTATCTGCCGGTCAAAGCGCCCCGGGCGCAGCAAGGCGGGGTCGAGGATGTCGGCGCGGTTCGTGGCGGCGACTAACACCACCGAGTCGTTCTGGTCGAAGCCGTCCATTTCCACCAGCAGCTGGTTCAGGGTCTGCTCGCGCTCGTCATGGCCGCCACCCAGCCCGGCGCCGCGCTGCCTCCCGACCGCGTCGATCTCGTCGATGAAGATGATGGCAGGGGCCGCGTCCTTCGCCTGCTGGAACAGGTCGCGGACGCGCGAGGCGCCGACGCCGACGAACATCTCGACGAAGTCGGAGCCGGATATGCTGAAGAAGGGGACGCCCGCCTCGCCCGCGACGGCGCGTGCGAGCAGGGTCTTGCCCGTGCCGGGAGGGCCGACAAGCAGGCAGCCGCGGGGTATCTTCGCCCCCATGCTCTGGTACTTCGCGGGGTTCGCCAGAAAGTCCTTTATCTCGGTCATCTCCTCGACCGCCTCGTCGACGCCGGCGACGTCGGCGAACTTCACATCGGGGCGCTCTTCAACGCTCTTTTTCGTCTTGGCCTTGCCGAACGACATCTGCGAATTGTTCGCCTTTTGCATCTGCAGGAAGATGAAGACGATGAACCCCCCGATCAGCAGCAGGGGCAGGATGGTACCCAGGGCGTCGAGCCACGGCGAGGGGAGCCGGATCTCGAAGGGGATTTCCGGGCGGGACGCCATCAGGCGGTCGAGCGAGTCTTGCCCGAGGTAGGTCGAGGTGTAGTTGCGCTCGGTGCCGAGCACCAGCGTCTCCAGGTCCTGTGTCGCCACACCTGAGAGGGCCCTTCCCGTGTCCGGGTCCCTGACTAAGCCCGTCTGCGAGTTGAGGGCGCCGAAGGCCGTGTTGAAGGCGTCGGCAATCCGGGACCCGGACGTCATGACAGGGTAGTAGCTCCCCGAGACCGCCGCGGAGCCCGCGTCAAGGGTGACGCTGGTCACACGCCCTTGTTCCACCGCCCGCACAAAATCAGACGTGATGAGCGTGTCGGTCGGCGTTTCAGCCTGCATCATGCTTAAGAACTGGTTTCCCACAAAAAAGGCGACGAACAAGATCAGCATGGCGGGAACGATAGACGACCTCTGGAAGGGTTGCGGTTTTTTCTGTTGGGCCATAAACCTTGAGTCTTTCTTGTCAGTCGACCCGACGGGCATCGCCAAGCTGGTCGGCTTGGTGGTAGACCCCGGGTTCAAGGATACCGATATAGGGCAGATTGCGGTAACGTTCCGCATAGTCGAGCCCATAGCCGACGATGAACTGGTCGGGGCATTCGAACCCGATGTACTTACAGTCGATCTTTGCCTGCTGCAGCGTCTCTTTCCGCAGGAGCGTCACTACCTCGATAGAGGCCGGTCCCCGGGATGCGAGGTTTTTCAGGAGGTACTTCAAGGTGAGGCCGCTGTCGAGGATGTCCTCGACGACGATGATGTGCTGCCCCTTGATGTCGGAGGTGAGGTCTTTCAGGATGCGCACCACGCCAGAGCTCTTCGTCCCGTTGCCATACGACGAGATAGCCATGTAATCCATCTCTATCGGAAGGTCTATCCTGCGGGCTAGGTCGGCCATGAATATCGCAGCGCCCCGCAAGACGGACACCAGCATCACGCGCTCACCCCGCTCCACCATGTCGGCATAGTCCTGCGTGATAGCCGCGCCTATCTCCTCGATACGGCAGGCTATGGTCTTTTCCTCGAAAAGTATCTCCTGGATGTCTTTATGCACGCCATTCCTTTTCTGACCCGTGTGTCTGACTCTTCGGCAAAGCGCCGTGTTCTGCCTGTTTCTGTTGTTCCCTTATCACAAACGATTAGTGTAACATTATGTGCTGGTCGTTGCCGTCCAATACGGCCACAGCGCACCCCTTTTCCCCGTGATTTTCACATTTGGCGCACGAAAGGATGTTTCTGTTGCGGACATGGCCGCACCTTTTGCGGTTTTACCCGGGTTTCTGGTATTATAGGCGCTCAGTCTCTGATATGATTCAGGGTTTGTATATATGATTTGCCTCGGTTGGTAGGATGCTGCTCTGCAAACATGATGAAAAAAAGCCTATACGAGAAGTTCAAAGCCCTGCTTATGGGGTTGCCCCTCGCCGCGTCGATACTGCTGTGGATAGCCATTGCGCTCGTGGTTTTCGGCCTTTTTGCCTGGAGGTGGACCGGCTGGGTCATCCTGTCCCCCATGCCCCTTGACCATGTCGAGGGCAGTCTCGCCTCCTCCACGCTTGAGGCGATAAAGGTCACCCTGCTCATCATGGGCGGGCTGGGCCTGGTCGGCTACCTCGTCATCCGCTACCAGGAGGGGAACTCGTCTCGGCGGGAAGAGGTGAGGACGCTTGAGAACCGTGTCGAGGAACAGGCGCAGGTCCTGAGGGACCGCATCGAGAAGCAGGTGGACGCCGCCATTGCCATGCTGGGGGACAAGGACACCCCGTCGACGCGGATCGCGGGGGTGTGCAGCCTCACCGACATCGCCGACACGCACCACGGCGCCTACCAGCAGCGCGTGGTCGACATCCTGTGCGGGTACCTGAGGACCCTGCGCACGGAAGACGAGGCCGTCGAGTCGACCATCATAGGCACCATGAGGGCCCACCTCCAGAAGCACCGGGTGTCTTCCCGGGAGGAACGGGGCGTCGAGCAGCACCTGCCCGATGCCAAGCTCTGGTGCAACTGCTCATTCGACTTCCATGGGGTGGTCTTCACCGAGAAGATAGCCCTTTCCGACTCGACCTTCTCCAAGAACATCAATTTTAGGGGCGCGACCTTCCTGAGCTTCTCCGACTTCGGCAACACCGCCTTCGAGGACGAGGTCGACTTCCATTCCGCGACCTTCGGGGAGGGGACGAGCTTCCGCCACGCAATGTTCAAGGGGAACGCCGGCTTTGTGAAGGCGGCGTTCGGGGCCCGGACGAGCTTCCGCCACACGGTGTTCGAGCGCGAGACGAACTTCCAATCCGCCCTGTTCGGGGAGGGGACCTTCTTCGAGGGCGCGAAATTCGGCAACGGGACCTATTTCGTGGAGGCCGTCTTCGGCAACGAGGCTTCTTTCCGGAATGCGGAATTCAAAGAGGTGACCTTCTTCAAGAACGCGACCTTCGGGGAGAGGACCTTCTTTGAAAGCGCGAAGTTCGGCAACCGGGTCTACTTCGAGGGCGCGACCTTCGGCAACGGGACCTATTTCGGCGACGCCGAGTTCGGGGATGTTATCTTCTTCCAGAGCGCGACCTTCGAGGACGAGGCCTACTTCCAAAACGCACGCTTCGGCAACGGGATCCATTTCGAGGGCGCGAAGTTCGGCAACCGGGCCTTCTTCGGCGGCGTGACCTTCGGCAACGAGGCCTTTTTCACGGAGGCGGCTTTCGGCAACGAGGGCTTCTTTGTGGAATCGACCTTCGGCAACGAGGCCTCCTTCGGAAATGTGGAGTTCGAGGGCGAGGCCCATTTCCAGAACGTGAAGTTTGGGGAAAAGGCCTTCTTCGGGAATGCCTCGTTCGGCAACGGAACCTATTTTTGGGGAGCGCGGTTCGGCAATGGGGCGTCCTTTGAGGGCGCGCGACTGCCTGGCACCTGCCCCCTGATGGAAAACGGGCTCCCGGAAGGCGTGCGGCAGACCGTGCTGCACGGCCCCCCCGAGGGAAGGCTGTACCTCCCCGGGCGCAGCTATGGGTGAGGCTGCTGTAGGTGAGGGCCCTGGCGGGGCCTCCAAGCTCGAGGTCCTTTCCGCCTGTTTCGGCTACGATGCCTTTCGTCCGGGACAAGAAGCCCTCATAGATGCCCTGCTCGCCAGGCGTGACGTGGTCGGCATCATGCCGACAGGGGCGGGCAAATCGCTGTGCTACCAGGTGCCTGCCCTGATGATGGAGGGCATCACGATCGTCGTCTCGCCTTTGATAGCGCTCATGAAAGACCAGGTCGGTGCCTTGACACAGGCAGGCGTGGCAGCAGCCTTCATCAACAGCTCCCTGCGCCCTCAAGAGGTGGGCGAGGTCATCCGCGACGCGAAGGCGGGGAAGTACCGAATCATCTATGTGGCACCCGAGCGCTTGTCGAACCCCCTGTTCATGGGTTTTTGCACGGCGGCCGACATCGCTATGGTGACGGTGGACGAGGCTCATTGCGTCTCCCAGTGGGGACATGACTTCCGCCCGAGCTACCGCGAGATCGCGCGCTTTGTCGCCGCCTTGCCGGCCCGCCCGATAGTCGGTGCCTTCACAGCCACGGCAACCGCCCAGGTCAGGGCCGATATTGCCGAGCTCTTGGCCTTGCACGACGCCTATGTTTTGGTCTCGGGCTTCAACCGCGAGAACCTTTACTTCAGCGTAAAGCGCCCGAAGGACAAGATGGCAACGCTGCTGGAGTTCTTAGGCCAGCGCAGGGACGCCTGCGGGATAGTCTATTGTGCCACCCGTGCCGGCGTCGAAGAGGTGTGCGCCGAACTGGTGGAATGCGGGTATGCGGCGACACGCTACCATGCGGGGCTTGACGACGGCGAGCGGCTGGGAAACCAGGACGACTTCGTGTACGAGCGCAGTAGGATAATGGTGGCGACCAACGCCTTCGGCATGGGCATCGACAAGAGCAATCTCGCTTTTGTGGTGCACTACAACATGCCCAAGAACCTTGAGAGCTACTACCAGGAGGCCGGGCGGGCCGGGCGCGACGGCGAGCCGGCGGTCTGCCTGACGCTCTACAGCGCACAGGATGTCGAGACCGGCAAGTTCCTGATCTCGAAAAGCTACGAGGACGGCGACCACGACTGGGAGGCACGTCAGGCCCGACAGGCCAACGACCTCGACCTGCTCAAGAAGATGACCTGGTACTGCACGACCAGCGACTGCCTGCGCGGTTATATCCTCAAATACTTCGGTGAGCAGGCCCCGGTGTTTTGCGGCTGCTGCTCGAACTGCGACACGCAGTTCGAGGCGGTCGATGTGACTATCGACGCCCAGAAGGTCATCTCATGCGTCATGCGGCTTGAGCGGCAGAACAGGGCCTTCGGCAAGGCGCTTATCGCGAAGTCGCTCCATGGCAGCAAGGACAAGCAGGTTACCGGGCGCGGGCTGGACAAGCTGTCCACCTATGGCATCATGGCCGAGGTGCCGGTCAAGCGGATCATGGACATCATCAACTACCTGGTGGAGAAGGGCTGGGTCAGCCAGTCAAACAGCGAGTACCCGACCCTGGGGCTGACCGAGAGGTCGCTTGAGGTGATCCGGGGCAAGGCGCAGGTTCTCATGCAGCTCCCCAAGCTCCCCAAGGCAGCCGAGTCGGAAGAGGGGTCGGAGGCGCAGGCCGGGACGCAGGCCGGCGGCCGGGCCGGAGTGGGCTCTGGGAGCCGGGCCGGCGGGAAGGACGGAGCGCCTGCGGGGACGCAGGCCGGGATGCACGGCCACCCCGAGCTCTACGAGCGCCTTGTCGCGCTGCGCAGGCAGCTGGCCGAGGAGGCGGGGATGCCCGCCTACATCGTGTTCAGCAACGCCGCCCTCAACGACATGTGCCGCAAGCTCCCGCGGACGCCCGAGGAGTTCCTTTCCGTGAACGGGGTGGGCCAGGCGAAAAAAGAAGCTTACAGCGCCCCCTTCACCCAGGCCATCCGCGACTACTGCAACAACTCACAGGGACAGGCCCCGCGGGTTCCTTGAGTGTGCTGCCTTTTGAAGAACCCGCGGGACCTGTCCCCGTGAGTTCTCTGAGTTGTTGCGGGGCCCCGGACAGGCCAAAACGACAGGTACCCTGGCACAGGGAAGGGCGGACCGGGTAGGTCCGCCCTTCTTGACTCAGCCTCTATCGAGTGGGGGTTTTGTGCTCTGTTCCGGTCCTGTTTTGTGTGTGTCGTGCTGTGGCGCGAACGGTGCTGCGTGTTCGACAGGGCATGGCTTGGCTGGGCCGGTCTTCCTCAAAGGCGTCTATCCATCAAGGCCCCTTCCGTACCTGTTTGTTGCGGATATCGGTGAGCGTGCGTGTCAGCGAATCCCATTCCCCTGACATCATGTCAAGGGAGCGGTTCCCTTCGTCGGTTATCGAATAATACTTCCTTGGGGGGAGGCCTTCGACGGTGTCTTGCCAAAACGAACCCAGGAGCCCTTCTTTCTGCAGCCTTTTGAGGAGGGGGTATACCGTGCTTTCCTTCGCAGACACGATGGGCCACTCGCTGAGCTTGCTTACTATCTCGTAGCCATAACACGGTGTTTCTCGAATCAGCAGCAAGATACAATACTCCAAAGTCCCTTTTTTAAGCTGGATTGTCCAGTCCTCGATTTTCACGTGTTTCGATTTGCCTTTGTTTGTGAATATAACGTATAACGTAATATAGCGCAATAAAAGATACTATGCAATACATAATATAGAAATAAAGCACCCCCGCCCCATGGTGAGCCGGAGCGTAGGGTGGACAGGGTGGACAGGGTGGACAGGGGACGGCACTGTGTCCGCCCGGCTGCGGGCGCACCGGCCGACGGGGGCCTAGTTGAACTTCTGGTTATCGACGCCGACCGTCCGCAGGTACTTCACCATCAGGCGCCAGACGCTGACGCCGCCGGTAACGAACAGGCTGCCGAGTATCAAAGAGATAGGAAGCCTGAGATGGGCAAGGGGCCCGTTCAAGGGCAGCGTGGGGAGGACGGGTATGAGCTGGCCGGGGAGAAAGACTTCTGCCTGGATCAGGCTGAGGACTGCGACGGCGATCCCGGCCACGATGAGCCCGATGGACAAGACGCTCAGGCCCGGGACGACGATGAGGGACGAATGGCCCGACGACCGGCGCAGCGAGAGCTTCATGCGGAGCTTCCCTATGCTGGGGCCCTTCGTCTCGCTGATTGCGGCCCTGAGATGGCGCTCGGCGACCTCGGCCGGGTTGCCTATCGACTCAAGGGCCTCCCGGGGGCTGAGCTTCTCGAAGTAGCACATCTCCGTGACCCGGCTCTCTATGAGGCTCAGCACGTCGGCGCGCTCCGATTTCGGCATCGCCTTCAAGTGCCGTTCGACCGTTTCGAGATAGCTCTCGACAAAGACATCCATGATCCCGGTGGTTCCTCCGTCATGAGAAAAGCGTTTTCGGCCCCTGTGGCCTGCTGCGACGAACCCGTGCTCCGTCCCCGCCATGCTGCGCACAGTATAGGCCTCTCCCTCCCAGATGGCAAGGAATCTCCTTGTTGCGTGGCATTGCACGTGGCATTGCGGGTGCCGCGCCTCGATTCCGAAGGGCATCTTCGTCTATAATGCTCTCATGAAGAAGAAACGCTTGGATACCCTTTTGGTCGAGCGGGGCTGCTTTCCCGACGATGCGGCGGCTCTGCGTGCGGTGCTTGCCCGGAAAGTCAAGGTGGGCGACGCCTATGCGACGAGCGCGGCCGTCCTTGTCCCGTCCGATGCCGAGGTTGCGGTCACGGGTCGCAAGCGCTTCGTTTCCCGGGGAGGACATAAGCTGCAAGGCGCCCTCGATGCCTTTGGCCAGGATGTCACAGGGATGCGTTGCCTTGATATCGGTGCCTCGACGGGCGGCTTCGCCGATTGCCTTTTGCAGGCGGGTGCTGCCCATGTCACCTGCCTTGATGTGAACTATGGGCAGCTTGACTGGACGCTGCGGCAAGACGGGCGGGTGGCGGTCTTCGAGCGCACCAACATCAGGCACGCCGATCCGACAGCCTTAGGCGGCCCCTTCGACCTACTTGTTGCCGACCTCAGCTTCATCGGCCTTGCCCGCCTCGCCCCGGTCTTTGCCCGTTTCGCACGGCGGGGCACCGTATTCATCGGCCTGGTGAAGCCGCAGTTCGAGTCGCGTCCGGGAGAGGCCGATTGCGGTGTGGTGCGCGACCCGCAGGTGCGCGAGCGCGTCGTCAAAGAGGTGGAAGCGGCGCTTAACCAGGCATCCTTCGCCCCGACCGGGGTGGAGGAATCCCCCCTTAAAGGAGCCGACGGCAACGTCGAGCTCTTCGTCCGCGCCGTCTTCGAGGCCGAGGGCTGAGGGCGCCCGCCAGGCCCGCCAGGCCTTGCACGGCAGGGGCGTCCGGCTGGGCAAGCCCACCGTCGTGCGCCGTCCGCCAGGTCGGGCAGGGCCGCCGCCGCCCGGGAAGCCCTCAGTTCTTCAAGCTGTTCAAAGGCGCGGGGAAGCGCCCGCCTCGGTGGGCGAACACGGTGCCCGCATGCTGGTTGACGGGCATGACCGGCGCAGACCCGAGCAGTCCGCCGTAGCTCACGCTGTCCCCGGCGACCTTGCCGATGGCGGGGATGAGGCGCACCGCGGTCGTCTTCGCGTTGATGACCCCGATGGCGCACTCGTCGGCGATGATGCCGAAGACGGTCTCGACCGTGCTGTCCCCGGGGATAGCGACCATATCGAGGCCGACCGAGCACACGCAGGTCATCGCCTCCAGCTTCTCCAAGGTCAAGGCCCCGAGCTCGACCGCGCGGATCATGCCGGTGTCTTCGGACACGGGGATGAAGGCGCCGGAGAGCCCCCCGACAGAAGACGAGGCCATGACCCCGCCCTTCTTCACGGCGTCGTTGAGCAGGGCAAGCGCGGCAGTGGTTCCCGGGCCGCCGCAGGTGCCGATGCCCATGGCCTCGATTATCTCGGCGACGGAGTCCCCGTCGGTCGGGGTGGGGGCGAGCGAGAGGTCGAGGATGCCCTGTCCCACCCCGAGGCGCTTGGAAGCCTCCCGCGCCATGAGCTCGCCTGCGCGGGTTATCTTGAAGGCAGTCGACTTGACGGCCTCGGCGATGGCGGTGATGTCGGCGTCCGGGGGCATGTCGGCGAGCACGGCGCACACGACGCCGGGGCCGGAAACACCTACGTTGACGACGGCGTCGGCCTCGCCCGAGCCGTGGAAGGCCCCTGCCATGAAGGGGTTGTCCTCGACTGCGTTCGCGAACACCACGAGCTTGGCGCATCCGATGCAGTCGCGGTCAGCGGTGGCCTTTGCCGTGTCGATGACGGCCTGGCTCATCTGGAGCACGGCATCCATGTTGATGCCGGCACGGGTCGAGGCGACGTTGACCGACGAGCACACCCGGTCGGTCGCCGCGAGCGCGTAGGGGATGGACGCTATCAGCTTAGAGTCGGCTACGGAGGCCCCTTTGTGGACGAGGGCCGAGAAGCCGCCGACGAAGTCGACTCCCACCGCTGTGCCCGCCTTGTCCATGGCCTGCGCGACGGGGGTCAGGTCGTGTGCGGCGGTCGCCGCGCAGATTTCCGCGACGGGGGTGACCGATATGCGTTTGTTCACGATGGGGATGCCGTATTCCCGCTCAAGCTGCTCGGCCGTCGGGACGAGCTTCTCGGCCGCAAAAGCCATGCGGTCGTAGACCTTGGCCGCCATGACGTCGATGTCTTCGTGCATGCACCCCCTTATGTTCAACCCTAAGGTGATGGTGCGGATGTCGAGGTTCTGCTTGTTGATCATTGCAAGCGTCTCGACGATTTCGGCAGGGGTGATGTGCATGGTGTCCAGGCTTTCTTGTCGTTTGCGGCTCCGGCTTGGGTAAGCTTGGGTCGCCTTGGTTCGGCTCGGCCTGCAGCAAGTCGCAGCAGCTCGGGCCGCCTTCTTCGTCCTTTTCCGGCGGCGATGGTGCCACGATTGTCGGCCCCGTCGGCCCGCCGCGTAAGGGCATCGTTGAGAAGGATAGCAAAGAAGGCGGTTATTAATGGTGATTGCGTGGCATTTCCGGAGATTCTTCGTACGGTCGGTGCCCCGCGCCCAAAAAAAGCTAGGCTGTTCTTCGGAAAACCCGATGAATTGGTTGTAAATGGCTGTAAATTATGGAGAGCATCGGCATTAAGGTATCGGCATCAAAAGGAGAATCCGGTGATGGCTCGAATCACTGAAGACGGCACGGACGCCGCACAAGGCGGGCACCGAGGAACCGACGGCGGAATCACCGAGGCTTGCACGCTTCACCTGGGGATAGACGTCGGTTCGACGACGGTCAAGCTCGCCATTCTCGATGAGGCGAACGAGACCCGCTACTCGATATACCGGCGGCACCACGCCGACGTTCGCGCCACGATCGTCGAGGTGCTTGAGGCTGCGGCCGAGCACTACGGCGACGAGCCCATGAGCATCGCCATCACGGGCTCGGGCGGCCTCCTCCTTGCTCAGTGGCTTGGCTTGGAATTCGTCCAGGAGGTCATCTCGTCGAAGACGGCGGTCGAGGCCTTCATCCCGAAGACCGACGTGGCCATCGAGCTCGGCGGCGAGGACGCGAAGATCATCTATTTCGACCAGGGCATCGAGCAGCGTATGAACGGCACCTGCGCCGGGGGCACCGGCGCCTTCATCGACCAGATGGCCTCGCTCCTGAACACCGATGCCGCCGGCCTCAACGAACTGGCGAAGAACCACACCACCATCTACCCGATCGCGTCACGCTGCGGCGTATTCGCAAAGACCGACGTGCAGCCGCTCTTGAACGAGGGCGCGCGCAAGGAGGACATCTCCGCGTCGATATTCCAGTCGGTCGTCACCCAGACCATCTCCGGGCTGGCCTGCGGGCGGCCCATCCGCGGGTACGTGGCCTTCCTGGGCGGCCCCCTCCAATACCTGCCGGAGCTGCGCAAGCGCTTCTACGAGACGCTTGACCTGGACGAAGAGCATATCATCGTTCCGGAAGACGCTCACCTCTTCGTCGCCTGCGGCTGCGCGCTCGCAAGCAGGGAGGGAAGGCCCGAGAGGCTGGCTGACGTGCTGGGCCGCCTGAAGACCTTAGGCGACATGCAGGGGTCGGAGGTCGTGAGGCTCGCTCCGCTCTTCGCCGATGCGGCCGACTATGACAACTTCAAGGCCCGCCATGCCAGTGAGCGGGTGGCCCGCAGCGACCTGGCGCACTACGAGGGCATGGCCTACCTGGGCATCGATGCCGGGTCGACCACCTTCAAGGCGGCGCTCGTCGCCGAGGACGGCAGCCTGTTGTGGACCTCCTACGCCCACAACAAGGGCGATGTGCTCGGGTGTTCCAAGGCGGCGCTCGCCGACATGTACCGGGCCCTTCCCACCGATGCCGCCACCGGCCTTCCGCGGGTGCAGATAGGGCATGCGACGGTGACCGGCTACGGCGAAGGGCTGCTGCTTGAGGCGCTGCGCGTCGATTCGGGCGAGATCGAGACCGTCGCCCACCTGCGGGGCGCCCAGGAGCTCCTGCCCGGCGTCGAGTTCATCTTGGACATCGGCGGCCAGGACATGAAGTGCCTGCGTGTCAAGGACGGCGTGATCGACCACATCATGCTCAACGAGGCCTGCTCAAGCGGGTGCGGCTCCTTCATCGAGAGCTTCGCGTCCGGCCTGAACCTCGACATCGCCGAGTTCGCCCAGACCGCCATCGAGGCGAAGAACCCGGTTGACCTGGGAAGCCGCTGCACGGTGTTCATGAACAGCCGTGTGAAGCAGGCCCAGAAGGAGGGCGCGACCGTGGGCGACATCGCCGCGGGGCTGGCCATCTCCGTCATCAAGAACGCTCTTTTCAAGGTCATCAAGATACGCGACCCCCATGACGTGGGGGAGAAGGTCATCGTCCAGGGCGGCACCTTCTTGAACGACGCCGTGCTGCGCTCCTTCGAGCAGCTTTCCGAGGTGAACGCCGTGCGCCCCGACATCGCCGGCAACATGGGCGCCTTCGGAGCCGCGCTCCTTGCACGCGACCGCTACCGCGAAGGCCTGGTCCAGGGACCCCTGCCCGCCGCCGGCACCGCAGATGCTGCCACGGCCCCGGGCGTCGCCATCGACTCCGCCCCCGCCACGCAGATGCTCACCCCCGACCAGCTCAAGCACCTGAACCCGAGCCACAAGACCGTCCGCTGCAAGGCCTGCTCGAACAGCTGCCTTCTCACCGTGAACGACTTCGGTCTCGACGAGGGCACGGGCAAGCACCGCCGCTTCATCACGGGGAACCGCTGCGAGAAGGGCGCGGGCACACACGACGAGAGCAAGAACGTGCCGAATCTCTACGAGTACAAGAGCCAGCGCCTCTTCGGTTATGTGCCCCTGTCCCGGGACGAGGCCCCGCGCGGCACGGTCGGCATCCCGCGTGCGCTCAACCTCTACGAGAACTACCCCTTCTGGTTCACCTTCTTCACCAAGCTCGGCTTCCGCGTCGAGATATCCGAGCCGTCGACGAAGAAGACCTACGAGGCAGGCATCGAGAGCATGCCCTCGGAATCGGTTTGCTACCCGGCGAAGCTCAGCCATGGCCACATCATGGACCTGCTCAAGCGCGACCTCGACTTCATCTGGATGCCCTGCTCGAAGTGGGAGCGCAAGGAGGACGAGGGCGCGCGCAACCACTTCAACTGCCCGATCGTCATGAGCTATTCCGAGGCCCTGCGCCTGAACATCGACGAGCTGCACGACAGCGACATCGCCTTCCTGAACCCCTTCCTCCCCTACGACCAGAAGGAGCACCTGAAGAAGCGCCTCTTCGTCGAGCTCGTGGAGAACAACCGCGCCCTCATGGAGCGCCATGCGAAGAAGGCGCCCAGCCAAAAGGAGATCGACGAGGCGGTCGAGGCCGCCTGGCTTGAGGACGAGGCCTTCAAGGGCGACCTGCGTGCCAAGGGCGAGGAAGTCCTTGACTGGATGGAGGAGACGAAGACCCACGGCATCGTGTTGGCCGGGCGCCCCTACCACGTCGACCCCGAGGTCAACCATGCCATCCCCGAGCTGCTGACCAGCTTCGGGCTCGCGGTGCTCACGGAGGACTCCGTGTCGCACCTCGGCGTGCTTGAGCGTCCCATCAGGCTCTTCGACCAGTGGATGTACCACACCCGCCTCTTCGCGGCCGCAAAGGTCGCCACCGAGCGCAACGACCTCGACCTCATCCAGCTCAACAGCTTCGGCTGCGGTTTGGACGCCCTGACCACCGACCAGGTGCAGGAAATTCTCGAACAGTCGGGCAAGATATACACCGTGCTCAAGATAGACGAGGTCTCCAACCTCGGCGCCGCCCGCATCCGCGTCCGCTCGCTGCTCGCCGCCCTCAAAGACCAGGCGGATGAGGCGGCGGAGCGCGCGGGCATGAACCGGGGCTGCCCCGTCGGCGACATCGCCGAGCAGCTTTTCGTCGAAGAGGCCAAGGCCCGCATCGAGGCGAAGACGGGCCAGCGGGAGGCAGAGGCTGCCCGCGAGATAGCCCAGTTCAAGCAACGGGAGGGCTTCAAGCAACGGGAGGCCGCCTCGACGCTCTTCGAGCGGGCGGTCTACACGGAAGAGATGAAGGAGCAGGGCTGGACGGTCCTCGCACCCCAGATGGCGCCGATCCACTTCGAGCTGCTTTTGCCCCTGTTCCACCGCTTCAACTACAACCTTGAGCTTTTGCCCTCGGTCGACCACGGCGCGGTGGAGGCCGGCCTGAAATACGTCAACAACGACATCTGCTACCCGTCCATCCTCGTGACCGGGCAGATAATGGAGGCGGTGACCTCGGGCAGGTACGACACCGACCGCCTCGCGGTCATCATCTCGCAGACGGGCGGCGGCTGCCGCGCCACGAACTACATCTCGCTCATCCGCAAGGCGCTCAGCTCCATCGGCCTTCCGCATGTCCCGGTCATCTCGCTTTCCTCGAAGAACCTCGACGGCGACCACCCCGGGTTCAAGATCACGATGCCGATGCTCATGCAGGCGATATTCGCCATCCTGTGCGGCGACCTGCTCATGCAGTGCCTCTACCGCACGCGCCCCTACGAGGTGCAGCCGCACAGCGCAGAACAGCTCTACCAGCACTGGATGGACGACATCAAAGGGCAGCTTGCGGTGGGGATGAAGCGCTCCGGATTCAAGAAGACCGTAAGAAGCATCGTCGAGGACTTCGACACGCTGCCCCTGCAGGGCGAGGGCTCAAAGCCGCGCGTCGGGGTGGTGGGCGAGATACTGGTGAAGTTCCATCCCACGGCAAACAACCAGATCATCGACATCATCGAGAAGGAGGGCTGCGAGGCCGTCGTGCCGGGCCTCACGGAGTTCTTCCTCTTCGGCATCGCGGGCGCGATATTCCAGAAGGACCCGCTCGGGCGCAGCGCGAAAGGGGCGCTCGGCTCACGGGCGGCGCTCCAGTTCATCAAGTGGTTCCGCGCGCCCATCACCAAGGCGCTCCACCGGTCAAGCCGCTTCGAGCCGGCGGCAAGCATCTACGAGCTTGCCGAGTACGCAAGCGAGATACTCGACCTGTGCAACTCGATGGGCGAGGGCTGGCTGCTCACCGCCGAAATGGTGGAGCTCATCCGCACGGGCGCGCCCAACGTCGTCTGCACGCAGCCCTTCGCCTGCCTGCCCAACCACGTGGTGGGAAAGGCGGTCATCAAGGAGCTGCGCCGCCGCTACCCCGAAAGCAACATCGTCGCCGTCGACTACGACCCCGGCGCATCGGAAGTGAACCAGCTCAACCGCATCAAGCTGATGATATCGGTCGCCAAGGCGAACCTTGCCGAAAGGGCGGCAGAAAACCCCGGGCGCCAGTCGGGCCTCTTTGGGCAGTCGGCCTGCCTCCCGGGACACCCAGCATCCCTGCGCGAGGGAAGATGAGCCCGCATGGGCAATGGGGGGCCCACAGGGAGCCTGGTGATATGCCCGACGCCGATCGGCAACCTCAGGGACGTGACGCAGCGCAGCCTTGAGGCCTTGCGCAGTGCCGACGTCGTGTGCGCGGAGGACACCCGGGTGACCGGCAGGCTCCTTGCGGCCTACGACATCCAAAAGCGCCTGGAACGCCTCGACGAGGCCGCCATCTCGAAGGAGGCCGACCGCATCCTTGAGCATGTCCGGTCAGGCCAGCGTGTTGTATTCTGCAGCGACGCGGGGATGCCGGGTGTCTCCGACCCCGGATGCCGGCTGGTGAGGGCCGCACAGGATGCCGGCCTTCCGGTCGAGGTGCTGCCGGGCCCGAGCGCGGGCGTGACGGCCTATGTCGCGAGCGGTTTCACCAACCCCTGCTTCTACTTCGGCGGCTTCTTCCCCCGCAAGGCGCAGGACCGCTCCCGGCTGCTGGAGGGCCTGAAGGCCCTCGATGCGGTCCTTGTGTTCTACGAGAGCCCTGCCCGGCTGGTCTCGTCCCTGCAAGCCGCCGCCGAGAGCCTTCCCGAAAGGGAGGTGGCGGTCTGCCGGGAGTTGACGAAGCTGCACGAAGAGGTCTATCGCGGCCCGGCGGCGCAGGTGCGGGACGAGTTTGCGGCCCGTGCGCAGAAGGAGGGCGTGAAGGGCGAGGTCGTCCTCGTCATCGACGGCCCCTGCGCGGCGGAGTGGGACCAGGAAAGGGCCGCAGCCCTCGTCGCGGCGCGGGAGTTGGCCGTCCGGCTGAGGGCCGGCCAGGCCGGGGAGGCAGCCGGGGCCGGGGAAGTCGACCATGCTGCCGGCACCCCCTCAAGCAAGGATCTCGCGGCACGTTTGCAAGAAGAGTTCGGGATATCCCGCAACGACGCCTACGAGATAGCGCTGGGCCGATGAGGGGGCTCGTCTCACACGAGATGGTCGTGGACGGCGTGCGGGTGGTGCTCACCTTCAAGAAGGTGAAGAACATCAACCTGCGGGTCAAGGGGCCCGACGGGCATGTGGAGGCGTCGGCGCCGCCCTGGGTGGGCGCCGACGCGGTCGTCTCCTTCATGCGGGCGAAGATGCCCTGGATACGCCGCAGGCAACAAGAGGTCAGCGCCGCTCCCCACGGCCTCGACCGCGACCCGAGCCCCGCCGACCTGAAGGCGTGGCGCGTGCAGGTCGAGCCGGCCGCCAGGGCGCTCGTCGCACAGTGGGAGCCCCGTATGGGCGTGAGCGTGGCGGCCCTTGCCTTCCGCAGCATGACGAGCCGGTGGGGGAGCTGCAACCCGAAGACGGGCCGGGTCTGCATCAACGTCCAGCTTGCGAAGTACCCGGCAGAATGCCTTGAGTACGTGGTGGTCCACGAGCTGTGCCACTTCCACGAGCGCGGGCACAACGCCCGATTCAAGGCGCTCTTGGGCTCCTACCTCCCCGACTGGAAGCAGCGTCGCGCCCTCCTGCGCTGAAAGCCAAGGCCCCGTCCCGCCGCCTTGCGCTTAAAGCTTCTGCAAAAACAAAAACCCCGGCTGGCAAAAGCCGGGTTCCCTGTGTGTCCACAGTTATAGCTATTATGTATTGCCAGGATGCAATCTCAATACCTTTTTGCGGTTAGTGATATAATCTTGTGGTTTGTTCCGAGAGATTTTTTGGAGGTGCGTTCAGTGCAGAACTCCTGGTTGGGAATTGGCCTCATGGCCCTGGTGGTCTTTATTGGGCTCATTATCGGTATCATACTCAGTAAAAATAAAGCGCAGGGCATGGCAAGCATCCTGGCTTTTGCCGCGCTCGCCCTGCTGTTGGCCGCCTTTAGCGTTTTTGGCATCGGCTTTTCACAGCCCTGGCTCCTTCCGCTTTTCATCGTCGGCTGCATGCTGATACCCATTGCGGTGTACTTCATCGCCTTGAGCATCATGCAAAGGTCGAAAAGGTCGGGAAGGTCGGCTGCCCCTTCGGCTGCTGCCCCGTCGGCGGCCGCCCCGCCGACCGCTGCCCGGGAAGCGGCCCTTTCATCGATAGACGCCCCGCCGCCAATCGTCCCGCCGGTGAATGCCGCGTCCTTCGCCTCGCGGGCTTCGGCTTTGGCGGGCGCTGCGGGGGCAGGCGGAGTGTCTGTCAGCGGCACCGCAGGAAGGGTGTCGGCATCCCCTGGTTGGGCTGAAAGCGACGGCGGCATTACCGAGAAGGACTTCATTGCCCAGGCAGGGTCGATCGACCTGGGGACAACGCAGCCGTTGTTCAACCGTTACGGTATGGCCGCCCCGACGGCCGAGGTCGGCGCGACAGCCCATCTTGGAACCGAGGCAGCGTCGCACTATGCGACGAGAGTGGCCCAATACGCCAGCGAGCTGCCCCAGCAAGCCGACATAGTGATAACGTCGCCCGTCGGGCAGGAGCCCGCGTTCATGCCCGACGTCCCCCTCCAGCCCGCGTATGGCGACCTCCACTTCGACCCGACCATATTTGAGCCGCCTGTGCCTGAGCCCGACCCTGCCTTCGCCCCCCTGTTCGATCCGGAAGTGGCCGCCGAGCCCCCTGTCGAGCAGGACCTCCAGTCCCTTATCGAGTCCGTGCTTGCGCCGGGGTTCGAGCCCTCCGTTGCGGCTGCGATGGCATCGGGCCTCCGTGCCGCGCCTGTTGAGTTCGGGCCTGTTGTTGCCGAGCCCGGCCCCGCGCCTGCCTTCGCCCCGGCAGCCGACCTTGTGGCCGCCCCTGCGGCCGAAGCCGCGGCCGAGCCCGCCTTTGCCCCTGCAGCAGCCGAGGCCATGCCTGTGCCTGTGGCCGCCCCCGCAGCCGAGCCCGAAGCAGCCTCCACAGCCGAAGCCGCGGCTGAGGCCGCCCTTGCGGCCGCAGCCGCAGTCGTAGCCGCCGCCGCAGCATCCGAGGGCCAGCCCGCTCCCGATACCGCCCCTGCTGCTGCCGTTGATAGCGCTCCTGCTCCCGAGCCCGCCACCCCGGTCGAGCTATCGGCCTTCGAGAAGTACCAGGAGAAGGCAGGCGCCTTGAGCGACAAGGGCGCCCATGCGGTTGCTGCGAGGCTGTTCGTGGAAAGCACCCAATATACGGAAGACGAGAAGCTCTCCCGCAAGGCCCTTTTCGACGCAGTCGCCAGCTATGTGAAGGCGGGAATGCCCGAAGAAGCCCGCAAAAACGCGAAAACCATCCTCATGGACATCGGCAAGCTGAGCCCTGCCGAAGCGATAAAGCTTGACGCGATCCTGAGGATGACATGATGACGCCTGCGCGAGGCGCAAACGCTGACCGTCGTGAAAAGAGCCCGCGTAACTCAAGGCTGATCGCCCCCCTTGTTGTTCTGTGCAGCGTGGCGGTCTCATCCTGCCTTGCCCTGGGAAACCCGCTTTTGTGGACCTTCGACAACACGGCAGGCCCCAACCGCACGGGGACGGGGGGATCCCTCTTCCCGTCCTTGTCTTTAGGCGGGCAGGACAGCGGGTTGCGCGACACCGTCATGCAGCCCATCAGCGAGTACCGCAGCATCTCCCAGAACAACGACTCGGACAGGGCCCGCAACCTCGCCCTTGCCGCCCGCGCTATAGATGGGGTCGAGATAGCCCCCGGCCAGGTCTTCTCCTTCAACGAGGCGGTGGGGGATGTCGAGAACAGCAGCGACTACAGCGTTGCTATCGTCATCTACGGCAACGAGGTCGCCTATGCGCGCGGCGGCGGGATTTCCCAGGTTGCGACGGCGCTTTACAACGCTGCCCTGCAGGGGAACATGGAAATCGTGGAGCGCTATCCTCACACGCTGATAACCGACTATGCGCCCATAGGCCTTGACGCGACGGTCAAGTACGGCGAGAAGGACCTGAAGATAAAGAACACCTCCGAATACCCGGTATACATCTCTGTCGAGGCGACCGACAAGACCGTGACCGTCACGCTGTATGGCCAGCCCCTCAAGGAAGGCCTTTCCATCAGCGCAACGTCGGTGATAGTCGATCAGCAGGACAGGGAAGGGCAGCAGCAAGACCCCAATGCCGACGCCGGTGCCGAGGCGCTCTTTTTCGTGGTGGACTCATACCGCGTGTTCTATCAGGACGGGGCAAAGATAGACCAGGAGCACCTGTACACCGATATCTATGAAGTAACAAAGGATTCTGCGGCAATGTTGGGTGATGACGGATATAATCCAACTAACTAAAATAATAAAGTGTCGTCGAATAGTTGTGAAAACTCGTATACAATAGAGCGACAAGGATTCTGCTGGGAGGTCTTGCCATGAAAGACAGCCAGGGAGCGAGAAAGGGTTAGTATAATGGAAACCAATGAAACGATTCTTACGCGCGAAATCGTCTCAATCGATGATCGCAAGAGGCTTGGAGCATTAAGAGAGCTTTGTGTCGATTGCGATACGCTTTCGGTATCCCACTATATCGTTAACAGCGCGTCGACGAATGCGTCCTTGGTCTTGCCGTTCGACAAGTCGATTGCGGTAGGCGACACCTTCATGACCATTCAAAGCAGGGATGACTTTATTTCGACTGCCGACGGCGAGGCAAAGCGTATCATGGACGAGGGTTATCGCCTTTTGGGAGTCGAGGTCTTTTCACAAAACGGCAACCGTGTCGGCACGGTTGAGAGCTATGAGTTCGACCCCACCCACGGAAAAATCACCAAGATCATCCTCGGCAAGCGCCTTTCCTACACTTCGGATTCTTTCGTGTTCTTCGCTCCTGACTTCGTCTTTGTCGACGACGGCGAATCGACTGCCTATGAGGTGCGCCACGGTGCACGGGGAACTCGGGGCAGGAAGAAGGGCTCAACCACCTCTGTGTCGAAAACAACTACAAGGGCCGCGCGGAAGACAGCCGAGATGGATGTCGACGAGCCGCTTGAGATAATGGACGACCTGGTTGACACGGGTGCCGATGCCGGGACAGCTGCCCGCAACAGCGCACCGGTCGATACCAAGGTCGTAGCCGCCGATGTCGATGAAGACGCCGTCTTGAAGGAGTTCCTTGTCGATGCCCGGGTGACCGACGCCGTCGAGAGCAAGGACGGCCTCTTCCGGGTAGAGAAGGGCACGAAGCTCACCAAGGAACTGGTCGACGAGGCGCAGAAGCACGACGCGCTCCTGCTCCTGACGATGAGCGTCGAGTCGTAGCAGCCCCGCCGCTATTGCCGCCATTGCGGGCTTAGCCTGCGATGACCTGAGATAAAAAAGTGAAAACCGCCATTATGGCGGTTTTCACTTTTTCAGCGCATGCGCCGGGAACATGGGAGAGCACAAGGCGGGGAAAGCACAGGGCGGCGGCTGTTCCCGCATCCCCGCGTCCTGCCAAGGCCCCGCTGCCCAGGTCGTCATTGCGGGCTTGACCCGCAATCTTCCTAAGCTTCTATCGGATTGCGGGTCAAGCCCGCAACGACCTAAGGTAAGGCAATGGTGCTTTTGCCGCCGCCGGCTACTTTATGCGCATCTGCGAGAGGCGCCCCGAGTTCATGCCGTAGATGACGTCTGCGATGGTGGCTATCCTCTTGGAGTGGGTGACGATGATGACGCACTTCCCTTCCTTGTGGGCGAGCGAGGCGAGTATCCCGAGGATCTCCTCTTCGGTCTCGCTGTCGAGGTTGCCGGTGGGCTCGTCTGCTATAACGATGTTGGGGTCGTGCGAGAGCGCCCGCGCGATGGCGACGCGCTGCTGTTCGCCCCCGGAGAGCTTGAGCACCTGGCGCTCGGCGGTCTCCTGGTCTATCCCGACCTTCTCAAGCAGGGCGCTGGCGTGCTCTTTCTTGTCTGCCAGGGTGCTCTTGGAGATGTTCATGGACAAGACGATGTTCTTGACCGCCGTGGTGTTGGTGAGCAGGTTGTAGCTCTGGAACACGACGCCGATGCTCTTTGCTCGGTAATCGTCGCGGTCGATGTCGTTGAGGCTCTTCTCGCCGTAGCGGATATCTCCGTCCTTGCAGGTGTCGAGTCCTGCTATCAGGGACAGGAGGGTGGATTTCCCCGACCCTGACTTCCCGATGATCGTGTATATCTTCCCCGCCTCGAAGCTGGCGTCGACTTGCTTGAGCACGTAGCTCTTCGCGCCGTCGTACTTGTAGGAGACCTTGTCCAGGGCAAGGACGGTGGTTGCGTGGCCCATGGTGTTCACCTAGTTCCTTTCCATGAGTATCTTGATAGGCTCGTACTTCGTGATCCTGCTGGTGGCGACCAGCCCGGCCAGCGTGGCAAGGAGCAGGGCTATGGCGATGATCTCGGCGATGGTGCCCAGCCCGATGGTGACGCTCATCTCGGAGAGGGGCTGGGTGCTTGCAAGACCGCCGGTCATGATGCTGCTGCCACCTATCGGCGCGCCGATCATCACGGGCCCGCCGCCCGGTCCGCCCGGCCCCATGGTGGCCGCAGAGGTCGTGACGGCCTCTGCCTGCTGTGCGAGCAGGACGTCGGTGATGGGCTGGGCCGCCAGGACGCCGATGCCGATGCCGAGCACCAGGCAGACCGCAGTCATGACAAGAAGCTCCGCCCACAGGCCGAGCGAGACCGTGCCCTTCTTCATGCCCATGGCCCGCAGCACGCCGATCTCGTACTTGCGCTCGCGGATTGCGATGGAGGTCAGCAGGATCAGGATGATTGCGCCGAGCACCAAGACAACGACCATGAAGGTGAGCGTGATGTTCTTCAGGCCCAGTACCGGCTTGACCACCATGTCGTAGGAGGCGGCATCGGTCGACACGAGGAACTGGTCGCTAAGGCCCGCATCGCGGACATAACTCTCGAAGTCCTCAAGCAGTTCCGGGCTTTTCAGGAAATAGGCGACGTCGAGCGCGATGTTGTTCTCGTTGCTCTCGCGGGCGGCCAGCAGGGTGTCAAGCGTCGTGAGTATCTCGTTGCGGTGGTTGAAGGCTGCCATCTGGGGCAGGTTCTCGTTGTCGTAGGCCTCTTTGAGGTCGTCGTAGATGCCGACGACCTTCAAGGCGATGTCCGCGGTGCGGGACGCGAAAAGCTCGCCGCCCATGCCGGCAGACAGGGTGTATTCCAGGCCGTTGGCATGGAAGGTGTCGCCCGCCGCATAGCCCGTCATGTCGGTGCCTTCAAGGATGTCGAGGTTCATCTGCGCCTGCACGGTGATGGTGTCGCCGACGCTGATGTTGTTGAGGTCGGCGAGGTCTTGGCTGACCAGGCACTCCTTGTCGTTGGCGGGCATGGTGCTTGCCCCGTCGTCGGCCAGTGCGCGCGTGCCGGCGTCGAAGTCCGCCCACGCGCCGCCTATGAGATTGAAGTCGCCGCCGCCCACAATGGAAAACGAGGTGTTCCCACCGGACCGGGACGACCCGGACATGCCGACCATGCCGCCGGGCCCGCCTCCGGGGCTGTAGTCGACATCGTCGCTGTGGTCGATGGCCACGAGGCTTTCCGAGCCGACAGAGAGCGAGGCCGAGGCCTCGGTCCTTTGCAGGGCGTCCGACTGGGCGAAGGACAAAAGCAGCTCGGGCGCGATGGTGGGCACCTTCATCATGACCCTGCCCTCGCTGGCGTTTGCCATGGCCTCTTCCCGGACCTTTTCGATGTCGGGGGTGATGCTGACCTGCGAGCTGAAGCGCGTCCGGTAGTCCTCGATGACGGCGCTCGCCGTGTTGTTGATAATCAGGGACACCACCGTGGTGGCGATAATCGCGAATATGATTACCATGATAAGGATGTTCCTGCCCTTGTTGCGCAGCAGGTTTTCAAGTGCGTTGGCGATGATGTACATGGGTCCTCGCTCCTGGGTCTTCGTCGGGCTTGGGAACAAGCCTAACAGGGCAACCTGACGGCAATCTGACCGAATTGTGGTGAATCTGTCCAGAACGGCCTTTCAGGGGGGGAAAGGAAAGGGTGTCACCCGCCTGTTTATTCGCCTGTCCGCTCGTCTGCCTGTCCGTCCGCCTCTTCGCCCGCTCCTTCGCCTGTGCGCGGCAGGTCCATCCAGAACAAGACCCCCTGGCTGGTGTTCTCAAGCGCAAAGGGGATGCCCATCTGCGAGAGCGCCTTCTCAACCAAGGCAAGCCCGAGCCCGCTGCGCCTGTGGGCGGAGCTGCGTGCCTCGTCCGTCCGGTAGAAGGGCTCGAACAGCCTATGGAGGACTTCGTCGGGGATGGGGGCCCCCTCGTTCAGGACGGACAGGCGGACCCTGTCCTGTGCGGGGCCCGCGGCCTCCTGCGCGGGGGATTCACCCTCCTGCGTGTGTGTATCCTGCCCGTGCGCTTCCTGCCCCGGCACCGGCGCCCCCTGTCTGCCCGCTTCCTGCGTGCCCGTGCCTTCGCCGCGCCCCCTGCCTGCCGCAGCCGCGATGCGCACCCTGCCGCCGTCGGGGGTGTTTTGGAGGGCGTTCGCCACGACGTTGGAGAGCGCGCGCTTGAAGAGTGTCTGGTCGAGCGTGACGACGGCGTCGTCGGCGACGGCCACCTCGATCCTCTGCGCGTGCGCCTGCGCAAGGGTGAGGTGTGTCGCCAGGACGGACTCGACCAGGTCGGCGAGCCGCGCCGGGGTGGGATGGGTCATGAGCCTGCGGTCGTTGAGGCGGACGAGCTCAAGTATCTCGGCGATAAGGCCCGCCTGCTCGTGCGCAAGGCGCAGGCAGGTGCGCAGGTTTTGGGGATAGTCCTTCGGCGGGATGACCTCCTCTAGCATGCCCTCCAGAAGTGCGCTCGTCGCGGCGACCGGTGTTTTCAGCTCGTGCGAGGCTGCGGCGAAGAAGTAGCGCTGGCCCTCTTCCATCTCGCGCTGCTTCCGTATCTCGCCCTCAAGCTCGCGGATGGTTTCCTTAAGCCTCTCGTACATGCTGTAGACGTCGTTTGCCATGGCGCCGATCTCGTCGGTGCGTGCGACGGGTGCCGACACCAGCTCAAGGCTTGCCATCTTGGCGGTGTCCTCGGCAAGCGCCTTCACCGGCCGCGCGATGCTGCGGGCGAACAGGAAGGCGCACAGGGCGCCCGCGACAAGGAGGATAACCAAGGCGAGCACCGTCTTTTGCATGACGGCGTTGTAGGCGCCGATCCCCGACGGCGACGCGCTGATCAGGATCATGAGCCCGTCGGTCGTCGGGAGCATCATGTGGAAGGCGCTCTCGAACCCAAGCTGCCCCATCGCAAGGGTGCCCTCCTGGGTCACGGGTGCGCTCCGAAAGACGTTCGGCCCGTGCATGCCCGTCATGCCCGGCTCGTAGTTCGGGGTCTTATATACCACCTGCCCGTCGAGTGTCTGCACGCAAAACTCGAAAAAGGCGTTTTTCTCATGAAAGGCCGTGGCAGCCTCGATGGCCTCGCGCCCGGTCTTGCCTTCGAGCTCTTGTTGGAGCGGCGCAAAGACGTTGGAGAGGTGCTGCTGCTGGCTTATGGCGATGGCGTCCGATATCTGCCGTGTGAAGAAGAGGGCGGCCACGCTCACGACGATGACGAGGATGAGGGTGGTGTAGAGGAACACCTTCCCGAATATGCCGAGGGCCCTAGGCCTTTTCATAGCCGTCCTCCAGGCAGTAGCCCACGCCCTTCACCGTCCTGATGATGTTGACGGGCAGCTTCGCGCGCAGCTTCTTGATGTTGGCGTGGACGATGCCGTCGCCCCCGTCGAAGTCGTAGCCCCATATCCGCGCAATGAGCGTTTCGTGGGTGACGACCTTCCCGGCGTTGCGGGTAAGGAGTGCCAGCACCTCGAACTCCTTGGGCGTGAAGGCGAGCTCCCTGCCGTCGAAGGCCGCGCGGTAGGACTCGGGGAACAGGGTGAGCCGCCCGGCCGAAAGCGTCTTTCTCAGCGCCCCGCTGCGCCGCAGGAGCGCTTCCGCGCGCTTGACCAACACGAGCATGGAGCAGGGCTTGATCACGTAGTCGTCGGCCTCGTTGATAAACGCGGAGAGCTGGTTCTCGTCGTCGCCGAGCGCGGTCATCATGAGCACCGGGGTGTCGCCCAGGCGGCGTATCTCCCGCAGCAGCCGGTGCCCGCCGGCACCGGGCAGCATGATGTCGAGTATCGCCAGGTGGTAGCTGTTGTCGTATATCTTCACCAGGGCTTCGTCCCCGTCGGCGCAGGCATCGACCCCATAGCCCGCGCTCTCAAGGAATTTCGCGGTCATGGCAAGAATGTGCTCATCGTCCTCTACGACCAGTATCCTGATGTCCACGGACACCCCTTCGGTCCTGTCGCCCCGCACGGGGCCTCCGTCCTGCCTTGAGTATATCATGACCGTCTTTTGTTCCGGGTGAGTTCCTGGCGCGGATGGGGTATAATGCAAGGCCGTTTACCCTACAGGAGTGTGCATGGACTTCATCCTGACGATCTTTTATGCAATCATCGTGCTGACGATCCTCGTGTTCGTCCACGAATGCGGGCATTTCTTCGCGGCGCGTGCCTTCGGCGTGCGTGTGAGCGAGTTCATGCTTGGCCTCCCCGCCCCCAACATCGGCTTCACGTGGAAGGGCACGCGCTTCGGCATCACCGCGATACCCCTGCTCGGCGGCTATGCCCGCATCTGCGGCATGGGGCTGGGCGACACAAGCCCCCACTTGAGGCAGGTGCTCGGGTTCGTCTACGAGAGGGGCACGGCAACGATGGAGGACGTCGCGCAGGCCGTCGGGATAAGCAGCGACGAGGCCTTCGAGGCCCTTGAGGAACTGACTGAGTGGGGTTCGCTCGTGGGCCCGGCGAAGAAGGATACCTACAATACCTACCGCACGCCGGAGGAAAAGGGAAAGTTCAGGCTCGGCGAGCCGCGTGAGGTCGCCGACGCCGACGTTTTCTTCGAGAGCGAGTACCAGCAGCAGTACTGCAGCAAGCCCTTCTGGAAGCGGGCGGTCATGCTGCTCGGCGGCATCTTCTTGAACCTCGTGTTCGCCATCGTCCTCTTCGTCCTTATCTATTCGGTTATCGGGATCGACATGATGGACCCGCAGACAGGCGACATCCAGCACATGAGGCTCGACCCGCTGCGCGCCATCACGGGGGGCTTTGCCGTCATCGGCATGGTCGTCGAGGCGGTCGCCAAGCTCTTCAACCCGGCAACGGCGGCGGAGACCCTTTCGGGGTCCGCCTCGGTCGTCGGTATCGCCGTCATGTCGAAGACGGCTGCGGAACAGGGCTTCATCAACTTCATCTTCTTCCTGGCCATGATCTCCATCTCGCTGGGCATCATGAACCTCATCCCGATACCCCCGCTTGACGGGGGGCGCCTCGTCATCGAGGTGTTCCAGAAAATCGCACGCAGGCCTGTCTCGATGAGGGTGATGAACTACCTGGTCGGGGCCGGGCTGCTGCTTCTGCTGAGCCTCTTCGTCTTCTTGGTGTTCCAGGACGTCCAGCGGATGTTCACCGGGTTTTGGTGGGGCGATGGCACGGGATAGGGCGCCCGGCTGCTCCGGGACGGCAGACGGGCTGCGGGCCTGCGGGGCCGAAGGGCTTTCCGCGGGCAGGGCAGGCGGGCCCGCCAACCACAGGACCCGGCAGGTCATGGTGGGGAACGTCGCGCTTGGCGGCGGGGCCCCCTGTGCCGTGCAGTCGATGCTCTCGGTCCCTGCCGGAGACGCTGCGGCCAACCTCGCCCAGATAGGGCAGCTGGCCGAGGCCGGCTGCGAGATAGTGCGCATGGCCATCCCGCACAGGGACTGCCTCGACGCCTTCGAGGCGGTGTGCGCGGCCTCACCCCTGCCGGTCGTCGCCGACGTGCACTTCGATGCCGAGATAGCTGTGCAGGCGGCACGGCGCGGCGCGGCGAAGCTGCGCATCAACCCGGGAAACATCGGCGGCCTGGAAAAGACGGGCACCGTCATCGAGGCCGCGCGCGCGGCAGGCATCCCCATCCGCATCGGGGTCAATGCCGGCTCGCTCGACGCCGGGCTTGCCGTGCGGGCCGACCTCAGCCTCCCGGAGAAACTTGCCGCTTCTGCCGCCGACTACCTGCGCTTCTTCGAGTCGCAGGGCTTTTCCGACGTCGTGGTCTCGGCGAAGGCCCACGACGTCATGACGACGGTGGCCGCCTACCGCCTGCTGGCCTGCGAGGTTCCCACAGTGCCGCTCCACATCGGCGTTACCGAGGCGGGCACCTTGCTCCAGGGGGTGATAAAGTCCGCAAGCGGCCTGGGCATCCTGCTCGAAGAGGGTATCGGCGACACGCTGCGCATCTCGCTCACGGACGACCCGGTGGAGGAAGTCCGGGCGTGCTGGATGCTGCTTTCCGCGCTCGACCTGCGCCGCCGCTACCCGGAGATCATCAGCTGCCCCACCTGCGGCCGCTGCCAGGTCGACCTGGTCTCCCTCGCACGGCAGGTTGAACAACGGCTGTCCGCCCAGGCGAAGCCCCTCAAGGTGGCTGTCATGGGCTGTATGGTGAACGGGCCCGGTGAAGCCGCCGATGCCGACATCGGCATCGCGTGCGGCGCGGGCTCGGGAGTCCTGTTCGCGCACGGGAAGGTTGTGCGCAAGGTCGAAGAGCAGGCTATTGTCGATGCCCTGATGGAAGAGATAGGAAAGCTATGACACAGACATCCCGCACAATATCCGCAGCATCCGAGGCAGCGGCCAGGGCACAGGAGGCCGCCGCGGCCGACACGCCAGCCACGGCGTCTGCCGCCCCGGACGCGGCGCCCGCCGCGCCGGACGGCCCGAAGGCCGACAAGAAGGCTGCCGCGAAGCCCTCCAGGAAGGCCGGCAAGAAGGCCGGAAAAAACATCATCCGCCTCAGCGAGCTGTACATGCCGACCCTCAAGGAGGACCCGGCAGACGCGGAGATCGCAAGCCACCGCCTCCTTATGCGTGCGGGCATGATCCGCAAGGCCGCCTCCGGCGTCTACACCTTCCTCCCGCTCGGGAAAAAGGTCCTGGCGAAGATAGAGAACATCGTCCGCGAGGAAATGGACGCCACGGGCTCCCAGGAGGTCATGATGCCGGCGCTGCAGCCCGCCGAGCTGTGGTTCGAGAGCGGGCGCTGGGACGACTACGGCCCGGAGCTCATGCGGCTCAAGGACCGCCACGAGCGGGGCTTTTGCCTGGGCCCCACCCACGAGGAGCTTATCACCTCGCTCGTGCGCAACGAGCTGCGCTCCTACAAGGAGCTCCCGCTTTCGCTCTACCAGATACAGGTGAAGTTCCGCGACGAGATACGCCCCCGCTTCGGGCTCTTGCGCGGCCGGGAGTTCATCATGAAGGACGCCTACAGCTTCCACGACACCCAGGAGTCCCTGCAAAGGACCTACGACAAGATGAGCGCGGCCTACGGGCGCATGTGCGACCGCATGGGGCTTGCCTGGCGTGCCGTGCAGGCGGACTCCGGCCAGATAGGCGGGAGCACCAGCTGCGAGTTCATGGCGCTTGCCGAGGCGGGCGAGGCCGAGCTCGTGTACTGTGAGTGCGGGTATGCCGCGAACACCGAGGCGGGGCAGGGTATCGCGGTGCTGCGGGAATACGAGGCGCCCCGGCTGGAGAAGATAGAGACTCCCGGCATCTCCGCCATACCCGACCTGGCCAAGTACCTGCACACCCCCGAGTCGTCGACTGTGAAGGCCATGGTGGGGAAGGGTGCCGACGGCGCGCTGGTGATGTTCCTGGTACCGGGGGACCACGAGCTGAACCTCATCAAGGCGGGCCGGGTCGTCCCCGGCTTCGAGCTTTTGGACGACGAAGAGATAGAGGCGGCGGGCCTGCCGAAGGGCTCCCTGGGCCCGGTCGGCCTCCCTGCGGGCCTGCGCCTTGTCGCGGAGCGGGACCTCCGCTCGATGGAGCGCTGGATAGTCGGCGCCAACGAGGACGGGTACCACTATGTCGGCGCACGGCCCGAGGCCGACTTCACCGTCGACGAGTGGGCCGATGTCACCGTGGTGAAGCCCCAGGACCGCTGCCGGGAGTGCGAGGGCGTCCTTGAGGGCGCCCGGGGCATCGAGGTGTCCCAGGTGTTCCAGCTGGGGGACAAGTATTCCCAGGCGATGGGCGCCACGTTCAGCGCCGAGGACGGCAGCGAGCAGCACTTCGTCATGGGCTGCTACGGCGTCGGGGTGACGCGGAGCATGGCGGCGATAGTCGAGCAGCACAACGACGGCCAGGGCATCGTCTGGCCCGCCGCGGTCGCTCCGGCTCATGTCTGCGTGGTCGTGCTCGACAGCACAGACGACAAGGTTTCAGCAGCCGCCGAAAGGATGGCGCGCGAGCTTGTGGAGGCGGGCCTTGAGGTGGCCGTCGACGACCGCGACCTGCGTGCGGGCGTCAAGTTCAACGATGCCGACCTGATCGGGTGGCCGATGCAGGTCGTCATCGGCAAGCGCGGCCTCGCACAGTCGAAGGTCGAGGTGAAGGACAGGAAGACCGGCGAGAAGCAGGACCTCTCCCTCGACGCCGCCGCCGCCCTCATCGCCGCCGCCCTCCTGTGAGTGTGACAGGGGGCCGTATAACTTGTCACACGGCCCCCTTGTTACACTCCCGCGCATGACAAAGTGTGACAAGTTATACGGCCCCCTGTCACACGCTGTCACAGCGCTGGCGCGGACGGGGTCACTCCTTGTGCATGAGGGAGCTGTGCAGGAGGTATTCCGGCGGCACCCTGAGGTTGGTCACGTCCTCGATCACCGAGAAGATCAGGTGCTTCCCGTCGCGGGTCGCGATATAGCGGTTCACGCCGCGCACCCACCGGGTCCCGCCGTCGTCCCGTATGGGGCGCATGTAGGCAATCGATGAGCCGTTTTCCACGGCATCCTTGAAGCGCTCGATGAAGGATTCCCGGTCCTCGGGGGTACACAGGCTCATCATGTGGGTACGGCACGCGTCACACCTCTCGCGTGATATGCCCAGCTCATCGAAGAACTGGTCGTTGAGCAAAAGCGCCTGGAGCTCTTCCCCGTCGAACTCGGTGAGGCAGGCGCCGCCTATGCAGTTCGTGAAGAGGAAGGACGTGGCGCCGTCGGTGTTCAAGAACTCGGTCGCCCTCAAGGCGTCACCGTGGGCGTCGTCGCGCTGCATCTTGCCGATGCGGGCCCCTGTCAGGGCCTCCTTGAAGTCGTTGAAGGGCAGGGGCTTCGCGAAATAGTAGCCCTGCATCGTGTAGCAGCCGAGGCTTTTCAGGTACTCCGCCTGTTCCCGCGTCTCGACGCCCTCGGCGATGACCGGCAGGCTGATCCAGTGGGCCATGCGCACGATCGAGCTCAAGATGCTCCCCCCGCGCTCGTTGGAGACCCCCCCGGCTGTGTCCTCGCCCATCGCCAGGAACCTCATGTCGAGCTTGAGCACGTCCACCGGCACCTCTTTGAGGATGTTCAGCGACGAATACCCGCTCCCGAAGTCGTCCATCTCGACCGAAAAGCCCCGGTCGCGCAGCTCTCCGACAACGGCGATTAGCTGTTTCGAGTCGTCGGTATAGGCGCTTTCGGTTATCTCAAGCCGCAGGAGGTCGTGGGTGATGCCGTACTTCTCGACAAGGCCCGAGACGAGGTCGGCCAGGTCGGGGATATAGAGGTCGACGCGGGAGATGTTCACCGACAGGGGCACGACCGCCTGGCGGCCCCGCTGGTCTATGAGGGTGCGGACGAGTCCGCAGGCCTCTTCCCACACGAACAGGTCGAGCTTGCTGATCAGGTCGGCCTTTTCAAGGAGCGGGATGAACTCCCCGGGCGAGATGCTGCCCAGCGTCGGGTGGTTCCAGCGGACAAGCACCTCGGCCCCCACGACCTCGTGGGTGGTGAAGTTGACCTGGGGCTGCACTTCGACGAAGAACTCGCCCTTGGCCAGGCCTTCCTCAAGGTGCTGGCTAATAGTGAGCTCCCGGACCTGCTGTTCCCGCATCGCCTCGTCGTAGACGGCGAGCTGCTTGCCCACGAGGGCCTTGACCCTTTTGTGGGCCATGTTCGCCCGGTCGAGCATCTTGTTGATGTCGGGAGTGCGCATGTCCTCGTCGTCGAGCAGGTATATGCCCGCCACCAGCTCGGGGTTGAAGTTCTTGCCCGCAAGGACGGGGCAGGAGCCCAGGAGCCCGTCCCTTCTCCTAAAGCGGTCGTGCAGGTCGTCGATGTCGTCGAAGAAGCACAGGACCGCGAAATTGTCGGCCGAGATGCGGCAGAAGCTGTCCCCGTCCCGCGAGCTTTTCTGCAGGGAGTCGGACCAGTATTGCAGGAAGCGGTCGCCCACCTCGAAGCCGAACAGGTCGTTTATGTACTTGAAGCGGCGGATGTCGGCAGACCACAGCGAGTATTTCTTGCAGGGGTTCTCCTGGATGCACTTCTCGGCGGCGTGCTTGAAGCCCTCGAAGTTGAGGCCGCCGGTAAGCGGGTCGCGAAACCGCAGCCTCGTCAGGTGCCCCTGGAGCTCGGCCTGGCGCAGGGTGTTCGCAATCGACTGTGCCACCATATCAACGAGGAAGGCTTGCCCCTTGTTCTTCCCCACGTTGTTCAGGCAGATAAGGCCCTCAAGGCGCTCTTCGTTGAAGACGGGGGAGAGCTGGGTGCTCGCGATCCCCGCCGCGCCGAAGTGCTCCCGGAGCAGCAGGGGTATCCGCTCGTCGGCGGTGTCGGAGATGAGGGTGTGGGCGTTGCGCTTCATCAGGGCCCCCCATTCGCTGAGCGCCGCCTCCGTTGGGGCGGCGAACACGGGCGCCACGCGGTAGGAGCCCTTCCGAGACCAGCCCGCCGAATAGGTGGCCGACCCGTACAGCACGACAAAGCCGCTGTCCGCCTGGAAGAACCTCCCCAGGGTGCCGATGATGACGTGGAGTGCGCCTTCGAGCGGTATGCCGCTCGCGAGCAGGCCCATGCACTCGGTCCACAGGCTCATGCCCTCTAGGGTTTCGGCCAAAAGCTCTGCCTTGCGCCCGTCGTCGGTGATGTCTTGCGCTATGTCCATGCGGATGAAGCGGTCGTCGAGTCTGACCATCTTGGTCTTATGGAGGTATTCCTTGCCCAGCGCCTCGTTGCGGCTCTGCCACACATGGAAGCGGTCCCGGGAAAGCGCCTGGTCGGAGCAGAACTCGCAGGGCAGGTCCCTGTTTTGCGTCACCTCGTAGCACTTCCCCTTCTGATAGTGGTCGCCGAAAAGGGCGCGCACGGTGCCCTCGTCCGATGTGGCGACCTCGATAATCTCGCGCGACTCGATGTCGGAGAAGCAGATGTAGTCGTTCTCGTTGTCGAGGTTGTACGACTCGTTGTCATACACCGCGAAGGTCTTGTTGATCTCGGAAACGGCCTTCTCCATGTCGGTCATGGGCGCCCCGCTGCTTTTCGCGGCGCCGGAATCAGCACAAGTCTTAGGGTAATCAATCATGCGACTAACCGCCAGTGTGTCAAGGTCTCGAAAATTTCCTATCGGTTCAGTATCTCACAAAAGAAGCAAAACGCCCCCGGCTCCCGAAAGAAAAGCCGAACTATACGGCTGCAGGCGCCGCCCTGATCGCCACCAGGAACAAGGGCTACCCGCCTCATGTTGCCATCGGGAGCGAAAACCCCCATTCATGGATACGCGCAATGCGAGGCAATCCGTGCCATGGACCGAGAAACGAGGATACAAAACGGCGCACTTGAACAGGCAGGCCAACTCGACGACAAAACCATGGGAGAAGTTTACGCCGTCAACTTGGGTGGAATGTCCTACCTTACTATGACAAAGGTGGTACAATACCTTGGACGGGCCGTCGGCTGCGTCGGCTGTGCCAGTTGTGCCAGTTGTATTCGAGGGAGGGGTTTTGTTCAGCGCCTACATCATCGGCTACCTGTTTTTGGCAGGCCTTGGGAGCGGGGCGTACCTCCTTGCGACGGCCTATGCGGTATCCGACGCCCTCAAGCGGACGGCTGCTTCCGGGGAACTTGCCGACCGGGTGCGGCACGGGTTTCCCGTCGCTGCCTTGAGCATGGTGGGCGCGTCCCTCTTCCTCTTCCTTGACCTGGGGGTTCCCGAGCTTGCCTGGCTCGTCGCTCTCACACCCTTCAACTCGATAGTTGCGACGGGCGCCCTGGTCGTCGCCCTCTTCACGGCCGTGGCCGTGGTGCTCGCCTGGTGCGGCCTTTCCATGAGGGCCGTCCCGCGCGCGCTCCTCTGGTTTTGCTGGGTCGTCGGGGGCGTCCTTGCCTGTGCCACGATGGTCTATACCGGGGTGTTCCTTGCGGGCATGGTCAGCGTCGATTTCTGGAACACGTGGATACTGCCGGTGCTCTTCGTCTCATCGTCGCTGCTGTGCGGCGCGGCCGCCATCCTCGCCCTCGGCGCGCTCAAGGCCGGCGCCCGAAAGCCGCCCCGCTCCCTGGCCGGCGGCCTGGCCTTGGGCGGCCTGTTCGAGATGGCGGTGCTTGCCCTGTACCTCTTCGACCGCACCCTGGCCTCCCCGGCCGCCCGCCTCTCCTGTGACCTGCTCCTTGTGGGGCAGTATGCGGGCCTGTTCTGGTCGGCCGTCGTCGGCTGCGGGTTCGTCATGCCGCTCGTGCTGCACCTGTTCTACCGGAAGGCTCCGGTGGCCGTCTTGGTGCTGGTGTCCGCGCTGGGGGTCATGGTAGGCGGGCTTGCCCTGCGCTACTGCATCGTGGAGGCGGCGGCCCACACGCCGCTGGGCCTCGGTGTTTTTCCCTAATTCCCTAATTGTTGTTGATTGTCGTCCGTCTTCGCGGCATCGGCAGAGGCAAGGTGTATCATGGAGCGGATTTTCGGTTTGGATAAGGCACGGCAGGCAAGGACAGGCAGGGACGGCGCACAAGGACCGTGGACATCGGGAACAAGAACATAGCGATCACGATCGACGACGACAGCGGCATCCCCATCTGGCTGCAGCTGCGCAACCGGCTCATCTACCTGATCACGTCGGGGCAGTTCATGGTCGGCGACCGCCTGCCGACGGTGCGCGAGCTCGCCGTCGAGCTGGGCATCAACTACAACACGGTGAGCAAGGTATACCAAGACATCGAGCGGGACGGCTTTATCGTGTCCTACCGGGGGAAGGGGACCTTCGTGTCGAACCGCTACCTTGAGCACGCGGGAGCCGCCGCGAACGAGACCGACTCCCTGGTCGACGACTTTATCCGACAGTGCCATGAGCTGGGGATACCCCGCCAAGACATCGTCGGTTTGGTGAAGCGGCGCCTGGGATAGCGGGGATAGCGCCCGGGCGTCCGGGACGGACGTTTTGCGGCCAGCGCCCGGGACGGGCGGCTTGGAGCCGGCGCCCGGGTCGGGCAATAAGGGACAGGCAGGGGGGCAGGCGGCCCCCGCAAGGAGAAGAGGGGGCACCATGAAGTCCAGCACCAAGAAAGACAGCGGGGGGATGCGCGGCACTGAGGCGCAGGCGGCCCGCATGGTTGAGCGGACGGAGCTTGAGCCGAACGAGGCGACGCGGCTCGGGGTCTACCTCTTCGGGCTTTTGGTGTTCGCCCTCGGGTTTTGCCTCGTGTTCCTGGCCGGGCGCCCGTGGCTTTCCATGGGGCTCGTTGTCGCCGCCGTCGCCGCAGGCGCACTCGCTACGGCCTGCATCCGCATCGCGCCCCAGTGGGAGCGGGCCTGCGTGATGCGCTTCGGGAAGTTCAACCGCGTCGCGGGCCCGGGGCTCTACCTGCTCGTCCCCTTCATCGAGTACACGGCCATCCACGTCGACCAGCGCATCATAAGCTCTTCGTTCTCTGCCGAGGCGGCACTCACTGCCGACCTGGTCCCCGTCGACGTCGACGCGATACTGTTCTGGATGGTCTGGGATGCGAAAAAGGCCTGCCTTGAGGTCGAGAACTACCCGAAGGCCGTCCTCCGCTCGGCCCAGACGGCCCTGCGCGACGCAATCGGGCAGCTGAACCTCGCCGAGATATCGACGCGCCGCAGGCAGGTCGACCACGAGCTTGAGGAAACGCTCGGCAAGAAGTGCGAGGCATGGGGCATCACGGTGCTGTCGGTCGAGATCCGCGACATCATGGTCCCCCGCGAGCTGCAAGACGCCCTCTCGAAGGAGGCCCAGGCAGAGCGGGAGCGCAATGCCCGCCTGCTGCTGGCCGAGATTGAGAAGGACATCTCGGAGATGTTCGTCGAGGCCGCCGAAGTGTATGAGAAGAACCCGAAGGCCCTGCAGCTGCGTGCCATGAACCTCGCATACGAGGGGGCGAAGGACGGCAAGGGGCTGCTGTTGGCTCCCAGCGCGCTTGCCGACAGCTTCGACGTAGGGAAGCTTCTCAAGGCCGAGTAATGCGGCAGGGGAGCGGACTGCGGCAGGGGCTGCGGCGGTACGTTTTCCGCACTGACAGCAGAACGGCATAACCGAACCGAACGACAGGAACCGAAGGTCACAGGATGCAGAAGCCGAAACAGAAAAAGCCCAACCCCCAGCTCCAGCACTGGCTCGACGTCTACGACGACATCTATGCCGACTACCTTGGGCAGCTAGAGGGCGCGGGGATCGTGTTCGCTGCCCCCGGAAGCTCCGAGAAGGCGGCCCGAGAGCTGCGGGCACGCCTGGAAGGCCTGGGGGCGTCGGTCAGGAACGGGGGTGCGAGCATCGCGGCCGGCTGGCTCTCAAGCGCCTGCGTCGCCTGCACGGGCGGCATGAGCGAGACCTTCTTCATATCGCTTGCCTGCACGCGGGACTGCTACTTCTGCTTCAACCCCAACCAGAACAACTACGAGCACTACCTCCACGAGAAGCGGGACTGGCGCCCGGAGTTGGACGCCCTTGCAGCACAGGGCGCAGCGATGACCCACATCGGGCTGACAGGCGGGGAGCCCCTTCTCATCAAAGAGGACGCCTATGCCTTCTTCACGCATGCACGGGCCCTGTTCCCCGAGGCCCACCTCAGGCTCTACACCGCAGGCGACCTGCTTGACGAGGACACGGCCAAGCGCCTGCGCGGATGCGGGGTGGACGAGGTCCGTTTCAGCCTGAAGCCCGACGACGGCCTCGATGTCCTGCAGCACGTCCTTGAAAACATCCGCGGCGCGGTGCGGCTCATCCCCGACGTGATGGTCGAGATGCCGGTCATCCCCGGCACGGAGGATTTCATGCGCGGCCTCCTGGCGTCGCTTGAAGAGGCCGGGGTGAGGGGGGTCAACCTCCTTGAGTTCTGCTTCCCCTTTAACAACTGGGATGCCTTCAACGAGCGGGGCTTTGCCATCAAGAACCCGCCCTTCCCGGTGCTGTACAACTACTCCTACGCGGGAAGCCTGCCGGTTGCGGGAAGCGAGGAGGCGGCCTTGGGGCTCATGCTGTCCGCGCTTGAGGACGGGCTTGCGCTGGGGCTGCACTACTGCTCCCTTGAGAACAAGCATCGCGACCAGATTTTGCAGCAGAACCGGTCTGCCGCCTTCGACGGCCTGCACTACGAGCTCGACCAGGAAGACTTCTTCTACAAGGCGGTCAAGTTCTACGGGGAAGAGGCCTCCCTCGTCCGCGCATGGCTTGAGGAAAACACGCCGGAAGGCCCCGAGTGCTACGGGTTCGACGAAGAGGACGGCTCCCTCAGCGTTCACCCGCGCCTCCTGGAGCTCCTGCGGAACCTGCCCGTCACCCCTGCGCTCTCATACGCAGTCGCAGAGCTGCGGGAGGGCGCCCCCGTCCTACGCGAGCTGAGGCTCGCCCTCGTCTGACAGCCAACGCAAATACCGCCGCTCACCAAGTCCCGCTCCCTATTGCGCGAAAGCACCCCTGTCACATTGTTGACAGGAGGGGGGGGTGGCCTATTTAGGGTTGCAGCATAAGCTTTTGGGTAAAGGCAGCCTGTTTCGTGCTCCAGGCTTACCAAATTTCTCAAATTCCACCCACTTGGATGCTCCACCCGTTATATGGCATAATCATGTTACGAACGCGAGAGGGGTTCCCATGGCTGAGGCTCTTAAGAACTACTTCACCCCTGAAAGGCTGCACGTTATTGCCACAGGCATCCAGTCGGTCTACCGTCCTTTTGACGTGGACAGGTTTTTGGAATCAACCCTTGATGAAACATGGGAGAGCCTGGAACTAAAAGACCGAATCTACAAAATATCTGCCAGTCTGGGTGCTTTTTTGCCCGCCGACTACGAACAGGCTCTTGGCGTTATTGACACGGTAGTCGCAGACTATGGTACTTGGCCTGAGGGCATAGGTATGTTCTTTCCGGCCTTCGTCGAACTCTTCGGGCAAGATGAGAGGCATTGGGATTTGTCCATGGCTGCCCTGGCCCGATACACTCCCCACGCATCGGCGGAGTTTGCGGTGCGCCCCTTTATCATCAATCATGAGAAACGCATGATGGCGCAAATGTATGAATGGTCTCAGCACGAGAGCGAGGACGTGCGCAGGCTTTCTAGCGAGGGTTGTCGCCCTCAGCTGCCATGGGCTCCTGCCCTGACGAGCTTCAAGAAAGACCCTGCGCCTATTTTGCCCATACTGGAGCAGCTAAAATGCGACCCTTCGGCATATGTGCGCAAAAGTGCTGCAAACAATCTCAACGACATTTCTAAAACACACCCAGAACTCGTGGTAAAGCTTGCAACAGAGTGGTACGGCGAAAACAAAAAGACCGACTGGATCGTAAAGCATGGGTGTAGGACCCTGCTCAAGCAGGGAAACCTCGAAGTGCTGGCTATTTTTGGTTACCACGATGCCGCCTCGCTCAAGGTGGAGGATTTCGCCTTGGGCTTGACCTCCCTATCCATTGGCGAAAATATGGGTTTTACCTTTACGCTTCTGGCTCAAGAAGAAACCAAGATACGGCTTGAGTATGGAATTGACTACGTAAAAGCCAACGGAAAAAGAAACAGGAAAATCTTTCAGCTTTCAGAGTCTTCCTTAAAAAAGGACGAATCAAAACCCTACCTAAGAAAACACAGCTTTGCGGATTTGAGCACACGAAAGCACCATCCCGGCACGCACTCAATCACGCTCATTGTCAATGGTGCAGAACGCGGCACCCTCGATTTTGAACTAGAAGAAGCCAAAGGGACAAGCTAAAACAAGGATAAATCCCAAACTCCCAAAAAACCTCCTGGGCCTCACGGCTTTTCCTGTCCAATCCTGTTACAATATATAAGAACAAATGTTTGATTAGAAGGTTATTATGATGGACCAAAAGAATGAGATAATTACCGTGCAAGGGACAGCCATTAGTGTTGTTAAGCATGGCAAAGAGGACTATGTTTCATTGACCGATATGGCAGCGTGTAAGAATGCCGACGATCCAAATCAGGTGATTTTTAATTGGTTGAGCACGTACTATACTATAGGCTTTTTGGCTGTGTGGGAGCAAGTCAATAACCCTAGTTTTAACCCTCTGGGATTGCAGGGGATTAAAAATGAACCCGGGCGCTTGTTGGTGTCTACCAAGAAATGGGTCGAGGCTACCAATGCAACAGGTATCTATTCAAAAGCTGGGCGATACGGCGGCGGTACATATGCCCATAAAGATATTGCTTTTGAGTTTGGAACATGGCTATCGGCTGAGTTCAAGTACTATTTAATCCTTGAGTTTCAGCGCTTGCAACAAGAGGAGCAGCAACGCCTTTCTTTGGAGTGGAACCTCCAGCGTACGCTTGCCAAGATTAACTATCGTATCCATACCGATGCCATCAAAGAACAGATAATTCCACCCGAGGTTACCAAAGAACAGGCTACTTTTATCTATGCCTCAGAAGCTGACCTGTTAAATGTGGCTTTGTTTGGCAAAACAGCCGCTGAATGGCGTGCCATAAATCCCAAAGCACAAGGCAACATTCGTGATGATGCCACCTTAGAACAGCTTGTTGTTTTGTCCAACATGGAAAGTGTCAATGCGGTACTTATCCGAGAAGGCTTAGAGCAAAGTGAGCGACTTATAAAACTCAACCAAATAGCCATCACCCAGCTTACCTCTCTGCTGGGCAACGAACACATTAAGAGGCTTGGGACGAGCAGTTTGCCAAGAAGCACGGCTTAGTTTTGTGCGTGTGTCTTGGGGTCGTGTGTCTCGGGGCGGCGTGACACCGGGATTGGGGAAATATCCTAAAATTAGTATAATCGAATAACTATATTATCATATAACAATATGATAATATGACAGGACTGGTCTGCCGGGTGCGGCTCGGGTATGACACGATTTCCCAGAGGCACGAGAGGCACAAAGCACGAGACAGGGAAAAGAGGGGCTTCATGCCGCACGCTGCCGGAAGACCACGAGTTTGCTTTCCGCATAACTGACAAGGAGGAAACATGCTGGAAAAAAAGACACAGTCACAAAACGGCCTGTCAAGGCGAAGCTTCCTGAAGGCCGTGGCCGCAACGGGTGCGGCTGGTGCCTTGGCGGGCGCCGTCGGGTGCACGCCCGATGAAAAAGAAGGCACGCCTTCCGGGGAAACGGCCCAGGCGGGGCCCGGTCCCGGGGAACAGGTCTTCCAGGGCGTCTGCCGGGGCAACTGCTCAAGCTCCTGCGTCATGAACGTCGTGGTGCGTGACGGGAAGATAGTGAAGACCGAGCCTCTGGAAATGGACAACCCGGACGACTCGCGCATGTGCGTGCGCGGGCACACGCACCCCCAGCGCGTCTATGCGCCGAACCGCCTGAAGCACCCCTTGCGCCGCGTCGAGGGCACGCCCCGCGGCGCGGGCGAGTGGGAACAGCTCTCCTGGGACGAGGCAATCTCCTACATCGCCGAGAAATGGAAGGGCTTCCGCGAGGAGTTCGGCGACAGCAGCATCGCCTACCATTACGGGTCGGGGAACCTCGCTTTCGACCCGAAGTTCACATTGAGGCTGTTCAGGGCCATGCACTCGACCAACATCGTGCAGACCGTCGACTATGCCTACTGCTATTACATGGGGCCGAAGGTGCTTGGCTACGGGCCGTGGTTCTTCGGGAACGACCCGAAGACGATGACGTCTGCAAAGAACGTCTTCGTATGGGGGATGAACCCCTCGCACTCGTGGGCGACCTCGTGGCCCTATGTGCAAAACGCGATCGACGCGGGCGCGAAGTTCGTCGTCATCGACCCCCAGTTCACGGTCATGGCAGGCAAGGCCGACCAGTACGTCCAGATCAGGCCGGGCACCGACGCCGCGCTTGCAATGGCGATGTTCAACATCCTTCTGGACGAGGGCTTCAACGACGACGACTACCTGAGGAAGGGCACCGTGGCCCCCTTCCTCGTCAAGGACGAGGACGGCCGCTATCTCAGGATGAGCGACCTGGGCGTCGAGCCGACGGAAGGCCCGGTCGACCCGCGCACGGGGCAGCCGACCGTGGTAGACCCCTTCGTCATGCGGGCGGAAGACGGCACGCTGGGGACTATCGAGGAAATCGCCGAGCCGGTCATCCGGGGGACCTTCGAGATCGAGGGCCACACGGTCACGACCGCCTTCGACCTGCTTGTCGAGCGCTGTAGCGAATGGACCCCCGAGAAGGCCTCGGGCGTCACCCAGGTCCCGGTGGACACGATCTACGACCTGGCACGCACCTTCGCCGACGGGCCGACGACGGTGATGCTCAACATGGGCATCGACCACCTCAGCAACGGTGGCGCTGCCTATCACGCGATGTTCTGCCTGTCCTTCGTGACCGGCCAGGTGGGCTTCCCGGGCGCGGGGTGGACGGGCGCCTCCTTCAACATGAGCAGCGGCGTCGTGAACTCCTACGCGACCTATCCCGAGGGAGGGACACCCGGCCCCGAGGTGTTCAACCAGTACCTCCCCATGGTGATGGAGACCGGGATGTTCAACGGGAACCCCCTGCCCATCAAGAGCCTGTACTGCATCATCCTCAACCCGCTGGTCACCTCGACGGGGAGGACGGAGCAGCTGGAGGCCTTCGACAAGATAGAGTTCATCGTCGTCGCCGACGTCATACTGAGCGAGACGGCGAAGTACGCCGACGTCGTCTTGCCGGTCCCCCACTACTTCGAGAAGTGGGACCTCTCCTACAACGTCACCCCGGTCGTGGCCGTGAGCGAGAAGGCGATCGAGCCGCTTTACGACTGCAAGACCGACCACGAGATCACCTGCCTGCTCGCCGAGGCGATGGGGGTCGCCGACACGGTGAACATGACCTGGGACGAGTACATGGACCATTGTCTCGACGCCGACGGGGCGCGGGCCTTCGGCGTCAACTCGTGGGAAGACATGAAGGAGATGAAGATATTCTACTCGGCGAGGGACGGCTGGTGCCACGGGCAGGACTACACCTTCATGACGCCGACGGGCCGTGCGCAGTTCTACCTTGAGGATGCAAAGCCCTTAAACGACTACGGGCAGGTCGCGTCGGGCGAGTTCGACCCCCGCAAAGAGGCGCTGCCCTACTGGGATCCCCCCGTCGAGGCCTGGCACGAGAACCCGCTGCACGGGCAATACCCCCTCCAGATCATGACCTGGCGCTCCCGGTTCAAGGTTCACTCCCAGTTCACCCACATCCCGTGGCTGCTGGAGCTGTGGCCCGAGCCCTACCTCTACATGAACGCCGAGGACGCGGCTGCGCGGGGAATCAGCACGGGGGACACCATCAAGGCCTTCAACGACCGCGGCCACATGGTCTGCAAGGCCGTCTGCAGCGCCGGCATCGCCCCGGGCACCGTGCTGCAGGATCACGGATGGGAGATAGACCAGTACATCGACGGTTCCCTCTCAGACCTGATAGGGAACAACTCCCACCCGGCAACGAACCATATGGCCTGGTATGACAGCCTGTGCCAAGTAGAGAAAGCATAAGGGGGTACACCATGCGTTACGGAATGGTAGTAGACACGAAACGATGCATCGGCTGCTTTGCCTGCACGGTAGCGTGTAAATCAAAGAACAACCTGCCCAACGACATGCTTTGGAATCGGGTGGAGACTGTCGGCGGCGACTTCATGGACACGCCGAGCGGGACCTTTGCGACCGGGCTTTCCCTGTCCTACCTGCCGGTTGCCTGCCAGCACTGCGACAACCCCTTCTGTGTCGAGGTCTGCCCGACGGGCGCCAGCTACAAGGACGAGCAGACAGGCCGCGTCCTGATAGACCACGAGGTCTGCATCGGCTGCAAGACCTGTATGGTCGCCTGCCCCTACGAGGTGCGGCAATACAACGAAAACGAACCGGAATACTACCTCGACTTCCCGCTGGGGGACTTCGACGCGCCGGCGCATGTCGCCAACACCGTCGAGAAGTGCACCTTCTGCGCGAACCGCGTCGACCGGGGCGAGAAGCCGTCGTGCATGATGCTCTGCCCTGCCCGCGCGCGCTTCTGGGGCGACCTGGACGACCCGGCAAGCGACGTCAGCAGGCTTATCGAGGGGAAGGAGACCTACCGGCTGCTTGAGGAAAAGGGCTCCGAACCGAACTGCTACTACATCTAGCGGCCCTCGGGGAATTCTGATGCGACCAGCGGAGACACAAGCAGCGGAGGCGCCGTCGGCAGATATGCGGCCGGCGGGGCCTCTGTCGGCAGATGCGCCGCCGGCAGGTATGCGACCGACGGAGACTCTGCCGCCGGAGGCCCCCGAGCACTTCCAGGCCAAGGCGGAGCTGTGCCAGTTCCTTGCGACGGTCCTGCGCCTTCCGGGTGACCTTCTTGTGGAAGGGATATGCTCCGGGGCCTTCGAGAACGAGCTTCGGGACATCGCCGATCAGCTGGGGCTTGCCCTGCCCCAGCCGGAGGCCGAGCGGTGCTTCCGGGAGCTCGCGGGCGAGGGCGGGCCGTGCCGGGTGACCCTGGCGGAAATCCGGCACGCGCACACCTCCCTGTTCACCCACCCCGAAAAGCCGCTCGTCGCCCCGTATGAGAGCCTGTTCCGGTATTGGGAGAAGCATCCCGGCGGGTCCTACGGGGAAGCGCCCCGCATGTTCGTCTCCCCGGTGGCGATGGACGCCGAGCGCGCCTACAGGGAGGCGGGGCTGTCCCGCTCGCCCGAGGTGAACGAGCCGGCGGACCATATCTCGGTGGAGCTGGAGTTCCTCTCCCGCCTGTACTCAGAGAAAGCCTGTCTTCTCCTTGAAGGCAGGCTTGACGATGCGGCGGGGGTGGACAAGGCGCTTGCGGGCTTCCTTGAGCGGCATATCGGGAAGTGGGGCGCCGGCTTCTTCGAGCGCGTGGCCACGTCCGGCGTCCACCCCTTCTACCGGCTTGTCGGCCTTGTGGGCACCGCGCTGGTGGCAGCCCTGTGACAGGAGGACGATAGTACATTTCCCACATTGCGCCCGTCATTCGCTGGCCCGTCATTTCCCACGCTGCGCCTATCATTGCGGGCTTGACCCGCAATCCTGCCCTTGCAAGGAAAATGACGTTTCTTGTGACACACCTCCCATCCCCTGTCACGCTGCGCCTCCAACCGTCATTCTACAGGTCGAGCCTTTCGGACAACTCCATCCAGGCATCCTCTTCCTTGGTCAGGCGGGCTTGGGTGTCTTGGAGCCTGTCTTGGAGCTCGCCGAGCGCCAGGTAGTCAGAAGGGTCTGCTGCGTCCATGTCGCGCATGAGGGCTTCCCGCTGCCTTTCGAGGGCGGCCATCCTCCGCTCGGCTGCTGCAATCTGCTTTTTCGCCTGGTAGGCCTCGCCGCCCGAAAGGGCAGGCCTGCCTTGCGCGGCCTGCTCCTCGGCTTGTGCCGCATCCTGTGCCGCGCCCTGCGCCTCGGCACGCTGGGCGAGGATATCCAGGTACTCGTCGACCCCGCCGGGCAGGTGGCGCAGTCTGCCGTCGAGAAGGGCGAACTGGCTGTCGGTGATACGCTCGGTCAGGTGGCGGTCGTGACTCACCAGCAGCAGGGTCCCCGGCCAGGTGTCGAGCAGGTCTTCCATGACCGCTAGCATGTCGGTGTCCATGTCGTTGCCGGGCTCGTCGAGGATGAGCACGTTCGGCTCGTCGGCAAGGGTGAGCAGGAGCTGGAGCCTGCGCTTCTGGCCTCCGGACAAGTCGCGCACGAAGGACTGCAGGTGCTCCCGCGCAAAACCGAGGCGTTCCAGGAGCTTGGCGGTGGTGACGCTCTTCCCGTCGACGGTCAGGCGCGTCTTGTGGCGGCCCAGCACCTCGCGCACCCGGTCGCCCGCCACGTCCTCAAGCTCGGCAAGCTGCTGAGAGAGCAGCACGGCCTTCACGGTCCTCCCCGTCTTGACCCGGCCTGCGGTGGGGGAGAGCTGCCCGGAAAGGATGTGCAGGAGCGTCGTCTTGCCCGTGCCGTTCTCGCCGAGGATGCCGAAGCGGTCCCCGGGGCCGACCAGCCAGTCGATCCCGTCAAGCACCGTGCGGTCGCCGTAGCGCACCGTCACGCCGACGAGCTCGAACACCTGCTTGCCGAGGCGTGTGATGGCAGCCCGCCTCAGCTCCAGGGTGTCGCGCAGGGGAGGGTCGTTGGCGACAAGCTCGCGTGCGGCCTTCAGGTGGAACTTCGGCTTGGTCGCACGGGCCCGGGCCCCGCGGGAAAGCCAGGCGAGCTCCTTGCGCATCATGTTCTGCCGCCGTTCCTCGGTGACCTGCGCGATGCGGTCCCGCTCGACGCGCTGCTGCACGTAGGCCGAGAATCCCCCCTCGAAGGACTCGACCACGCCGTCGTGGACCTCCCACATGGAAAGCGCCACTTCGTCGAGGAACCAGCGGTCGTGGGTGATGACGAGCAGGGCGCCGGCGTTCTTCTGCCAGCGGTCCTTCAAGTGGCCGGCGAGCCAGGCGATCGCCCGCATGTCCAAGTGGTTCGTCGGCTCGTCGAGCATGAGGATGTCCCAGTCCTGGATGAGCAGCCGGGCAAGGTCGACGCGGCGGCGCTGCCCGCCGGACAGCTCCCCGACCAGGGCCTCCCAGGGGATGTCGCTGATGAGCGCCCTCACGGTCTCGCGCAGCTTCCGGTCGGCCGCCCACGTGTACTCGGGGGCCTCGCCGACCACCGCGTGCCTGACCGTCCCACGGCTGTCCAGTGCATCCGCCTGCCCGAGCACGCCGATGGTCGGGCTCCCCTTGGGGATGACCTCGCCGCCGTCAGGCGCATAGCCGCCCGCCAAGACCCTGAGCAGTGTCGTTTTCCCGTCGCCGTTCCTGCCGACGATGCCGATGCGGTCGCCGCCGTTCACCCCAAGGGTCACCTGGCTGAAAACCTTCTTCGCCGGAAACTCGACAGAGACATCCTTAGCACTCAGAAGAACACCCACGCCCCCTGCGCCCCCCTTCCCTTGTCGGTCAAAACCTAATCAACTCAGTCTACCCCACTTTCCCATCTCCCCTTCCCCTGTCCAAAAAAAGACAGCGAGGGCTCTTGCTTCGTCCCTCAGGCCCACACCAGTTGTTTTCCTTCCAGGTCCACACCAGTCAGCGAGGGTTCCTGCGGTGCCCGGGATTGCCCCGTTGTGCGGCTTAAGGTACGCGAAGGTAAGCGTAGAAGGGGTAAGGTTGGATGCCACAGGGAGCCGCAGCGTCGAGGTGTTACGGTGATCGTAAATCAGCGTAACTTGAAATGGCTGGCGTGATTGAGCGTTGGCAAAATGCGATATAGCTAACTGGTGCCACAATATTAAATATTAAACATGTGGTGAATCTTTCTGAGGCATCCTTCGTTAGGAAAGGACTTATTTAATATAAGCCCTTAAAGTGTTTTCGAGTACAGGTTTTTTGCTGCACTTCTCCTCAAATATCTCTTTTCTAGAACAGAGAAGAGCCACCAAAGCGGCTCTTCTCCTGCTCCCCCTAAAAAAGCCACCGGCGTTTCAAGCGCTGAAAAAAATATCCAACGCTTTTCGCACCCCAGCCGACTCATTTGAAAGCTCTCCTTGAAAGCTATTTGCAACATATTCTTTGAGTTTTCTTCGTTGGTCTGGTCTGACGCGGATTACGAGGATCTTGGACAAGGAGGAAAAGGGGGGTGCGTGTTAGGTGAAGTGGGGTAATTGGTATTGACAATATCTGAATGAACAAAACAGAAGGACTTCCTTACAATCGTTGTTGTCAACACATCGAGAAGAAAGGAAGTCCAAATGAAGACTA
>Ga0082212_10000152_pt1 | contig 100937 bp, 95 predicted proteins | sample TergutNt197P3_FD_71548 | JGI IMG/M metagenome (GOLD analysis project Ga0082212, IMG submission 71548) | Neocapritermes taracua P3 segment gut microbial communities from Petit-Saut dam, French Guiana - Nt197 P3 | ecosystem: Host-associated > Arthropoda: Insects > Digestive system > Gut ...
CTCCCCCATCTTCATCAGTTTCGAGACGAGCAGGATGAGCGCGGGCGCGGTGGCTACGCCCATTTGCTTGCGCGGTGAATCCGGGGGATTGAAGATATCCCTTATCTTCCCGATCATCTCAGGGTTGGTCACGACGTAGAAACGCTGGCTCTGCATATTCGCGGCGGTGGGCGCCTGGATTCCGGCTTCGCATATCTTCACCAGATCCTCCCGGGGTACGGGCGTCGATTCAAACTCCCCTCTGTAGCTGTGGCGGGCTAATACCGTCTCAAAAAACTGCATAAATATTCCCTCCTTCATTATATTCATATTAAAAAACACTTATTTTACAGGTATTCAGGTTTATCCCCATTTTGGGATCTAACCTCATAACATACATATGGCCCGCATATTATCTCAATACCTCTATGATATCCGTGGATTTCGGCGGGCAGCCGGGAACACACTCGACTACTTCAGGATGGGTCATGGCGCCGTCGGAGGCCGGGCGCGATACCACAAGATTCGGCTTGATCGCCACCTTGTCGCTTGCGCGCAAATAATCGCCGATATCGGAAGCCGCCAGGATATCGAAGGTGTTTTTCGCGGTGTCGTTTCCGTAAGCGATATAGATCATGTCCTTATTATAACTTGAACGCCAAGAATCTACAATAATATCTGAAACGCTAAAACCATAGAAAAAAAGCCCGAAAGGGCTTTTTTGATTGAGCGATGGATTAAAAGCCGACGGTTATCGGCAGCTTACGCTTTATCCGACCTCTTTCCAGCGGTACTCGCCTTTATCGTCCAGGTCGCAGAAGTCCGCGTAGGACAGCTTCCAGACGGGTTTATCCACGGCGTCGACGCGGACGCCGTTTTTGATCAGATACTGCCAGAACCCGCTGTTGGAGATATCTCCCTGGAGGACGACCCCCTTGACGCGGCCGTCGTTCAGGATCACTTTTTTATAATTTTTCCTGTCCTCGCGGATCGCGACTTGATCCCCTTCGCCCGGCTCCCTCTCACCTACGGCCAGCGATACCAGCCCGAAGAAGTTTACCGTGTTCTTGACGGCGAAGGTATCCTCGTATGCCGCGGGCACGCCGCACATGTTCTTCGCCGCCACTTCGCCCTGGCGCATGGCGTTGGGCCATATGCCGGACAGTCCGGCCACATCCCCCGCCGCGTAGACGCCGGGGCAGCTCGTCGCCATCCCCTTATCCACCGTTACCGCCCTCTCGTAAGCGACGCCGCTGCCTTCGAGGAAAGCGACAGCCGGGCGTACGCCCGTGGCTACCACCAGGAAATCGCAGGGCAGCGGCCCCCCTTCGTCGAGAGTAACCTGTATTACGTCGCCTTCTTCATTCTCTACCGTCCCCGTCATCTTACGCCCTAAATAGAATTTACAGCCGGCAGCCTCAAAGCGCTCCTGATAGGCTTTGGCGGCGCGGTCGTCCAGATTCAGCGCCAGGATGCGGGACTCCATCTCCACCACCGTGACGTCCTTCTTCAATTCCATCAACGCGTAAGCCGCGTCCAGCCCCACTAGCCCGCCGCCGATCACCACGACCCGCTCCGCGCCCGCCGCGGCTTCCCTGATAGCCTTCGCGTCGCTGGGATGCCTGAGCCCGTATACGTTCTTTGCCGTCCGCAGGGCGCCGATTGGCGGGACCGCGCTGACGGAACCGGTCGCGATAAGCAGTTTATCATAGGTTACGGCCTCTTCTCCGCGGTTCACCGTCTTGGCCGCCGTATCCACGGAAGTCACCGCCGCGCCGCCGCGCCACCCGATACGGTTCGCCTCAAAGAAATCCTCCGGTACGAAGCTGATGGCGCCCATATCCCGCTCCCCGCTGATATACTTATGGAGCATACAGCGGGAGCCTACCTGCCCGTCTTCGGCAATCATGACTATCTCATCCTCAGGCCGCAAAGCCCGTATCGTCCTGGCCGCGGTGATCCCCGCGGCGCCCGCGCCGATTATCACATGTTTCGTCATACCGCCACCTCCTCCACATGGATGGCCTTCTTCGGGCACATCCGCACACAGTTCGGCCCTTCCTCATCATCTTTGCAAAAATCGCACTTGATGATTTTGCTCATGGTGACCCGGTCAGGTTTCGGCACGCCGTAGGGGCAGTTCATCACGCACATAAAGCATGCGCCGCATTTCTCCTCGTCGTAGTCCACGCGCCCGGTCGCGACGTCTTTAGTCAGGGCGCCGCTCATGCACGACATTACGCATTCCGGCTCGTCGCAGTGGCGGCAGAAAACCGGCACATAAGCCCCCCGGTCGTTCAGCAGTATAAAATTGCGGGATTCGTTAGCGGGATCGCCAAGATTCAGTGTGTAGATATCGCCCTCATCCTCCCGGTGCGCCTGCATGCACGCGGCGGAACAATTCTTGCACCCGTCGCATTTTTCAATTTCTATCATGATCCTTTTCATGCCTATCCTCTCCCTTCTCAGGAATTCGGCAGGCCGAGAGCCGCGCGTTTTTCCACGATGATTTGTTCGAGGACGTCCGCGGATTTCACCGCGTCGGGATTGATGATCACCTGTCCGCCGGTGAGCGCTTTCATCTGCTCGGTGAGCACCGATACGGCTACCGGGCTCCCTGTGACGAAAGGCGGTAAACCCAGATGGAGCGGCAGGCCTAAAGCCAGGCCGAAAGCGCCGTCCGCCAGGGCTTGCTCTTCCAGCCACTGGGCTGCCGACAGCACCAGCGGCAGCTGCGGGATATCGATATTCAAGGCTTCAGCCAGCTCCGTGGCTACGGTCTCCAGCCGCCCGATAGCCAGGCAGGGGCCGAAATTCAAGACCGGCGGTATGCCCAGCGACTTGCAGACCTCTTTCAGCGACGGACCGGCCAGCTCCGCGGCTTCAGGCCTCATCAGCCCCACGTTTTCGATACCGCCGGAGCTGCAGCCCGCCGTGAGCACGATGATATCCCGGGCAATGAGTTCTCTTACCAGGTCCACCGTCAGTACGTCATGGCCTCCCGCGGTAAGGTTAGAGCAGCCAACCACGCCCGCGACGCCTTTTATCTTTCCGGCGGCAATCAGGTCGATGAGGGGCTGCCAGGTATCCCCCAGGAATTTCTTCAGAGATATCTCGCTCACGCCTGTGAGTGAATTGTCGTTGCCGTGCTCGCTCTGCAGGCGCATTTCCACCTTGCCTCTGCGCCCGCGGTAAGCGTCCACGACTTCTGCGATGATCTCGTCGCTGATCCGCTCCCTGTCCTCGAAGACATATTCTTTCAGTTCCGCGTTGGCTTTCTTCGCCACGCTGTCCAGGCAGATTTGCTTGATCAACAACTCGTCGCAGATAGGCTCGATACCCGGCAGGGTGCAGTTAAACTCGGACAGTACGGCGTCGATACCGCCGGTCGCCAGTATCGCCTCGCTTGTATAATTGTTGCCCGCGTGTCCGTCGAACAGTTCCGTATAGTGGGCACCCCTCAGCTGCAGATCCTGCCCCACGCAGGTGCAGCCCACCAGCTTGAAGCCTTTCGCCCCGGCCGAGTTCGCCTTCTCTATCGCTTCAGGCGACAGCAGTCGCTCCTGCAGATAGACGAACATGGAGTGCTGATGTCCGGTGATCATGATGTTGATATAATCCGGATCGATCACCCGAAGCCCCACCGGCGCCATGCGTATCTCCGGCTCCCCCAACATGACGTCGTTCAGCAGATTGGTGAGGGTCAGGCCGTAGATACCGGTGGAGATACCCAGGCGCAAACAGTCCACGAGCATGTCCACGGGGTCCGAATTCAGATTTGTCGAAGTCTTCACCACGCCTTTGAATACTTCGGATTTGGCGCCGCCGGGCAGGATGCCAAGCTCCTCCCACCTTTTATATCGCGGGGGATAAGCCATCTTCTCCGTCAAAACCATCCGTTCTTTGTCCGATTTATAAAGGTCGTCCAATACGGCGTCCGCTACCTTTTCCGCCAGCTTATGGTCGTCGGCTTCCTCGACGCCGAATTTCTCCCCCAACCGCTTCAGCGCGCCGAGCCCTTTCAGCTTGCCCCCCGCGCGGGCGATGTTCTTCAGGTTGCGGGCTGTGTTTTCTACCACATGGATATAGCAGGCGGAGCCCGTCGCCACCGCCCGGAGGAAGTTGCGCGTCACCATTACGTCGGCGGTAGCGCCGCATATGCCCTTCGGCGACTCCGGCGTGATGCGGCAGGGCCCGTTGGCGCAAAGCCTGCAGCATACGCCCTGCAATCCGAAAGCGCACTTGGTCTCCTGGGATTCCACCCTGTGATGGGACGTCTCCATAGGCAGGCCGGCGATAAAGCTCTCCAACGGCTTGTCCGCGCTGAGACATGTGTTGCAGCTAAATACATCATTCATACGCTTACCACTCCTTCATTATTGAATTATTCTACCCTTGTATTTAAATAATACTATACTTGATTAATTTAGTCAAGTATAGTATTACTCATCCCAATCCTGAGTCTGGAGCCTTTCCTGGAGCTGCTTTAGTTTTCTTTCCCTGGCCTTGTAGTCCGGTATGATTCCTTCCACCACCGCCCAGAACCGGGACGAATGGTTAAGTTCCTTTAAGTGCGCCAATTCATGCACGACCACATAATCGATAACGTCCATATCAGCCATTAATAGCCGCCAGGAGAAGTTGATATTATCCTTACCGGAACATGAACCCCACCGCGTCTTCGCCCCCGTGATCCTGACCGCCGCCGGTTTGACCTCCATCAACGCCCCGTATTCGCCCGTCTTGCTCCTCAGAAGCCGGCGCGCCGTCGTCCGGTAGACCTGGATTACTACGTACTTGATCTGGTCCGGCGTCAGGTTTGCGGGAATCCATACGCTCTCCCCGTCAAAACCGGCGCGTCCGCCGTCGATCCCGCGGATCGGGTACTCCCCGCCGCAGATTGAAACCCGGTCGCCGTACCCGACGGTGAAAGCCTCTTTCTCATCGTTGACCTGTTTCCGCCTCGCGATATGTTCTTCTATCCACTTTTCTTTCTTTTTGACGAACCCCTCTATATACGCTTCGGGCATTTTCAGCGGCGCCCGGACTTCCACCGCGGCTTCCCTGGTGATATGGATCGCTAATGTTTTACGGCGCGACCGGACTAGCGTATACTGAACCATCATTCCTTACCGATATTGCCTTCTTCCCGGGCTATCCTTTCTATATCAGCTTTAACGTTCCGGAATACGTCCACCAAAGCGGGGTCGAAATGGCTTCCCGCGCCGCCCTCGATGATCCTGCAGGCTTCCTCATGGGTATACGCCTGTTTATACGGCCTCTCGGAAATCAAGGCGTCGTAAACGTCCGCGATAGCCATCAACCGCCCTTCAAGTGGGATGTTGTAGCCTTTCAGCCCAACCGGATACCCGGTTCCGTCCCATTTTTCGTGATGCATTCCCGCGATGAGCAGGGCGTGCCGCAAAAAGGCGTGCTGCTCGTTTGTTTCGCCCATAATCCTTTCTATCGCGTCTACTCCAACCGGCACATGGGTTTTCATAATTTCAAATTCTTCCGGGGTGAGTTTGTCGGGTTTATTCAAAATCAGATCCGTAATGGCTATTTTCCCCACGTCGTGCAGTTGCGCCGAGGGCAGGAAAAAATCGATGTCCCAGGTGGCGATTTCGTCGGCATAGATTCCTTCTTTAATCAATTCTCCGATCAGGGTCTGCAGATAACGCTGGGTCCTGTTGATATGACCTCCCGTATGCTTGTCGCGGAACTCGACGAGATCGGCTACAGTGGCGAGCACGGCGTTTTGCAGATTGACGACCTCCGCGGTCTTTTCCCTCACCTTGATTTCCAGATTATCCGCGTAATCCTTCAGCGCCGCCTGACTTGCCAGCAGGTCGTTCTTTTGCTGGACGATCAGCAGCTGGTTTTCGATCCGCTTCAGCAGCAGCGGGGCGGAAAAAGGTTTCGCGATATAATCGGCGGCGCCCAGGTCAAAGCCTTCCAATTCGCTGTCGGCGTCGTTTTTCGACGTCAGGAAGATAACCGGGATATCCGCGAGGCGCTTATTGGCTTTCACGATTTTGATCGCCTCGTACCCGTTCATCTCCGGCATTTCGATATCCAGCAAGATAAGGTCAGGGGTTATATTCTCCATGATCTGGAATAGCTTTTCGGCGGACGGCGCCGGATAGACCTCGTAAAATGTCCTGAGCAGATTCCTGCCGATGGTCAGGTTCGCCGCGTTGTCGTCCACCAATATGATTTTATGGCGAGCGCTTTCCATCTTTCCCACCTCCTTTGTTATCCGATTACATTAATATAAGAACTCAGCGATCCGTCGCCGATAGTTTTTCTATGATCTGCGGGAAATTCATCTGCTCCACATTTACGCGCAGCCATTCCGCAAGCCCGTCGTCGTCGTCATAGGCATAACTCTCAATCTCCGCGATGGCCGTATCCACGCCGTCCATATCATAGATTTCGCAGGACTCCCGCAGCCTGTTCAGCACCTCGCCGTCAGGTTTGGGCTTGACCGGCTTCTGATTGTCGACGCGCAGCTCGGACAGCATCTCCTCGATATCGTAGATCAGCTTCCAGGCGGCGCTCAGAAAAGCCGGGTTGTGGGCGACGACGAAATCGACATTCCCGTTTTTCGCCGCTTTTTCGAAGGTTTCGGCGACCTCGGCGAAGATATCCGCGCTGATCCCGTGCCCCGAGCCCTTGATTCCGTGAACAACGATGGCGTAGCGGCTCAGATTTTCGGCGTTCACTTCTTTTATCGACTCCAGGAGCGGCGGGGTATTTACAGCGAAAGAACGCAGCACCTCTACGTATGACAACTCGTCCCCGCCGAAGCGTTCGATCGCTTTCTCTATGTCCAGCCCGGCTATACCCTTACTTAATGCCCTTCTGTCAAGTCCGCTCCTTCTACTGGAGTTGACGCGCCTTTCCAATCTCTCCTGATATTGCATCATTTGGCTGACCGGTCCGCCCTCCGGTTCGTCCTTTGGCTTTTCCTGTTTCCTGTCTCTAACCCATTGCCGTATTACCGCGTCGAGGCGGGCGATATCGATAGGCTTGGATATAAACGCCTGGAAGCCCTTGCTTAAGAACATCTCTTCGTTCCCTACGACGGCGTTTGCCGTCAGCGCGATGATCGGAATATTTTTCGCGTAATCCGTCCCGATCTCCTCCCGGATGATCCTGACCGCCTCCAGCCCGTCCATTCCGGGCATCATGTGGTCCATAAATACGGCGTTGTACCGGATTTCCTCGTCGCGTATGGCGTCTACGGCCTGCTGACCGCTCAGCACGCAGTCGATACGCATGTCATAGGGCTTCATCAGGCCCCTCGCCACGTCGAGATTCGTTTGGACGTCGTCGACGACCAGGACGCTGGCGTAGGGCAGGCTTATCCGCGCCAGTTTCGCGTTGCGCCGGCGTTTATGCTCCGCGTATTTGAAACTCTTCAGCTGATATACTACTTCCGGCCCGATGACGCGGTTCGATACGGCTTTCTGCGGTATCCTGACCGTAAACACGCTCCCCGCTCCGTATACGCTCTCCACAGTGATCGCTCCGCCCATCATCTCCACCAGCTTCTTCGTGATGGGGAGGCCAAGCCCGGTCCCCATGATCCCCCGGTTAGCCTTTATGTCCAGCCGCGCGAAATTATCAAAGAGATTACCGAAATTTTCCTGTCTTATCCCTATGCCCGTATCCCGGACGGCGGCGTTGAGCCAAACGATATCGCCTTCCGTGACGCATTCGACGATAAACTCGACCATCCCTTTCCTTGTGTATTTGAACGCGTTGGATAATAAATTGTTGAGTATTTGCTTGATCCTCAGTTCGTCGCCGATCAGGCTTACCGGAAGGCTTTCATCGATAGTCAGTTCGAAATCGACGATCTGCTCGTCGACGTGAAGGATACTCTGCGAAACCGTGTCGTTGATCAGGCTCGGCATATCGTATTCGGCGGAATCAAGCTCGAATTTACCCGATTCGATTTTTGATATATCTAATATGTCGTTGACTGTGTTGACTAACGTAGACCCCGCGCTGTTGATCTTCTCCAGGTTGCTCAGGTCGCCGGCGTTCATCTCGCCGTTCTCCAGGGTCAGCTCCGACAGCCCGATGATCGCGTTAAGGGGGGTGCGCATCTCATGGCTCATATTCGCGAGGAAATCGCTCTTCGCCTGATTCGCGTCAAGGATGCGCTGGGTCATTTCGTGCCGGATGACCGCGCTGATCATCAGCAGCCCGGTAGAACGCAGGATGCCGATCTCCTCGTCGGAAAACGCTCGTTCGCTCCGGCAGTCCTCAAAGCTCACAAACCCCCACAGGGAACCCTGCATAAAGATGGGGATGACTAAGACGGACTTCATGCCGTACATAGTCAATAACCTCTGGTCGCTGGGCGTCAGTTTCGATAGGGGGCCGTTTATGCATTCGCCCCGCATAAACTTTTCTTTCCATTCGGGATTATGCTTTTCATAGGAAAAAACCGTTTCGGCGTCCACGGGGCTTCCGTACTGCCCGCTGTCGCTGAGCCACTCATGCGTCAGTTGATAACACAGATCGCCGTCGATGAGCATGTTCTGCCAGATATAGATTCGGTCCACGTCCATATATCGGCCGATGTATCCCATGCCCTCCTGGAGGGCGTCCTCGAATTTTTCCTCGTCCACTACGGAAAGCAGGGCGACGGCGGAATGGTTCCCCGCGTTCAGCATATTGTCCCGGTGTTCGATCTCCCGCATCATACGGTTGTGCTCCCGCAAATCCCGCGCGTAGCTGGCGACCACATAGCCGCCCTCATATTCCACGCGGACAATGGTGATTTCGCAAGGCACCTGCGTTCCGTCCAATAATTGATGTATCCAGTTAAACACGACGGCGCCGTCCCTAAACGCCGCTTCGACCATTTCATAGGTTTTTTCGATGGAACGGTCGCCGTTTGGCTGGAATTCAGGGGAAAGCAGCAGAAAAGTATCCTGATAATTCTGCCCGTCCTGAAAATCGAAGAGTATTCTCGCCGCCTCGTTGCATTCAAAGATTTGATAATCCTTGTCCCATAAGAGGCAAGCCAGCGGGGTCTTATCGATCAATAACCTCAGGCGTTCATGCTCGTCCTGGATCTGCTGGGCCTGCGCGCTTACCGTTTCATTGAGCTTTTCCAGGTTGCGGTTTTGCTCTTCGATCCGTTTATACGGCTTGGCGGTGATCCCGGAGCTGACGACGGCTACGATCGTCCCGACGGCCAGAAACAGCAGCGAGGAGTATAACAAACCGCTCTCTACTTTGGACACGGGGCTCTCGTTGTTTGGCGCTACGATGATGATATACCAGCCCAGGTTTGTCCCGGCAAGGCGTTTGAATATACCCAGGCGCTCCACGCCGGTATAACTGTAAGAAGCTATACCTTTTTCTTTGGAAAGCACCGTATGAAGATATTTACTGATCGCCAGTATTTCCCGGTCTCCTGGGTTTTCTCCCGCCATCCGGATAAAGTTGCTCTTGTTCAACACCAGTTCCGGGTCGCAGTCGGCGATGATAGTGCCTTCACCGTCGATCATGTATACATTGCCGGAAAGCCAAAGCCGGTAATCCGCGAGCAGGTCGGCAAAGTATAAGCCCGGAACGGCGGCCGTCAATACATGGTCGGGGCCCATGGGCACGGAAACGCACATCACAAATTCTCCGGATTCGTCGTCATAATACGGAGACGATATCCGGCTCTCGCCCCGGAAGGCCCTGTCTATATCATTGTCGGCCCCGTTTACGCCGCCCGGCGGCTTAGCCATACCGCCGCTCAGGACGGCGCCGTCCCTGTCATATACGGCGGCCGCTGAAAATCCATTATCCGCCGCTATTTGCTTTACTGTCGACTCCGATATGGACCCTACCGGCCCGGATTGGAGGATATGTCCCGCCGTAACGGCGGCGTCCGTTATGATCCGGTTGATCTTGTCGCTGATATAATCGTCTGCTATGCTTAACGTGAAGGTGAGGTCTTCCTCCATCGCTTCGACTAATCTTTGCCTGGTAAACGATATGCCGGACAGAAAATTCGCTACGGTAATCAAGAAAACTATCGCGAAAATGATGACGGCGTTTTTGACCCGTATTGACATAATCATCCATCTCCCTCAGATTCCGGCAAATTCGGTCAACAAAATCAAAACGTTGAAACGAAACGATGAATATTTACCGTTATTCATCATTTTACCACAGATAAGTAGCCGAAATCATTTAATTTTTCCTTTGAGGAACCCGCTTTCCAACTCCGCGGGATTCTGAACGGGATACCCCCGGCGCATCATCGAATACAGCTTGAACGCCAGGAGGGGAGCGGGGATATAGAGTTCGCCCGCGGCGCCAAAGTAGTCGTCGGCCGTCCCTATCGCGTCGAGAACGTCCTCGTCCGGAACGATAAAATCCGCAAGGAAAGAGTTCGCTTCGCGCTCGGTCCGTATGCTGCCGTCATAGAGGTTGAAATCCCGCATACCCTTTACCGGGCCGCCGGCCATCAGACGCCTGTGCAGGATCAGATGGGCCGCTTCATGCCCGGCTGCGACTTTGCGGTCAGTCTCGCTCAGTCTGCCGTTTATCACCGCGTACATGCTTCTGTTTAGTAGGGCGCAGTATCCCTTCAATCCCTCGGGGGGATACCGGTCGGTAATCCGGACGACCGCCCCGATGGCGTCGAGGAGCTCATACGGATCCCGCGTTCCGTATTTCTTCAATACGCGATTTGCTTCAGCGTAGACAAAATCCATCGTTTCGTTATCTCCTGCCGAATTTCTTCGCCCGCTCTTTCGAATCAAAATATAAATCCTGGATTTCACGGATGAACGCCTGCTTATCTTCATCCGACAGTTCGCCGCCGGCAAACAACGCCGACGCTTGCGCCAGTACCGCTTCAGCCTGGGAACGCCCGCGCCGCCCGTATCTCCCGGCGGCTTCCATTAGAAAATCCTCGTCTTCGGCAAGGAAATAGTTTACATCCAGGCCGAAATATTCGGAAATCGTTTTATAGACGCCGCGATTCTTCGGATATGTGCTGCCTTGCTCATAATAACACAGGGTCCGTCGGGAAACGCCTATCGCCTCCGCTAATTCATCCTGGGTTAACCCGCGCTTCACGCGCTGTTCTTTGAGTTTTTCACCAAATTTCATGAGCAACCTGCTTTCCGCGCTTTCCGCAACCGCGAGGAATGCGCAAATTACTTGCACGGCAAAGTATATAGTATCAATGCCCGAAAGTCAAGCAAACCGCCGTTGTCCGCGCCTCAGCCCCGCCCGCGGGACCGATAACGATAACATTATACCCACCCTATTGATTTCTAGTGTGAATTTTTCATAGTTTGTGGTAAAATACTTTCAGATTCTACATTTGCCACTCTGTCAGTCAATGGAGGCTTGACCTGCATGAAAGACTATTTGTCAATCCATGAGTTTTCCAGGCTCTCCGGCGTCGGTACCTCGACGCTACGCTATTGGGATGAGATCGGGCTTTTTTCCCCGATTATCCGCAACCCCGAAAATAATTACCGGTATTATTCACCGGTGCAATTGACGGCGTTAAACTTTGTCACGACTTTAAGCGAGCTCGAGATCCCGTTGAAAACCATCGGCGAACTGCGGAATGAACGCGACCCTGAGAATCTATTGCGTTTACTGGAAAAACATGAGAGGCGTATGGATATGGAAATGCGCCGGCTGCGGCGCCGCTACTCCATCATCCACGCCAGACAGGAACTGATCCGGTATGGCATGAGGGTAGACGAAGTACAACTCTCCGTTTTATACCGTGAGGATAAGTCCCTTATCCTCTGGCCGCGAAATAAATACGACGACGGGGATACGTTCATCGAACCCCTGACGTCGGTCGTTCAGCATTCGGAAGACTATCATATCAATCTGAGTTTCCCCGTCGGCGGGTATTACGACAACCTGGCGTCGTTCAGCGAAAACCCGGAGCGGCCCGACCGCTTTTTCTCCGTCGATCCCACAGGAAACTATACGCGTAAAGCGGGGGATTATCTGATCGGGTTCGCGAAAGGCTACTACGCCGAATTAGGCGATCTGCCCCAGCGGATGGAAGCCTACGCAAAAGATAATTCTCTCAATCTGACCGGCCCCGTATACCTCATGTATCTTCATGACGAGATAACCAGCCTTGATCCTACCCAATATCTTGCGCAGGCCTGCATCGCTGTAGCCAGGCCTAAACGGCGGAGATAACATTTATCGGTCGTATTGCGACGTTTTTTCCAGATATTGCTTATCGAAATCTTCGACGTATAACCGTTCGATATATCCCAATACCTTGTACTGGTCGTTTTCGGACAATTTCCGAAAGAACCTCAGCAGCTGCTGCTCAATGCTGTACTCGAAAGGCAGCACGACGCTTATCCGTTCAATGTTGTCTTCCCACGCGCTTTCCTGGATCAACCACTCCAGCGGAACTTCATAATAATCCGCGATCTTCTTTAGCATCGTTTTTCTCGGCGTCGCCAGATCGTGCTCCCAACGATAGACCGAATTCAGGGATACCCCCAGTATCTCGCTCTCTTCCTTCAGTGTCTTTCTCATCCTTAACCGTAGACTTTTGAGTTTTTCTCCTATGCTCATCGCGACTCCCCCTTTTTTTGATTGATTCCTGTCATTTTGCTTCCTCCGTGTTTCATCGTTTGTTTGTTCTTTGTCTAATAAAAGTTTGAATTAGGGAGTAGCTTTAAGGTCAATAGCGCTATTGATCTTTTTTTAATCTTTTTATTCTTTTTTTCCCGCGGTTGACGATGAACGGCGGAAATGTCTCTAAACCGGGAAATTCAAGTTGAATACCATCGCAAAATTCCCTTTTTTTCTACATAAAATGGAAAAACACCCGATAATTATCATCGGGTGTTTTTCCATTTTCTTGCTAAAATCATTCAAGTAACTTGAACCTTTTGCCGCGTTTTTCCCTTTTTTTGGATTTTACGTAACGGTTCTGCGCTACCTATTTCATAAATATATTTATATCGTCATTATTATCTCAGCTATTTTATTTCTTATTATAAATCAAATAACTTATATTATTAAGAACAATTCTGATTTTTATCTTGCTTTTTTCACGTGCTATTTGATATACTATAATTAAGATACTATAATTTATTAAATATTAATTTGCAGTTTTCTTATATACCATTATGAAAGAGGTGCCCATCTATGGACAAAATCGCCTTTCTGACTTACCCCTTCCTGCTTTCTTATCTTGAGGAGATCATCGCCCCGTACGGCGACCGCTGCGCGATCGATCTGATCCCCTATGAGAAGCAACATCACCTGCTTGATTTGATTCCTTCCCTCATGGATCAATACGACGGTTTTTTAGTATCAAACGCGTTGGTCGGCAGATTCTTGTACCAGAAAAACCCGAATATTCAAAAACCCATCGTTTATCTGGACAGGAACTCCGTCAACTATTTCAAGACCTTTTTTATTATGCTCAGCGAGAACAGAAACATTAACTTTTCACGCGTCCTTGTGGACACGTCCATGATTTATCAGAACAACATCCGTTCCCTGGACGATCTGGTTAACAATATCGCGTTTTTTGACGAGAATCAGATCAGCTACTCTTCCGAGCTCAGTCTGAATGATTTCATTAACATGGAAACTCAGATCGAGGCGAACGCCATGGCTTTATGGAATCAGGGCAAATTTGACGTGATCGTATGCAGGTTCGCCAACGTCGCGTCGGCGATGGAACGTGAGAAGGTTCCGTATATTTTTGTCTGGCCGGAGAGGCACCGCATCATCGAAGCCCTGGATAACCTCTGGGACCGAATCCGGATGAATAAGCGGTCGGAAGGCCTTCCCGCTTCCATTATGATCCTTCCCGACGGAAGTAATCAAAAGGAATTCCAGGAGATCAGCCACGACAGTATCCGCATTCAAAAAGCTCTGCTGGAGTTCAGCAAGCACTACGCCTCAAACTTCACGATCCAGTATTTCGCCCAGGGCTATGAGATACTGACCTCTCATCTGACCATACAAAGGATTACGGGTAATTATACCGGATGTCAACTGGGTTATTTCCTTTTCAGCACGCAGGGAATCAATGTGCGGATCAGCTACGGCATCGGAAACGACGTAACGACGGCGCGCCAAAACGCCCTTCTCGCGAGAAAAGCCACCGAGGACTCAGGGACGAGCTGCGTGGTGACCGAAGAAGGCCAGATCATCCCCCTGCAAATCAAAGCGGCCCTGACCGACGCGCCGGGGCAAAGCGACAGTATATCGGACCTGGCGAGTAAAGCGGGGCTCTCCCTGCTCACGATCCGACGTATACGTTCCGCGCTTCAATTCCTGGGGACGGACGAGATCACCAATCACGATCTCGCCGACGCCCTTCAGGTAACGGTAGCCAACGCCAACCGCTTCCTGAACGCGCTGGTTAACAGCGGATACGCAGAAATCGTCGGGATCAAAAAGAGCATGTCAAAGGGGCGGCCCAGCCGGATCTACCGCATCCATTTATAAGATAATCACCGCTAAAATATAAAAACTGCCAAACGCATTGGCTTCGCAGTAATTATATAGATTTAATTGCCGCCGGTTCCCTTTGTCTCAACGGGAACCGAGCTCTTTTTCTCTGGCCTCGATAGCCTTCTCCCGGGCTTCGAGGTCTTTTTCCCTTGCCTCCAGATCTCTGATCCTGGCTTCCAGCTCTTCTCTTGAAAGCGGCGTTTTCGGCGCGGGTTTACCACCCGCGACGCCGGCGTCGCGCGCCCGCTGCTCTTCCAGCGTTTTCTCATGAGCCGCCAGCTTCTCCAGGTAAGCGATCTGCGTTTGATTTTTGCCCGCGTACCTGTCCGCCGGGGCGAAGATATCATTTCCGTCCATCTTGTCGTCGCCCTGGCCGAACCAATCGGCGGCCTCTCCGGCTGAATCTCCGGAATAGCCGATATCAGCAGGTTCCTCGCCGCTCATGGGCTTGAGCTCCCGGACGACCGCCCCCAGCTCTTCTTTGGATACTTCCTGAAAACCGTTGCATAACGGGCACATCAGCACATATTTATTACTGTACGGGATGAGCGGGATAAAGAATAAAGTAAACCAACTCGTCACCCGCACAAGGATCAGTGCTGTGGTTTTATGACAATGACCGCAGGTCCGGCTCTCTGTTTTGCCGTACTCTTTAAACGTTTGCTTGCCAAATCCGAATATAAGAAACATCGTTCATCCCTTCTGTCGGCCCGTCGCCGATATCATTTTGTCATCGCCCCGAAAAGGGCCATGGCGTCCATGAAATTGTACTGAAGCGTCCGGTTGTTTCCCGGGCCGCCAAATATCACGGCGATATACTCGCGTCCTTCAAACGTGCCCACTGTGGCAAGGCATAAGCCCGCGGCGTTGGTAAAACCTGTTTTGCCCCCCAGCAAACAAGCGCCGTTATCCATATAACCTCCTTCGAAGCTCCGGTCAAGCCGGGAAAAGAAAGAGTTGGATACTTCACGGCCTTCGGGAGTTAGATTCGTCGGCGGCACCCAATAATTCCTGGTTTCCAGTATCTGCCGGAATATAGGATTTTTCAAGGCGTAATCCAAAATGATCACCGTATCTTCCGCCGACGAATAATGGCCTTCCGCGGTGAGCCCGCTTGGGTCCACAAAATGGCTGTCGGACAAGCCGAGCCCGGCGGCTTTTTTGTTCATCACCTCGGCGAAAGCCGGCAAACCGCCGCATAGATTATTCGCCAGGGCGTACGCGCTGTCGCAGCCGGAAATCAGCATCAGCGTATAGAGAAGATCCCGGTACGCGACTGTTTCGCCTACCTTGAAGCCTGAAAGGGACGCGCCCAGTCTGTAAAGATCCGTAAAGTCCCGCTGCCTCATGGTCACCGTAGCGTCCAGGTCGTCGATCAATTCGATGGCAACCACCGCGGTGAGGATTTTTGTCACGGAAGCGGGTTCCGCCCGGACGCCGCCGTCTTTGGCAAATATCGCGATCCCGGTTTCCCGGTCCGCCAGTATCGCGCTTGGGCTATAAAGCATATCCGGGGAAAGCGTAATCTCCGCCAGTACCGGTTCCGGCGCCGGGCTGTATTGATCCAGCTCCCCGTTGTCCCGATAATACGCCAGCAGCAGGTCGATCATACGGCCATAACTCCGCATGCCGTCTTCCTGATTGTTGACCTTCAAGAAAGTATCGTTCGCCGCGTGATAGATCTCCGAAGTCCTGCCTTCATACGAGCGCCAATATAACCTGTCTTCGTCAAAATCCCGCCATACCCAGTCCGGCAGGTACTCGGTCAGCTTTTTGTACTCTTCGGCGTCGATGGAACCGTACAAAGCGTTGAGGGTATAGCGCAAAGCATGGGAAACCCCGCTGTAGCGAAAATAGGGGTCCTGGGATTGGCTGCAGGCCAGATAACCGACAAAATTCGCCTCGTCTTCCCGGGCAAAACCGGAAACATGAGCAAGCTCATGGCAGACGGTGAAGGGCATGTTGATGGCGGGCATATTGCGGTTGTAATTGGCTTCCATGGTAAAACAGGAATAAAAACCGCACAACTGGCATCGGGACAATATATCGGAAAAAAAGACGGGCTTCGCTTCCGGATAGTAGCGGATCAAGCCGGGATAGGAAACGCTCAGGTCTTTCATGGTTTTTACCGCGTTTTGATTGAGCGCCTGCATGTTTATAGACAGTCCGGTCCCGCCCGCCGCCGCGTATCCTGAATCATTCCCCCCGTTCGCGCCGCCGTAATACGACCCGTCCACTTGAGCCCCGCCGCCGCCGCCGGGCCAACCTTCATCCGGCAGGTCGTTGATCTGTTTCGCTAAAAGCCTGTATAACTGCCGCAATTCGCTTATGGATGAATCCCTTACTTCCAGCCCCGCCTGCCGCGCGAAAGTCTCCCGGTTAAAGTTGACGCCGCAAGTCAGCACGAATACAAAAAACAGGCAGCAAACCACGCAGCACAGGTTGAGTATGCTCCGCCCCGTCGACCGGCCGGAGCGCTCGTCTTCCCAGACACGGTCGCCGCGTCCGGAAGCTCTTTTCAGAGAAATTATTTTCCACAAGCCAATCAGCGGCAGACTGATTAGAATACCAAGTGAAATGAACTCAAACAGGGAAAACGGCGCGACTGAAGCTACGCGTCCGAGAATCAGCGGAAAAACAGGAAAAATCCGCCTGGCATACCACTCGCCGAAAGCCGGGATCCTGCGGGATACGATCAGCATCGCCGCCGACGCGATTATCGTCAATATAATAAATATGATACGGCCTTTGTAGCTTGGCCGTGGGTCGTCGAGGTATCTCATCTTCATCTTCTTATCCGATTCGCCGCCGCCGGTATTCCATAGATAACTATACTATACATAACTATACCACGATTTAATATCTTCGTGAAACACCTTTTATGGAATTCCGCGTATTGCGAATGAAAAAAACCGATGATATAATAGATATATTCATATTGAAAACAGCGATTTCGTTGCGATAATTTTATATATTATATGAATGTATAGTTTAATCCGCAGAATTAAGGAGGGATATTGATGATAGAGCCCATCGGATCAGGCGAGAATCAATTATCTCCGCACGAACGTTTCATACAGTATCAACAGTACAGGAACAATGCCGGCGCGGCCAGAGGCTCCCTGTGGGACGCCGCCGCGGCGCAAGGCCGGAGCATGCCGCCGGGCCAGGAAGCGTCGCTGGGCAAGACGGTCCCGCCCGGGCAGGCTGTACTGCAGGCCCAGGGCGCGCAAGAGCCGGAAGCGTTCCAAAACGATTTGATCCGCAAGCCCGCCGCGGCTGATAAGACCGCGGCCGTCGGCAAGAGGGAATGCCAGACCTGCAAGAACAGGCGGTACCAGGACGAATCCGCCGATCCCGGCGTTTCGTATCAAACGCCCACGAAGATCAGCCCCGACCGGGCGGCGGCGGCCGTACGCGCCCACGAGAACGAACATGTCGGCAGGGAGCAGGCGAAGGCTAAGCGGCAGGGCCGGGAAGTAGTCAGCCAGTCGGTTGTGATCAAGACCGCTATCTGCCCCGAGTGCGGCAGAGTTTATATATCCGGCGGTACGACCACTACGGTAACCAGGGCAAAGAGCAAAGATAACGCGTTTCAAGCCGGACAGCCTTCCGATACCGACGGCGCGTATCTCGACAGAAACATTTAACGGGGGAGGTCGACAGAAAATGGACGACAATCAGACAAATATATTATTGGAAAGCGGTACGAACGAACTTGAAATCATGGAGTTTACCATCAGCGGGCAGCTATTCGGGATCAATGTGGCGAAAGTCATCGAGATCATGATGTCCAGCCCCGTTACCCCCATGCCGAAGTCCCATCCTGTGATTGAAGGGATATATAAACCCAGGGATATCGTTATTACCGTCGTCGACTTATCGAAATACCTCGGCTTAGGCCCGTCGGAGAGCCCCGACAAAGACATTTTTATCATCACCCGCTTCAATCAGCTGGACTTTGCTTTCCACGTCCATTCGGTTGTCGGCATAGACCGTATCTCCTGGACAAATCTTCAGAAGCCGGATCAAATCATATACGGCGGCGAGGAAGGCGTGGCTACGGCGATAGCTCAGTACCAGGGCCGCCTCATCACCATTTTGGATTTTGAGAAGATCGTTACGGAGATTAACGAGCACACCGGTATCCAGATCAGCGACCTCGACGTCTTGGGCAACCGCGCGCGTTCGGATACCCCGCTTCTGGTCGTCGACGATTCTCCGCTGCTCTCTAAGGTCATCCTTAATTCTCTCAATAAAGCCGGATATGTCAACACAGTGAAAATGGACAACGGCCAGGAAGCCTGGGATTATCTGAAAGAGATAAAAGGTTCGGGGGATCCCATCAAATCCCATGTGGCTTGCGTTGTCACAGATATAGAGATGCCGCAGATGGACGGCCATCACCTCACTAAGCTGATCAAGGAAGATCCGGCCCTCAAGATATTACCGGTAATCCTGTTCTCATCCCTAATCGATGAGGAAATGAGGAAAAAGGGCGAACAGGTCGGCGCGGACGCGCAGATCACCAAGCCCGAGATCCTGAGCCTGGTAAACCTTGTGGACCGGCTTATCGGTTATACGAACACACCGGTAGCGGCGATGCTGTAGAAATCCGGGAAGGCGATATTCACGGGCAGCGGGACTTAAGCGGCAGATAGAAATAAACGGCGCGATGATATTCAACGATATCGCCGCGCCGTCTTTATTTGTTTGAGCTTTCCTGGGCCGCCGCCGCCGCGTCGTATCAGCTGACCAGGCGGGTCTCCAGCCTCTGCTTAAACTCCCAGAACTGATCGAAAGGTATAGCTCTGGTAAGGAAATTACCTTGAAATACCTGACATCCGATCATTGTCATGATTTGTAGTTTTTCTCTGGAATCGATCCTGTCCGCTTCCATCCTGAATTCCATTTGCGCGCACAAGTTCTTTAACGCGAAGAGGAGCCTTTTCTTTTTGTCGTTAGATAACGCGTCGACGATCAGCTGTTCGGCTACTACGATAGCGTCCATCTCGACCTCGCTCAACAAAGCAAGAGGATAATTCGCGTTGCCCACATCTTTTAAAGCCACATGGAAGCCCGCGCCGGCCAGTTCGTTTAACGCTCTATATACATGTTGGTCCTGCTCCGGCTGCCAATGATAGATCAGGTCGAGCCGGAAGCACTCCGCCGGAACGTTATGGCTCTTTACGGCGTCTATATACCATTGACTGAAATCGGGACGGATCACGCTTTCGGTGAACACGGGGACCACGATCTCAAACGCGTCGGCGGGATCAGTTTTATCCTGAGGCTTACACAGGCACAGGCTTTCAAATATATAGCGGTCAAGGACGTACAGTTTAGCTTTTTGCGTCAATGAGTTTACCAGTTCTTCGGGGTAGACCCTGTCCCTGATCGGGTGACGGCATGAAATGGAAACCTCCGCGCCGACGATTGTGTTTTGATCCACCGAATACCGGGGCTGTAATGAAATCGTCAAGCCGCTGAGATAGATTTCCCCCCGTATCTGGTCGTCCGTATACTCCGGCGCCCCGTGTTCGACAGGTTCGTCTACGTCGATGTCCGCTAATGTACCAAACCGGCCGAGCACGCTGTCGACAGCGTTTCTTCGCGCTTCTTCGGTCGCTCTCGCTGCGGCTTCCTCAGCGGCTTTGGCCCGCGCTTCTTCCGCCGCCTTTGCCATTGCCTCCTCAGCCGCCGCTTTGGCCCGCGCTTCCTCCGCCGCCTTCGCTATTGCCTCCTCAGCCGCCGCTTTGGCCCGCGCTTCCTCCGCCGCCTTTGCCATTGCCTCCTCAGCCGCCGCTTTGGCTCGCGCTTCCTCCGCCGCCTTTGCCATTGCCTCCTCAGTCGCCGCTTTGGCCCGCGCTTCTTCCGCAGCCTTCGCTATTGCCTTCTCAGTCGCCGCTTTGGCCCGCGCTTCTTCCGCCGCCTTCGCTATTGCCTCCTCAGCCGCCGCTTTCACTGCGGTTTCTTCTTCGAACTGCGCCGCCCGGACTGCCGCTTTATCAGCTTTCGCCGCTTGACTGGGCTTCCCGGCAGCCTTCCCCGCATGGATAAAGCTCATCAAATTCTTCCGCATCAGGGTTCCCGCTATAGCAATAACTAACAGCGCCATTACGACAATAAAACCTATCTGCGTCATTCTTTTATCATTAGTTTCTTCATCATCGACGATCACGGCCGGAACCGTTTGCTCGTCTTCGGCTGCCGGCGCGGGCTCAACCTCGGTTTCCGCCGGAGGCTCTTCTTCAATCGGTATAGGCGCGGTTTCCTCTCCCGCGTCCGGAACCGGTTCCTCGGCGGCTCTCGCCTCTTCTTCCGTCAGCGCCTGGACAGCCCTGGGCGCTTCGTCAAAGTATTTCATATACAATTCGTCGAGGAAATACGGGTTTTCCCCAAACGCGCCGCCTAAGACGCGGTCGAAAGACTCGATGAGCCCCGCTTCCACGCCCCACTGATTGGCCGCGACATGCAAGGGAACCTCGGCATAACGGGCGATGATCTTAAGCTCCGCCTGCTCCACTACGCAGCCGTAAATCAAACCGTCTATCGTCCCGTCCCCGAGGGCCCGCTTCATCTCGTCCAGCGTATTGAAGAATTCGTACTCTACCGAAAAAGCGTTTTCTTTCTGGTACGCGCTAAACAAGCTATTCTGCATATCCCCGGTGATCGCGCCCACTGTCATGCCCTCAAACGCGGCAAAGTCCTCATAATATACTTCCCTGTCAGGATCAGTATAAAAATTCCCGTACTCAGTGCCCACCGGATATTCCGAATAAGTGAAGAACCTGGGGTTGTCCGACGGAGATCCGAACGGGCTTTGAACCGATATCGCGGCAAAACCTTTTCGCATGTTTTCCAGAAAATCCCCACGAGTAAACTTTACGGGTACAAAATTCCAGTGGGGATTAGCCGCCACAACCATGTCCAGTATCTCTCCGGCGTAACCTGTGATATGATTATCTTCATCAATGGTGAAGTAATCATCATAATCATAATAACCTACCGAAAAGTTGACCGCGGCGGCGGCTGAACCGCTGAAACCACCCAGCAGCAATATAACTGCTAACACTGCAGAAAACGTTCTCCACAGGATTTTAATCATATTACGGCCTCCATTTACACATTTTATTTGGATATTATATTATATTTTGTTAAAATAATCTAGTCTTTCGTTTAAATTCCATAAAATTGTTTACAAATTCATCCTTTTAAGGTGGTTTATATGAAAAACCCTGTAGGCAGCTTACTCGTTATATTAACGATTATGGTCAGCGCGATGGCTATATATATCAATCTGGGCAGTATGCTATATGGTGAACCGCTCAGGGCGATTAATACCGCGGCTTCAGTTTTGTATCTATTTGCCTGGACCGGGCTGGCTGTCTACTCGGTTATAAACAAAGGGCGGTACGGCTTCCTGATCAGCGTATGGTGGTTTCCGTCTTTAGCGGGGGCGGCTCTTTGCGTCATTACGATATCCGGCATGACGAGAGTGCTGGAATACGCGGCTTACCTTTTATTGTTTTTATTAACGCCGCTATTCGGCCTTCGCCTATTTGAGATGACACATCTGATGTGGGCGACGATCCTGTCGGCGATATGCTTATGCTTTGTCGTCGCGGCTATTGCCGCTTCAGCCGGACGGGCGGAAAACCCCGGGGCGCCGGATGACGGAGACGATCCGGAGGCAGCGGAAACAGCCGCAGACGCGGAAGATGCCGCAAACGCGGAAGATGCCGCAAACGCGGAAGATGCCGCAAACGCGGAAACAGCCGTAGCCGCCGAAGAAACCGCAAACACCGAAGATGCCGAAGCCGCCGAAGCAGCCGCAGAAACAGAAATAGCAACCGCGGTTGATGAAGCGGCAACAACCGCAACAGCTGACGCCTCTGATCCGACGCCGCTTGAATAAACCCGTGAAAAAAGCCTTGTATCCGGGAAAGCGGTTCACCGCCCCAAACGCAAGGCCCTAAACTATACAGATGTCGTGTTACCAGCGCCCGCCTTTCCCGACGCCTGTCATTCCCGCTTATACGAACATATTCACGAAAAGCCCGGCGCTGTACGCCTGATTGTATCGCATCATCTGAGCGGGTGAATAAGGGTTGTTATTATAGTTGAACAGCCCCAGGCTTGTCAGATCCGTATATTTCATTGGGTTGGCGTTGATATCGGAAGCCAGGCTGGTTAAACGGTTGGCGAAACCATAGTTCGAGTACCGGTCCTGATTAAAGAATTGCTGCAACTCGCTGGTTTCGGCGGTGGTCTTCACCCTGTCTTCATTCAGGGACATTTTGCCGCCGGCGTCCATGGTTATGCCGATACGCGCGAGAGACGGGGCATAGGTATTGATCGTCTTCGCCAACTGATAGTTGAGCTGAAGCGCTTTATCTGAACCGTTGCCCTTAGCCGCTGTGACAAGTTCGTTATAACTGTCGACCAGGCTTCGGAGGGCGCTCACTGCCGCCGACCCGTCGGCTTTCATCGATACTTCTATCGTATCGGCGGAAGCCTCCTTCATGGTGGCTTTGATCCCTCCGCCCAGGTCGATGGTGTTGGACTTGGACGTCTGCTGGTCGCCGTTGTTGACTCGGTAGATCGCGTCCTGAGCCTGCTGCAGAACCGATCCCGCTCCGGTGAGACCGATCGCGCCGCCATACAAATCCTGTATGGAAAATGTTTTATCGCTCCCGGTTTCCTTCGCCTGGACGGTTAACGTGCTGGTGTTGTTTTGGGTATCATGCTCCACAAGGGCGCTGACCCCGATCCCTTTACTGTTTATCGCCGCGGCGATTTTGTCCTGCAACGTCTTATTCGTATCCTGCTCGGTAGCCATGACCGAGAACTGATGGGTCTTTCCGCCGCTCTCGATGGAGAATTCATATAAGGCGAAGCCCCCGGCGTTGGCGTTCGCCGTCAGGGCCGTCCCTTTATTAACCTGACCGGAAGCCAGCTGGTCTATATTGACGCTCATATTGCTGACGCTCGCGCCGGGTTTCGCTCCGGACGTGTCCAGAGAAAGTTTTTTCGTGTCCGATGAAACGGGGCTGAGGGCGTTGAACGCCGACGTCCTAGACGTACCCATCAAGCTGCTTAACGAACTCTTCAGATTCTGGGAAGCGGTTTTTATCGTGGTCATATAACTCAGGGCGTTTTCAGAAGAGTTTGAGCTGTTGACCTTGAAACCGTTCGAGAATAAATCGTTGAGTTCATTAAGGGAACCGCTCAACTTGGCGTTCAGGTCGTTGATGTTATATATGCTGCTTATGCTTTTAATGCTGTTCAAGTTATTCAGACTGCTCAGCATACTGAGCGTCGAGTTCTGCTGCAGGTATCCGTTATTGTACGGCGAATAAATATTTCCGTACAATGAATTCAGGTAACTGCTTGAAAGCGCGTTGATCGGCATTATTTTTCACCTCGATTAAATGGGATTATTTTCCAATATTGATTTTATAAATCATTAATTGTATTATATATAAATCAAGCCGCCCCGTCAATAGCAAATGAATTCAAATGATTTCTACACGGAGGATAATATGAGCAGCGATACGCCAGGGGAAGCCATGATCCTGCAGGAGCCGACGACGATTTGGAACAGGGCCTTCATCAGCATTTTTTTTACAAATATGGCCTTCAACATGGGCCAACTGATGAGCAACTCCCTGCTCGCCATATATGCCAACTCCCTGGGCGCGCCGGCGAGCTCTATCGGATTACTCATGGGCACTTTCGCCTTCGCGTCTATATCGTTCCGGTTCATCTCCGCGCCCATCATGGATACGTACAATCGTAAATACATCGTGGTGATCGCCACATTAACGCTGGCTACGGCTTTCTTCGGCTTTAGTATATCGAAATCCATCCCCGCGCTTATCTGCTTCCGTCTCCTACAGGGCTGCGGCATGGCTTTTGGCAACGCTTGCTGCATGGCTATGGTTTCCGAGCTTATCCCCAAAAACAAGTACAGCACCGGGATCGGGTACTATTCTATGGCTCAGGTGGTATGCCAGATGCTAGGCCCTTCCATCGGCCTCTGGCTGGTCGGCCTGGTGGGTTATTCAACGACCTTTACCATCAATGCCTGTATCATGCTCGTCGCCGCGTTTCTCGCTTTTCAAATCAAAACGCAATTCGTCCGGACGAGGACGCTGAAGTTCTCATTTCACAATACCATCGCCAGAGAAGCCCTGCTCCCGTCGACTATGCTGTTTTTACTCAATACAGGCTCCACCACTGTAGGCTCCTTTCTGATCGTATTCGCGCGGGATCAAGGCGTCACAGGTAATATCGGCCTGTACTTCTTAGTGAGCGCTTCCACTATGCTGGTCACCCGGCCTATCATCGGAAGGCTGACGGACAGATTCGGCCTGGTGAAAGTCGTAATCCCCGCTTTGTTCTGCAACGTATTGTCTTTCTTCGTCATCAGCTACTCAGGTACGCTCCTGAGCTTTATGTTCGCCGCGTTTATCTCGGCCTTCGGTTATGGCGCGTGCCAACCCGCCATGCAAGCCTTAAGCATGAAAACCGTCCCCAATGAACGACGGGGCGCCGCCAGCAGCACAAACTTCATCGGCATGGATCTGGGCAACCTGCTCGGCCCCACCATGGGCGGGATCGTCGCTCAGGCGTTGGGGTATGACGTCATGTGGCGTACCATGGCCGTGCCTTTCCTGGTCGGCATATCGCTGCTTATAACTTTCAGGAAGTTGTTTACCCGTATCGAACAGGACTTCACGGCAAAACAGCCTTCGTAAAGACGGAGGCTGCCGGTAATGGTATAAGTTCAGGCGTCGCATACCGCCGGGTTAAAGCTCTTGCTCCCGGGCAGCCTATCTTGCCTTATAGAACTCCCTGTTAACGATGGTCGGCGATTCGCCCCCTCTGAGCTGGGCTGCAATCCCTTCCATCGCTTCGGTCGCCATGGCGACCCGTGTTTCGTACGTGCTGGTGCCCATATGCGGCGTGATCAGCACGTTTTCCATTTCAAGCAGTTCATTGGACACTTTGGGCTCAAATTCAAAGACGTCGATAGCGGCGCCAAGGATCTCTTTTGCCTTCAGTGCGTCCACGAGGGCTTGTTCGTTCATCAGCTTGCCCCGGGCGGCGTTGATGAAATACGCCTCCGGTTTCATCATTTTAAACTGGGGGGCGTCCATCATATGGTGGTTTTCCGGTGTATATAAACAGTGAAGCGTCACATAGTCCGCTATCTTCAGCAATTCATCAAACGCGACATACTTCGCTTTCAACTCTTTTTCGGCGTCAGCCGGCGCCCTGACCACATCATAATAAATTACATTCAGGCCAAGACCCTCGGCCCTTCTTGCCACTGCTTTGCCTATCCTGCCAAAGCCGACGACGCCCAGGGTCTTGCCATGGACTACAGTCGGGGCCGGAGCTGAATCAAAAGGTTCCACGAAGAGGGATATGCCGCCCGCGGCTCCCCTTTTCTTCATGAAACTGTTAAAGTTCAGTATCCTTCTTGACAGGCAGAGAATCAGCGTTATCGCCAGCTCTGCAGTCGGCTCGGTGGTAGCGTGGGGGATATTCATTACCCAGACGCCTTTCTCTCCGGCGTATTCATGGTCGATGCCGTCATACCCGGCGCCGAAGCTGCTGGCGATCTCCAGTTTTACCGCGACGTCGATCATTTCACGGTTCAGCAATCCACCCAGATAGCCTTCTGCGCCTACGAGCTTCTCCGTCAACTCGTCGGGCGCGAACGCTGTGCCGGCAGGTGGATAATCCAGGATAAACTCATCTTTATACCGGTCTGCGACCTCGTCGGGTAAAGTGAACCCGATCAGTATTTTCTTCATCACTACAGATCCCTTTCCGCCATAATGTCGCGCAAACCTGCGCCGTGGCTGTTCCATGTCGCGGCCAGGTTCCAGAGCTCGCCGCCGATGTTGAAGTCCATAACGCCGAGATCCATGTAGCGCTTTGCGGCTTCAGGCGTACTGATTTCCGCCCGGGGCCGTACGCCGTACTTGAGGGCGGTTTTTATGCATTTTTCCTCTGCTTCCCGGATGCCTTCGGCGTTTTCGCCGGCGTTGAGGCCGCAGCTCATAGAGTAATCCGAGGGGCCGAACTGGATCATATCGAGCCCTTTGACGGCGCATATCTCGTCGATATTGTCCACCGCTTCTTTTTTTTCTATCATAAAGCAGCAAACCACGTCACGGAGCATCTCGGCAAACTGCATTTGATTAAATCCTCCGCTGTATCCGATCATCCGCCTGGGCGTATAGCCGAAAATCCCCCCGTCCTGCGGACAGTCGGCGCGCAGGCTCCTGATCGTCGCTTCGACGTCCGCCGCTTCCCTGTGGTCTGCGAAGAGTACGCCCTGAAAACCGCTGGCAACAGCCTTCTGGGCCACATGGGTGCGGTTGGCGTAGTCGATTTTGATGATGGTACCCATTTTATGCAGCTCAGCCGCCCGGGCGATGTTTTCCATATCGTATTGATCGATGGGCGCGTACTCAGCCAGAAACTCGACGTAATCGAATTTCCCCGTGCTTCCGGCTATCTCGGTGATTAGTGGCCATGAGCTGAATATCCTTGTCCCGACCGTAGGTTTTCCCGCTTTGAGCAGTTCTCTGAGTACATTAGGTTTTTTCCCCGGAAAGGAGACGCCTTCATAAATTGTTTTCTCAGCCATTTCTGTCACTCCTCTTTTTGATACTTTTTATTTCGATCTAAGATGAGTTACGCCTCTATCCTAATGGATGCGCAACCTTGGCCGGACGTTCGATAGGGCTCTAGGGATTCACTACGTTTACGGGCTTGCCGTCGACGAACGCCCGTAGGTTTTCCACCGCGATATCCATCAGTCTCTTGCGGCTTTCAGGGGGTGCCCAGGAGATATGCGGGGTGATAAAACAATTCTTCGCTTTGAGCAGAGGATTGTCCGCTTTGATCGGTTCGCTCGATACCACGTCCACCCCGGCGGCATATACCTTACCCGACTCCAGCGCGTCGGCCAGATCCTGCTCGACGATGAGCGGCCCCCGGGAATTATTGATGATTATTACGCCGTCTTTCATTTTCGCGATATTCTCCTTGTTGATGATGCCTTCGGTAGAAGGGAACAACGGGCAATGAAGGCTGATGACGTCCGCTTCCGCGAAGAGTTCGTCAAGCCCGACGTAGGCGCCGATTTCCCTGCCCGCGTCGTTTTGTACTTCGTCGACGGCGATGACCTTCATGCCAAGCGCTTTCGCGATCCTGCCCGTCGTCTGCCCGATCCGCCCGAAGCCGATGATACCCATCGTTTTATCAGCCAGCTCGATCAGTGGATAATCCCAAAAGCACCAGTCCGGGTTGGTTTGCCAGCGGCCTTCTGCTACAGCATTGGCGTGATGGCCGGTATGATGGCATATCTCCAGCAGCAAAGCGATAGCGAACTGTCCTACCGCGGCTGTGCCATAGGTGGGAATATTGCATACGGCTATGCCTTTCTCCCTCGCCGCCTCCACATCCACGATATTATAACCCGTGGCTAATACTCCTATATACTTGATATTTCTGCAGGCAGCCATAGCCGCTCCGCTCACAGGAGTTTTATTTGTGATCACTACCGAAGCGTCGCCGATACGCCTGATGATTTCATCCTGATCCATAGGCGTACGGTCATATACTGTGAGCTCGCCCAGCTTCTCAAAATCTTCCCAGCTCAAATCGCCCGGGTTTTCGGTATATCCGTCGAGTATGACTATCTTCATGGCACCCATCCTCCCCTTTCAGCGTCTCGTTCTTGTTTGCGCTTCGCGCCGCCGCGCTTATGCGCAGCGCCCTCGGTTAAATTCTTATATGGCGTCATTATATACCAAAAAAAGTGTTTTTTCCTCTTTTCTTTCGTTTCATTTCAGGGTATAATATCATTTGTCTCTGACAAACGGACCTTTAGCTCAGCTGGTAGAGCACCTGACTCTTAATCAGGGTGTCCAGGGTTCGAGCCCCTGAAGGTCCATACTCACAAGATAATCCGAACCCGATCATCCCGATGGGAGACGGTTTCGGATTCGTTTTATATAATGGGCGACTTTCCTAAAGCTAATGGAGGTGGTTTAATGATGCGTGATGCAGTTCAAACGATTGGGAGCCTAATCGACAAGCAAGGTGTTTCTTTAATAAGTTCTGTTGATAATGATGGATTTCCAAACACAAAAGCTATGTTGCCGCCAAGAAAACGTGAAGGCATAAGCTCTTTCTGGTTCACAACAAACACTTCGTCAATGCGGGTAGCGCAATATCGCTCCAATCCAAACGCCTGTATCTATTTTTTTGATAAGAGATTCTTCCGCGGCGTTATGCTGAAAGGCACAATGGAAGTCTTAGAGGATGCAGAAAGCAAGGAAATGATTTGGCAAGAGGGCGATACCATGTACTACTCAAAAGGTGTTGCTGACCCGGATTATTGTGTACTGAGATTCACAGCGCAGACAGGACGCTACTATACAAATTTCAGTTCGGAAAACTTCAGTGTCGAATAAGCCAAAACGAAAACTGACACGCTCATTTCTGCTGGAAGCAAGGCTGGCGTCAGGGGTTCCGGTAAAGATACCGGCAGATCTCGCGAGCGCTTCCCTGATAATCGCCAAACCCTTTGAATTCCAAGAGAAAACCGCATTTCTCCAAGACTTTGCGTGATGCGGCGTTCTCAGCGGCGCATAGTCCGGATATCCGGTCAATCCCCAGACTTTCCATGATGACCGGCAGGAAAGCCATCACCGCTTCAGTTGCGTAACCTTTTCCCGTATGCTTCTTTGCGACATGATAGCCTATCTCCCACCCGTTCCCGATGGGGACAGCCTGCACATATCCTATATTCTCCGCGCATCCTCCACTGTTTCAAACACCTCGTCGGGGACGAAACGCCTGATATCGTCATCCAGCGAGTTCTCGTGGACCTAGAACTGTAGTAAAAAACAAGTTTTGCCCTCTTTTTAAATCAGATCAATAACCGATCGAGGCCAATGCCGCTGATCAGGCATCGTTCTTTTTTGCTGTTCGTCATCTGCCGCATCCAATCTACGAAACCTCCATCGCCGACCTCAATCTGTTCACCGTCTTTCTCCATGAAGATATTGAAATGGATGCCTTTATAATAATTGTTATCTTCATATTCCGGGTCTAGTGAAATGGGAATTCCGGGAAACTCATCCTTTACCGTTTCCGCCATATTATCGTAAAAGCCATCGCCATCCGTGTAACCGTGTCTTTTTCGTAAGACGATCGAGAGCTTCGCATCATATTTTTCCACAAGAAGCCTTTTATAATATCGCAGATGTTTTACGAACAGGTCTTTCTCGCAGGCATAAGAACCGCTGTCTTTGCCGGACGAAACGATACAGAATATACCGAAGTGCGAATAATAACCTTTGCGGGCAGGAAACTTCTGCGCCCTTAAAACCCGTGCTGTTGTGCAATAATGCAGAGAGGTTGTATTATCCACCTCTTTCTCTTTTAGCTTTTCGGCAATAATGACCGCAAGCATATTCGTGGGATCGGAGAGGATTTCCGTTCCACGAACAGCGCTTACAACATTGTTTTGGTCGACGAAACCAAAAACGGAGCTGCATGCAAAAGGCGCAGCCGGCGATAACAATGTCGTCTCGATTCCGTATACTTGCGCTAATGCCAGCAAATCTGCTTCAAAGGTATGATACGTTATGGGATCCACTTCGCTCGGCGTGGAAAATCGGTTCGTTTGATATGCCTTAACCATGTCTACTGGCGTCATACTGCCCGCTTGCCGCCGGAAAACTTCAAGCAGCAATGAATTAAAGTCGGATTTAGGCAGCGATAAGAGCTTTTCAATAATATCTCTATCATCAATTTGAGATATAATTCTTTTCGTTATCGCATCCTTTGCATTCGCCATTATATTACTCCGCTCTCTAAAATACTAAATGCTTTACGGTCACAATCAATCTCAGCGATAGCGCCATAAGGGATGCAGAATTTAGGTTCGCAATGGCCAAAGCTGAGGTTGTACAGTACAGGCATATCTGCTCGCCCATACTCTGATAGCGCCCGAGTAATCCCCGGTTTGTACTCATCGTAGTATTTGTTGTCGAAGGGCTTTCCGATTACGATACCACCCAGCCGTTCCAGTATTCCCATTGCGCCATAAGTGCGGATGTTATATAAGACGCTGCCGGGAGCGGGCATTTCCTCGCTTGTTTCGAGGAACAAGATCGCGCCGCTAAAATCATCCAGAGTAGGGAATAGCTCTGTGCCGCGTAATAAATCAAACACATCCATGCAGCCGCCGATAAGATGGCCTCTGATTTTTCCCGCGCCTTGCAATAGTTCATGCCGCGTATTGGGTACGAACTTTCGCGCTGTGTTTTTATTCTCAATCACCCAGCGCAGCAGTTCGGAAGTCCATGTTTCCGAAGGGGCGATTTCACTGATTGGCTCTGTTGAGAATAACACTTTCCTTAACCAATGAACCGTATAATCAGGCATTTGGATGTTTTCGGCGAAATCAGTCAAAATCGCCGGCCCATAGATACTGGATAATCCGGCTCTGTAACACATCAAATGGTTAGTCGTAGTATCGGAATACCCCACGAAAACCTTTGGATTATTGCGGATCACATCGTAATCAATGTACGGCAGCAAGCGGATGGTATCGTCGCCGCCGATGCAAGAGAATATCCCTTTGATGTCCGGGTCTGCGAACGCCGCCATCATATCCTCTGCGCGTGCTTTGGGATTCCTGTACACATACTCTGTTCCAGCAAGGGTATGGGGCATCTCTATGACTTCAAGGCCAAACAGGGTTTCGAGTCTTTCTTTTCCTTGAAGATAGCGCCATTTGATTTCATCGTCCCCAGCGCCGCCCCATGAAAGAGATACGGTTGCAACCCTATCGCCAGGGTTTAGTTTTCGCGGTTTGATAAGCGGTTTCATTATCGGTTACTCCTTTATCTACTTTTCTCTCCTGAGTGACTACTCTTTCAGCAACGCTACCAATTCAACAAAGTCTTTTACTTTTATATACTGCTCATGTCCATCAGGTAATCCGTTCCTGGTCATTAGGACGGGCTGAATCCCAAAGGATTTAGCTCCCTCAAGGCAGAGTATGGTATCGTCAACAAATACTGTTCGTTCCGGGGCTATCCCCATAGTTGACAAAGCGTGTTCATACATTTTTCGATGCGGCTTATAAACGCCAAGATTGCAGCTAAACGTGATCGAATCAAAAAGATGATATATTCCGGCGCGTTCTAGTTGTATTCGCTTTGCAGAGGGCCAAGTATCTGAAATAACACCGAGCTTGAAATGCTTCGCAAGCTCAAGCAATGCCGGCTTTACATCATCATAAAAAATATAGTTTTTGTCATTATAGACCTTATCAAAAGCGATCTCACTGATAGTCTCATTAGAAATATCGAGTTCGGGGAGCAAGTCAGACAGCATCTCATAGAAGGTATAAAATCGCTCGCATTCTTCCTGTTCGGTTTGAACTAAATGGTTTTCCTCTAAGTACCGCATGCACTCTGCAAACGCTGACTCCCATTTTGGTTTGGGTATTGCATTGATTTTCTGCCTTCCAACAAGATCAAAAAAAGCAGTTGTTAGCATCCAGTGACCGGATGCCGGGGCGTCCATCGTCCAGCCGATATCCAGGAATACACCTTTGATTGGTCGAATAATATCCATCACTTATTCCTCCCTAAAAATAAAGCAGCTAAGGTTTTCTTATTGCCTTAGCCGCTAAATGGTTTTTATAAAATGCACCCGGAATCTTATCTTATAAAAATCAAAAAGGACTAAGCCTGTGTCCATGTTTAAACGGATTAGCAGACTTAGTAGCGTTATTAAAAGCGAAACCGAAAATATTGCTGCCCACAGCGCTTGCCCCTTTCATATGATTTTTTAGGATAGCAGACACTGGCACGAAAAGCAACCCTTATGTTGTAATTTTTTTACCTATCGTATTGTTTTTACTGGACGCCCGTAGTAGAGTAGCTATCATCAAGTGGTAAGGAACGAATCAAATATGTCGTATCAATCCATGAACACCACCACTACCACACAGAGTTAGCATTTGCAGTCAGCCAATCCGCCGACGACAAGTGTTAGCTCCAAAAGTCGTTGGTGGGTGGATCAGGATATATTATTTCACCTTACCGACATCGAATCGGTAAGGTGTTTTTATTTTCCCGGAGGGGGGTGATTGCCCTGATCACATATGCGTCTTCATATCGTCCAGACGGGCGGATGACCGACTGCTCTCCAATAATAAATCAAAAAAAGGAGAGCGATTATGTCAAATTTTATAAAAAATCTAAAAGAATTGCTACGAACAGCAGTTGCGGAGCTTTATTCGGGTAAGCCGGCATATGATGAAATCACCGAGAGCGGGTTCTTCTGCGACTTTGACCTGCGATCGCCGATAAACCCGGAGAAAATCACTGCGATTGACGATTGGCTGTCAGAAAAAGAAATTCAATGCGCCTATGAACTATCCGGGTTTTCCGGCGCGTACCTGGATGGTGATTCGAGTAAGAGGATGCTGCAAAGGATTCATGTTAACGGGCTTGCTGAGCATATCAAGGATGATATCGAGCAAGGGAAGCCAAAGTATATCATGCAAAGCGCCGCCTGCTCATCAGACTTTGCATGGAGCTTGCCAAGTACGAAACCGAATGATATCGCCATTTTTCTCACCTGCCTTTCATCTTTCGATCTTCATGGAACTTAGTGTAGCTGCACCTCCTTATAACTCAGCGATTGCGACAATGTTATCTTTGCCCATACCTATGCACCACGTCTGGCTGTCATACCAGTAGCAGAAATCGAGAAAATCTGCTCGTAATTGCTCATCATGCATGATGTTTCTCAGCACTTCACCTGGAATGGACCGCGAGAGTGCACCCGGACCGGCTAGTCCTATGTTCTTTGCGCCGACATTTTTCAATATTCTTGTTAACTCATCAGGCATGAATGAATACGACACAGGCCAAGGTGATTTACCATTATCATATGCCGCTGCTGTTTCTGCCGGGTTTTCCATTAAGCCGGTTCTAAAGAATTCTTGAACTGAATCCATATCCGGGCGATGACCGGAACGCTGCATAACGCCTTGGTCGAGAGTCCACCGTACAAGCCATTCACCGCTTTCCTGATCAAGAATGTACTTCTCCTTTTGCGCCGGGTCAAACTGGTATGTCCATGCCAATCGGCTGTAAACGCTGATAATCAATCTCTTTGACGCAATTCTGCCCAGATCGCCGATCACTGCTTCGTGGTTTGGGTATGTGTATGAGATCGGTGCGTCAAAAGAAATCGCCATATCGAATTGTTGGTCACTGAACGCCGATAAATCTTCAAGCGCACCGTGAATGAAAGTCATATTATCCGCGACGCCCTCACGCTCCGCGATTTCCTTTGCCTTTGCGATCATGCCCTCTGAAATGTCGAAATGCGTGACTTTCAACCCGCGCTTAGCGAGCAAGATTGAGAAGCGCCCGTATCCCGCGCCGCCGTCGAACACAGTATGGATGCCGGACAGATTTTCGAGTAGAAGTCGCTCGATATGTGCCTTTTGGATGATGTCGTCTATGAAAGTTTGTTCCCGCGCCGTTTCCTCATCGGCTTTTTGCGGCAGGTTCCAGAAACGACTAGAAATATCCTTTGAAGTAGTCATGTAGTTACCTCCGTCATGCTTCTTATGTATTCCATAATTCTTACGAGAACTTCGTCACGATTGACCGAAACGTCAAAATATACCAGCCCCAACCGTTCTGCCGTTTTTTTTACAAATTGGCTTTCATCACAGTATTTTATGAAGTGTGCAAGTTTTGATTCTGCGGTTTCGCTTAAAGTCCAATCTCTTGTCGTTTCGTATTGAGCTATTTGTTTTACTTTTTCCTCTGGTGAAATATCGGCATAGCCTACACAAATAACGATAAAGTTATCCAAAGATATAGGAAATAAATCATTTTGTAGGGCGGGTAAAACTGTGTCCATGTCAAAACTTACACCCTCGTATACATGGAACTCACCGCGATCATTACCCCAACTTAGGCATTGAATCAACCGCGTAACCATTTTTGCCATCAATCTGGCTTCGTCGTAGTTTGTCGTTTCAGGGGCGTAAATATTATCCTCCGGGCGTAAAACATCATACACACGCTTGATAGCGTCCATTTGAATAACGCTATGCCCGAACTCTTGCCTTATCATATTTGCTAATGTTGACTTCCCGCTACGGGGAACGCCCCAAATTATTATGTTTTTCATGCAGCAACCTCACCTTTGTGCTTTCAATATCGCGCCGTTGCCACGGTTGATATTGTCGTCCAAGACCTCGGCGGGGATAAATCCCGCGTCTTGCAACAGCTTTTTCTGCACTTCCAAAGTGCAGGGGATATCAATATGATACTCGCCTGCTTTTGCTTTGTCCGGCAGGTTTGCGGTAATGACTTCATATCGCCGCCTGTATTGCTCTGCCATCAAATCATCTTTGGCGATGAAATCGCCCTCGATGTATACTCCGTCCGGTTTTAGTGTACTGAGGATTTTTCGGTAGACCTCAACCTTTTCCTCCGGCCATAGATGGTGCATGGTCATGGCTGCCCGGATGATTTATAAGCAATAATTCAAGCATACCACGCGACACATCGACACAGGTTATGTGCGCGTTGGGAATCCGCTCCCATATGTAGTCCAGTTCTATGCCCGTACCGCAGCCGACGTCGAGTATTTGGACAGATTCGCTCGTTTCAGGGAGGAAAGCGCCGAGCCGTCTATAATCTTCTTCACCGCTACTACTTGAAAACATGACGTTGTTGTATCCGTCGGCGCGAGTATCAAAAAACGCACCCATTGGTTCCGGCTTGTAGATGTTGTTTACATCCCATTCCGGGCTTGGCAGGTAGTCGGTGTGATACAATCGGAAGTAGTTAAACTCACGGTTTTCTCCTTCGTGAAAAACTGTCCTTACACCTCCGCTTATAAATCCGAGCTTCTCTATCACACGACGTGACGCTATATTTTCTGGGCTTACAAAAGCTGCTAACACTTCTTGCTGTACTATGGACACGGCACCTTTATAATCGCGTTTGATTTTATCAATTAAGATGTCCGTCAATCGCATTAAGTCATTTTCCATTCTGTTTCTCTCCTGTGTTTAAGATTTTCAACGCAAAATCTCGTGCCCCTGTAATCGCTACTTTGGTTTGAAACGATGCCAAATTGTCCTCGTCGCGGACGGCGTACATCCCCAGATAGGGCAGACCGGAGTGTTCACACCAACGGCGCATCCCTTCGTTAAGTAAGCCCGCGCCGTAATCGAGGTCATAGCCGCAGGTGGCGATCAGGGCATATGCTTGACCGTCGTTTAAAACAGAACGCGGAGCGGAACCGTAGAATTTGTTAATACCGTACATCCTGTCCATGACTGCTTTCATTGGTGGCGTGGCTTGCCATGTGTAGATCGGCGTCGCAAACACCAATACATCAGCTTTTAGGATATTCTCCACAATATCCTGCATCTCGTCCTGCTGGATGCAACCATATTCATTCGCAACATTCTGGCAACGGTAACAGCCCAAACAAGGAGCAATTTTCTTGTTGTGGAGCGTGATATAATCAACATCGGCTTTGTGCAGGCACAATTCATCTATAAATGGTTTACATATCTCGGCTGTATTTCCATTTAGCCTCGGGCTACCCATCAGTACTAAAACTCGCATTGAAACCCCTCCATAAAGAATAAAATCCCTTTCCTGTCGGAAAAGGATTCGCAAATACACAAAGATAACCGGGCTTAATAGCCCATAATCTCTAAATAAATACGATAATCCAATTCCAACAAGAACCAAGCCCTATTTAACTTGGGCTTTCACAGTAATGTGCGTTGGTAATTCGGATTATCGAATCATCGGAACACTCCTTAGATGCTTTTCAGATATAATAACAAGATGGATACCGAAAAGCAATAGTATTTTTCCTATACGATAAGCTTTGAAGATGCTGGCTTATCGACGCAATAATCTGTACCATTGATTTTCGAAAAAAAGATAGCGAGATAAAAGTCCTCATCGGATGCAACGAGGACGAAAAACAGCTTATCTTAGAAACTCATAACAATAGCGACTACATGAAAGGCATATTGATTCGGAGGGATAATATGACGGTAGTGTACTTTATACGACATGCAGAATCAGAAAACTCTGTTCGTGATGGCAGGGTTCGACCGCTCACAGAAAAAGGACGTGCTGACTGTAGGTTGGTAACTGATTTTTTTCAGGACAAAAAAATTGACTGTGTACTTTCAAGTCCGTTTAAGCACGCTGTCGATACTGTGGCTGACTTTGCTAAGTGGCAGGGCATTGATATTGAAGTCATCGAAGATTTCCGCGAACGAAAAAGCGATAGCGATTGGGTCAGGGAAACAGACTTCTATCCTTTTATGGAGCGCCAATGGGCTGATTTTTCATACTCGCAGTCAGATGGCGAGTGCCTGGCGGTTGTTCAGGAGAGGAATATTGCTGCGTTAGAAGATGTTTTAGGTAGGCATCAAGGTAAAAATATCGTTATCGGAACACACGGCACAGCTTTATCAACGATAATCAACTTCTATGACCATTCATACGGTTTCGCGGATTTTATGGCAATGGTAGATATCATGCCGTGGGTCGTTAAGATGGTTTTCGATGGAAATCGCTTTGTTGGGATGGAAAAGATTGACTTATTTGCTCATAGGATGATCGAAAGCGTCTTATCCTGTTATGGAATCAATACACCGGCGGCGATAACGCAAATCTACAGAAGCGCATGGGATATTAACGATACTTATATATTGAAAATAAACCCTAACAAAAGTGAGTTTGATAAGAGCATTATAGTAAACCGACTTCTGCTTTCTGAGGAGGTCCCTGCCTTAGATTTTATCAGTACGCCGGATGATGAACCCTATGTTTTCTATGATGATAAATATTGGTACTTGATGAAAAAAATAAATGGGTCAGTATTTGATCCTTTTGTCGGCGATCCGGAACAAAATGGAGTTGTATTAGGAAAAGCCGTTGCCAGGCTTCATATTGCGTTCAAGAACATAGAGAAACAAATAGACGTCCGGGACGCGGATTTTCATGACGAACTTATATCATGGATTATGCCGGAGCTTGACAAGGAAAAAACAGTATTTACGGATGGTGTTATGGATAGCTTAAATACGTTTTTTCGAGAGGATTACAAATCCCTGCCCAGACAGTTGATTCATCGGGATATGCACACCAGCAATCTCCTTTTTGAAAACGATATACTATCCGGGTATCTCGATTTCGATATGATTCAGAGAAATGTACGCATATTTGACCTTGTTTATCTCGGCTGTTCGCAACTGGTAGAAAATTATCAGGACGATGCCCGTTTGAAAGTTTGGCGTGAAATATTCTTCGGAATTATTAATGGATATAGCGAGTCGTTGCCACTGAGCGAGGATGAACGGATGGCTATACCTGCCTTGTTTTTATTTGACGAAGTTCTCTTTACGGCTTTTTACTTAAAAATCGGTCAAACGAAGACGGCACAAAGCAGTAAGGACATGACGAACTGGATTTTTAAGAACCTTAGATCGCTATTAAATGGCGATACCTAAACCCATATGAGGAGGCCGAAGTAAGATATGATTAAGAGAAAAGCTGTTTTAAGCGATGTTCCAATTCTAGTTGAACTGCGGAAAAAGCAGTTGATTGACGACGGCGAGATAATAGCAACCAGCGGATTGTGCTTCAAGTATGTAACGCTCAACAATTCCACTTGAGCTTCGCCGGGTTTGGCTCGTCCTCCACGGCGACGGCTTTGAGCGCATCCGTGTAGTCACGGCATACTTCTTCCGCAATCACCGCATATGCTTCATCGGTAGCGTCAAGCCCTATGCGGTCGTAGGCAACCGCTGCCGCCGCATAGAAGTATAAGCCAAGCGAGTGTGTCAGTGTGTGGACGACCGCCGAACCTTGACCTACAGCCCTCGCCGCTGCCTGCGCGGTTGGGTTGGCGTCCAACTCACGGGCGGCTGCATGGCACTCGTTCAGGATGATATTCTTGACTACGGGGAACTTGACCTTGCCGTCAAGATACTCATGGGCGGCGTTCACCGCGTTTCGCGGGCGGTCGTCTCCAGGGCAATGCTTTTCAAAAATCGGCAGGATTTTATCTTCCGCATAAGTAAGGCACCACATACGGATGGTATCTTTACTCTGCGTATCAATCAGGTTTCTTAATTCTACACATGACGGCGCATATACGTCGCCCAGCATTTTACGCAATTTCTTAGGCAAGTGATTCACTCTCCTTATATTTTGCACATTTCCGTGTATGCTTTGCCGCTGGATACATTAATCTCAAAGTCATACAGTTTTGCATAGCGGTCCCAGAATTTTTTGTCATCGCGTTGATTATTCATTTATAAATTATGCCATATTTCGCAATATTTAGCAAGGCAAAAGCGCAAAATATCGTTGCTTTTGATTTGAGTATGCCCGGCGTTGCAGCTTAGTAAGCATTTTAGGCAGGTCGGTCCGAATCCCTTGATTTACCTGTCGGAACGAATATACTGTGATTATGGCCATACAAACGGGAGGCGACGAAGTGAAAATCACGATACGGGAAAATGAAGGGCAAGACGAGCTGGAAATCGTCATCCTCTGCAGAAAAGTCGACGAGCAGGTATCGGAGTTGGTTTCCTTGTTATCCAGTCATGACAAAAAACTGACCGGGGTGATGGACGGCAAAACGTTTGTACTCGATTCGGCTGAAATTTTTTACTTCGAATCCGTAGATAAGAAAACCTTCGCTTACGCTCAATCAGCGGTCTACGAGATCTCACCGAGGCTTTATGAATTGGAGGAAAGCCTCCCGCGTCATTTTTTCCGCGCTTCAAAATCCACCGTCGTCAACATATCAAAAATCAAATCCATCGCGCCGGATTTTAACGGCAGATTGGAAGTAACGCTTTTTACAGGTGAAAAACTGATCGTTTCCCGCCAATACGCCCAAGATTTGAAAGTTAAACTGGGATTATAATACAAGGAGGCTCATGATGAAAAAATTTATGCAACTCATCGCGGCGGTTAAGGCCGTAGCGGCCCTCGCTTTTACTGCGGAAATCATGCTGGCGACGGTCGTATCAATGCTTTTTGGCAAGGACGGCGTCCCCGTCGGTTATATCTGGCAAATGATGTTCCTCGCGCTTATTTACGGCTGTTTACAGCTGATCGCGTTCTCTGAAAACTATCTTGGGAAGATGAAAACGCCGGGCCGCGTCATGTTTCTCGGCGCGTCGATGTTCGTTGCCCTTGCGTCTTTCGCGCTTGTATTTCAATGGTTCCCCACACGAAATATGCTTAATTGGCTCATCTTCATCGCGTTTTACGCCGTCGTCTTTGCGGTCGCCGTATTCGCGCTGCGTACGGTGTTCCGTTTAAGCGGTATAAAGTATAATCAGATGCTCGCCGCTTATCAGGCGAATCATGAGCAAAGCTAGTACGGCGTAACATCGGCGCCATCGACTAACGATATCCTGATTTCATTTTCTGGCCGGCCGCCGGATTAGATAATCTTGATATTCCGCTTGTTTTCATGTATAAAGGTAGCTGAGAGGAGTTGATCGTAATGACCAAACCGGTTAAGGACCGCCCCGCCGCGGATGACGGATGCTACTATATGACAGACGACGAGATCCGGGCGTTTCGCAAGATGATTGTGCCGACGCCCTTCAATCCAGCTGCAGTCAAAAACAAGGCGCTGAACATTCAATACGGTTCGCTGCCAGAGCAGCTATTGGACGTCTATAAGCCGGAATCCCCCCAAGGCCCCTTACCCGTAGTTTTCTACGTACACGGCGGCGGATGGACCATGGGGTCGAAGACGGAAGGTTTCCTGGACGGCGTCATCGGTTTGATCGACCGCGGTTACGCCGTAATCTCGGTGGATTACCGCCTGGCCCCGAAAGCAACGTTTCCCGAGTTCATCTTCGACGTCAAGACCGCCGTCCGATGGGCCCGCGCCCACGCCCATGAGTATCATTTCGACCCCTCCCGATTCGGTATGGTCGGGGATTCAGCGGGAGGGCATATTACGCTTATGATGGGCTTCACCGCAAACCGGCCCGAATACGCCGGTGAAAAATACGGCTGGCCCGGTTTCTCCGACGAACTGGAAGCGATTTGCGATATGTATGGGCCGTCTATGCTGGACGTACCCGGGGAGAAATTCTATCAGGAATCCGGCGTCCCCCGTATGTCCAGAGAGAAACCCGGAGAGCCGTCTCATTTTACTACCGTTTTCGGCACTGGAGACGCAAATCTCCTCGGCTTAATCAGCCCCATCAGCTACGTGCATAAAAATATCCCGCCCACATTGATACTTCAGGGCGTAAAGGACGGGGTCGTCGCTTATCAGCATTCGACGCTTCTCGCGGAGAAAATCACGGAAATCTGCGGGGAAAGCAGAGTAAAGCTCATCCTTTATGAGAACAGGAACCACGCGGACTACGGATTCAACACAAAGGAAAACAGCGATACCGTCGCGGCGTTTTTTGACCACTATCTGAAGTAACCGACGAAAAACTGTTTAGGGGTGAAGCCCGGGGCGTGGCGCGGAAATATCACAATACGCCCGCTCACAACGCTCGTTCCCGGGTACATACGCTCCCATATGCGTTCCCACAATACGCGTTCCCACACGCTTGACTTTCGTGCCCCTCTGCGGTATAATAAGAGTTGTTCCTGATAACAATTTATATGATAACACGCGTCTACGATAATAACGTCAGGCGGCCGGTTCTCTTTCTTTGATCGCGAACGCCGCTTGACGTTTTTTAATCTCTTCCATGGCTTCCCGGTGGTCGTCGGCGGAAAAAATAAATTTCCCCGCGTCGTCAAAAACCTCTACGTGGCCATGGATGTAACTCAGCTTATAATTCATATCGGCGCCCCCTTCAGCGTTGATTTATCTTAATCATACACGAAGAAGTGCGCCGAAAACCCGCCAGTAAATCTCGTCGTTTCCGTTAGTTACCGGTTAGTCCCAGCCATTCCGTTTTCTATGGTTATTTCCCTTCGGGCCCCCTTATGCTGTCCACATATCGCGCCGCCGCCTGACCGGCAAAAAGCCCTTCCGCGGCAGCTTTCGATATTTGCAGAGGAGGTCCGGTGCAGTCGCCGCAGGCGAAGATACCGGGAACGTTAGTCTTTTTATCGCCACCGATCTGCACATAACCATTCTCGATTTGTAATCCGTTTACCAGCGTATGCGGCGCTATAGCGTCCCTTAAGAGAAACACGCCCTCGGTCTCTATCGACAGCGGAAACTCCCCGGTAAGCTCCACGAGGCTGACCGTCTCCCCGCCCCGAATGGCGGATATTTCCCCGCCGTACCATATTATGTCCGGCTTTAGATCGATTGGCCGGGATCCGGGATTGATATAAACCACATGTACGCCGATATCCGATAAATAATTCGCCTCATCGGGGGCGTCCGCCGATATCCCGTATACGACCGCTTTTTTTCCGCGGTAGAGCATACCGTCGCAGGTGGCGCAATAGCTTACCCCTCTGCCCAGGAGCCTTTCCTCTCCGTCTATGGCGCCGGTCATCATAGCGCCCACAGCCAGGATCACAGCTTTAGCGTACAATATATGATTCCCGATACTGACTAAAAACTGATCGCCTACGGGCAGAATATTCGTCGCTTTACCTCTTTGGATGAACACCCCGAGCCTGCGGGCGTGCCTTGTAAAGCGATTCATCATCTCAAGGCCTGTGACGCCCGGCATGCCTAAATAGTTATCGATTTTCTCAGCGCGGGGCAGCTTTGACGCCCCCGAATCCAAAACCAATACGCTGCAGCCCCTCATGGCGCTGTTGATCGCGGCCGACAGCCCCGCCGGCCCGCCTCCGATTATGATAATGTCCAATTGCTCATCCATAACTTACACCTCACTGTTTAGTCGGCTTTTCTTCTATATATTCAGTCATTTCCACGAAAGGAGGAAGCGATCATGCATTGTAATCAGGCGAAACAAATTTATGATCAAAACATCCAAGCTTATCTTGACAGCCCCGTCGGAGGAAAGAATGATATACAAAATCAGGTTTTTACCCATTTTCTCCGGTTTCTCAATCCCGGCGCCAGCGTATTGGACTTAGGCTGTGGTCCCGGCACAAACGCGAAAATCATGTTGAAAAGCCATCCACATGTTCGAATCACAGGCTTGGACCTCAGCAAAGCGATGATCAGGCAGGCACGGAAAGCGGTTCCGGACGGAATCTTCCATTGCCGGGATATACGGACCGTACGCTACCCGGAAAATGTTTATGACGCGGTCATCATCGCTTCCGTCGCCTTTCATCTGAAACCGAAAGAACTGATCGAACTGATCAAAAACGCCGCGGCGGTTTTAAAACCTGACGGGCTCTTGTTTCTGAACTACTGGTCCGGCGAGTATTCGGGGTTCAAGCAGCTCGATTTCGCGGACCGCCCCATGATGGTGCACTATCACGACGATTCTTTTCTCTCTCAGATTATTCGTTTTTATGCTTTCGGCAATCTGGCTGTCAAGAGGCATCAACGCAGGCTGGCTACCGCCACCGGCTCAGAACTGATTACAGATACGTATTATTTTGGCCAAACCCTTAAGAATATGAACGCGGCTGATTTGCTCCGCCATAATACCATGAACTCGGTCATTCACCGGATTTTCGAAAAAGGTTTTCGGAAAAGGCCGACCTAAACGCTATATTTTGCCGCTTCCTCCACAGCCATGGCGTCGCATATATTATTATAATCGTTGTCGCCGTGGCCCTTGACCTTATACCAGGAAATCTGATGAAGATTATTCAACTCCAGGAGCTTGAGCCAAAGCTCCTGATTTTCTACCGGCTCCTTTTTCGCGTTGCGCCAGCCGTTTATCTGCCATTTCGCTATCCATCCTAACGTAAAAGCGTTAATCAGGTACGCGCTGTCGCTGTATAGTTCCACCGCGCAAGGCCTCTTGAGGGCTTCCAGCGCCATGATCGCGGCGACGAGCTCCATTCGGTTGTTGGTCGTGTTTTCCGCGCCTCCCCGAAGCCTCCTCTCCTCGCCTTTCCAAATCAGCACCGCCCCCCAGCCTCCGGGGCCCGGATTGCCTTTACAGGCGCCGTCCGTATAGATCCTGACAAGGCTGAGGTCACTTGCCAAAATGAACGTCCTCCAGACTGTCTACGACCTGGATCCATGTTTTTCCGGCTTTTCGCGTCATCGGCCAGCCCGCGGCGTCGCTGATGATCAGCGGCCGCTCGGCGGATTCTTTTTTCCAGCTTCCTTTTATAATTTTATTGTCGACAATGCAAAGCGCGTCCCCGCCGCCAACGATATCCACCGAAGATGTAACGGGATCCGTATTTCTCGCTTTGCTTTGCGCTGCGATGATATATATCGTGTCGGCGGCCATAGGCGCCCCGTCGGCGGTATACTGCGCCTTGTTATTAATGTGGCGCATATAGCGCCCCCCGTCGCCCAGTTCTTCATCCCATACCCACTGCACCTGATACCCGCCTCTGCCGGATACATAGGTTAACTCGACCTGCCTGTCCGCGAGGACGGCGCCGGAAAACTCCGTCGCGACGGGGGGGAGATCCGGCGCTTTATAGGCGTATTGCTTATTGGCAACGGCTTCCACAAGATTGTCCGTGCTGGTATAGGTGCTGTGGGGCCTTCTCCTGGAAGCGTCCTGCCAGAAATACTTCTGCGCGTTGCTTATCTCGTTGATATCCTTGATCCTCAGATTACCGATCATCGCTAACGCGTCTTCAGCCCCGCCCACATGGGCGTATGGCAGATCCATACCCTTCGCCAGCTGTACAAAATAATACCTCGCGCTGCGGACGGGACCGATCACGGGGGCCGCTTCCGTGTAAAATAACGCCATGTACCGGGTTATCCCCCCCTCTGCGATGATCTCGTACACCACGTCGGCTTTATCCAAGCCTGACTGAGGCCTGGCGGGGTCATAATTGTCGATCATCACGAGTATGCCTGTCGGCAGCTCGGGTATAATCGTCGGCAGGGGCCGCTCAGGTATCACCGGCTCCCTGCGTCCCTTTCCGATCACGATTTCCTCCGGCGGCGTGTCGATTTGGTCGCTTACGGCTTCAGGGCCGGCTGCGCCGCAGCCCGACAACGATAGCATGATAACCAATGAGGCGATAAGCAATTTCATTTGTATCGTCCTTTCGCCGCGGCGCTTACGCGTGGGACGGCAGCCAGCTCCACCATTTCTGATATGGATCGTTTTTATCCGGATGTTTGCGTTTAGTAGCGTCCGGTTTCTGTTTCCTGTTGGTCCCCTGGTTATTATCCATGTTTTCCCTCGCTACCGCAAGCATCAGTTTTATCCGGTTTTCCTGATTCACCCGCGTAGCGCTGGGATCGTAGTCAATGGGTACGATATTCGCGCCGGGCTCCCTTTCCCGTATCTTGCGGATCATCCCTTTGCCGCAGATATGATTGGGCAGGCAGCCGAAAGGCTGCGTACAGACGATATTGCCGTAGCCTTTTTCCACCAATTCGACCATTTCCGCCGTCAGAAGCCAGCCTTCGCCCATTTGACAGCCCGCGCCGATTACGTCTTCAGCCAGGGACCTGGTATGAGAAAAACGGGACGGCTCCGTAAACTCCGGGTAAGCCGCGATCGAGTCGATCATGACGTCCTGCATTCTTTCGATATATCGCCCGATTGCTTCCCTTACCCTGGCGCCCGCGGCGCCTCCGCCGTAAAGCCGGTTGTTTTCCGCCATCCCATCCAGGGTGTACAGCATAAAGTCCAGCAATCCGGGCACCATGACCTCGCAATCCTGGCTCGCCAGGAATTCTTCAAGATTGTTATTGCCCAGGCTGGCGTATTTCACATAAATCTCTCCGACGATACCTACCTTCACTTTTGGCGAGCGTTCGCAGGGTATGGCGTGAAACTCCGCCGTCATGGCGCTGAAATTCCGTTTCATCTCACGCGTCGAGAAACCTCGGCTGCGGCTGAACTGTCCGGTAAGACGCGCGATCCAGTCGTTTACCAGCGACGCGGAACCGCCCCGGACCTTTTCATAAGGCTTTATCTGATTATTCAGGGCCATAAGCCCATCGCCGTAAACCAGGCCGGCGAGCAACCGATATACCAGAGGCGGAGTCAGCCGGAAACCGCTGTTTTTCTCCAACCCCGAAACATTAAATGATACAACGGGTACCTGCTCAAATCCCGCCTTTTTTAATGCCCTGCGCAACAGGAAAATATAATTTGAGGCACGGCAGCCGCCGCCGGTCTGCGACATCAGTACAGCAGTTTTATTCACATCATATTTTCCGCTTTTCAACGCGTCGATCATTTGCCCGATAACCAGAAGCGCCGGATAGCAAGTATCGTTATGGACGTATTTCAAGCCTTCTTCCACTACCGCGGGGCTGTTGTTTTCCAACAGCTCCGCACGATATCCGGCGTTCATTAGTATATTCCTGATGATGGCGAAATGAATCGGCGCCATGATCGGGATCAGTATCGTGTACTCCTTCTTCATCTCTTTCGTAAAAGGCTTACGCGGTATCCGCTCCCCGCCCAGAGTCGAAACGCCGATTTTCCCCGGCCCGTTTATTCTTCTAGTCCTGCTCATCCGTCTTTTCCCCTCCGATAGCGGCCAGCAGGCTTCTCAGCCTGATCCTGACCGCGCCCAGATTCGCGATCTCATCTATTTTGATCTGCGTGTATATCTTGCCTTTTTCCTCCAGTATATCACGAACCTCGTCTGTTGTAATGGCGTCTACGCCGCAGCCGAACGAAACCAGCTGCACCAGGTTCATATCCTCCTGTGTCCCCGCGTAATGCGCCGCCGCGTAAAGCCGGCTGTGGTAAGTCCATTGGTTAAGCACCGTACCCGGCTCTTTCCCCATCCACATGCTCAGCGTGTCTTCCGTAATCACCGCCGCGCCAAAACCTGTGATCAATTGATCTATGCCATGGTTGATCTCTCCGTCGATATGGTAAGGCCGTCCCGATAGAACGATGATTTGCCGATTCTCCCGGCGCGCCCCGGCGATAATCTCCCTGCCTTTTTCTTCGACTTTTTGCCGGTAAGCCGCCAGTTCGGCAAAAGCGTTGTCGCACGCGGTTTTGACCAGGCGTAAGCCGAGTTTTTCTTCCAGCCGTTCTTCCAGTATTCTGCAGATAATCGAACTGAATTGTCTCGGACGGTGGAGCCCGACATAGTCGTAAATGAATTGTTTCTCCTTCAGCGCCGGTTCATTCGCGGCGATTACTTCAGGATAATACGCGACTACCGGACAGTTATAGTGATTGTCGCCCAGGCCTTCATCCACATTATAGGTCATACACGGATAAAAAATCGCGTCTGCGCCCCGTTCAAGGAGATAGCGGATATGTCCGTGCATGAGTTTCGCCGGATAACATATCGTATCGGACGGTATCGACCCCTGCCCCGTCAGATACAAATCCCTGTCTGAGTTCGGCGATACGATGACCCGATATCCCAGAGTATTAAAAAACGTCTGCCAAAAAGGCAAAAGCTCATACATGTTTAGCCCCATGGGAATACCGATTACCTTCCGCCTGTATCCGCCTTCCTTCTTATCGCTCATGGCGCCTTTGCCGCGGTACATATCCATCATCTGTCTTTTATACGCATAAAGATTCAGGCTTTGATCATTCTTTTTATTGGTTACAGGGCGCGAGCAGCGGTTTCCGCTGATATAACGCCGGTCATCGCCGAAGGAGTTGATTGTCAATTGGCAATTATTATTGCACATGCCGCAGTTCACCAGGCTGACCTCGTGTTTGAAATCCTGCAATTCACGGATATTCAATAACCTTCCGCGCGAACCGCCGTCTATAGTTTCCGCCGTATTTCGCCGCTCCTTTATATCGCTTTGCTCTTTGGCAAATAGGGCGGCGCCATAAGCCCCCATCAGCCCCGCGATATTTGGCCGGATGACCTGCAGATTCAACTCCTGCTCGAAAGCCCGCAGTACGCCGTCGTTCAGGAAAGTCCCGCCCTGGACCACGATACGCCGGCCCAGAGGTTCCGAAGCGCTCGGACGGATTACCTTATAGAGAGCGTTTTTCACGACGCTGATGGATAACCCCGCGGAGATATTCTCAATGGAAGCGCCGTCTTTCTGCGCTTGCTTCACCAGGGAATTCATAAATACCGTACATCGGGAGCCAAGATCCACAGGGCGTTGGCCAAACAGGCCGAGCCGGGCGAACTCCTCGGTTTCATATCCTAAAGCGTTGGCGAATGTCTGGAGAAAAGAACCGCAACCCGAGGAACAGGCTTCGTTCAGGAAAATATTATCGATCGCCCCGTTTTTTATCTTGAAACACTTGATATCCTGACCGCCTATATCGATAATGATATCCACGTCCGGCATAAAGCAAGCCGCCGCCTTATAATGGGCCACCGTCTCCACGATGCCGTAGTCGGCGCGGAAGGCCTGCCGGACGATATCCTCCCCATACCCCGTGACCGCGCTGCCCTTGATTTTGATATGCGGCCACGCCTCGTAAAACGCCAGCAGAAAAGCGCGCACCATTTGAACCGGATTGCCGTTATTCGTCTGATAGCTGCTGAAAAGGATCCTGTTCTCATCGTCGGTCATCACCATTTTGGTCGTGGTCGAGCCGGCGTCGACGCCAAAATACGCGTTTGCCGTATCCGGTTCCGGTTCCCTATACTCGACTGCGGCTTTTTTGTGGCGCAGGCAAAACTCGTCATACGCGGCCTCGTCCGTAAACAAGGGCGGCATATACGCATATTGCTCCGTTTGCCCGTAATCCTCAAGCCGCTTGACGACTTCCTCCAAATCCAGCGTTTTGTCGGCTGAGTAAGCGGCGCCCAAGGCTACGTAGTACAGGGATTCGTCGGGGCACAAGCCGGTGGTTTTCAGGCTTTTGTCAAAGCTTGCCCGCAGCCATGACAGAAACGTCAGCGGACCGCCGAGATAGACGACGCGGCCCTTAATCGGCCTGCCCTGCGCTAATCCGGTGATGGTTTGACTTACCACCGCGGCAAATATGCTGGCGGAGACGTCTTCTTTACGTGCGCCCTGGTTTAACAGCGGCTGGACGTCCGATTTCGCGAATACGCCGCAGCGGGAGGCTATGGCGTATTCCTTTTCGGCTTTACCGGCCATCTCGTTCATTTCATCAAGACTGATTTCCAGCAGCGTAGCCATTTGATCCAGGAAAGCGCCCGTACCCCCGGCGCAGGTGCCGTTCATCCTGACTTCAAGCCCGTCGGAAAGAAAAAGGATCTTCGCGTCTTCCCCCCCCAGCTCGATAATCACATCCGCGGAGGGCAGAAGCCGGTTCGCGGTTATCCGGGTCCCGAATACTTCCTGCACAAACGGCACCGCGCAGCTCTCCGCCAGGCCCATACCCGCGGAGCCCGACATCGCCAGCTCGGCGTATTTCGCTTCCGGGAGTTCGACAACCAACCGCTTCAGCAGGCTTGCCGTACTATCTGTAATCCGCGAATAATGGCGCTGATATGATTCATATACGATTTCTTCCATGGGATCCAGTACCACGCATTTAACGGTGGTCGAACCGACGTCCAGCCCGATCTTCAATTTTGGCTCCTTATCAAGTTAATAAACGATGAATATTAACCTTTGTATTATACTATTATTATTTTACCGCTGCAAACTCCGCGATTAGCAGTCAACCTGAGCGTCCTTGGCATAACCGGCGGCCTCGACGATCGCCGCGAACTCTTCCAGGGAGAGCGTTTCCGGCCTGCGCCGATGATCCACTCCCGCGTCTTCGAGGGCTTCCGCCCAGCTCAACCCATTCGAAGGGATAAAGGCGCCAAGCGATTTCAAACCGTTCAACAGATTTTTGCGCCTTTGATTAAACAGACTGCGGATCACCAGCCACAAGGCGTTTTCCTCAGCGCCTAATACCGGCGACCGGCGGCGAAAAGCGATCACCGCCGAATCCACCGGAGGCGGCGGCGTGAAATATGCCGGTTCAAGTACCATACTCTGACTCGTCTCGCCGTACCATGCCGCAGCCAAAGCTAAGAGTCCGTAGTTTTCCTGCCCAGGCCGCGCGGTGATCTTCTCCGCCACTTCCTTTTGCAGCATGATCGCGCCTCCCTCGGCTCTTCTCAACCGCCGAAAGACCATGGTCACAAACGCGGTAGATATATTGAACGGCAAATTGGCGCAGATTTTGTACGGCGCGGAAACCAGTGAATCCAAATCCATTTTCATCACGTCCCCGTGAATGATTTCTACACGGGATTCGCCGCCGAACCTGTTTTGCAAAAACGGGATCAGGGTCCTGTCCAGCTCTACGGCTTTAACATTAGCGCCCCGTTCGGCTAAAACCGCCGTCAGGCTGCCGGCCCCCGCTCCGGCTTCGATGACCGTATCTCCGGGCCCGGCTTCAGCCGCCTCGGCGACCTGTTCCAATACAAAAGCATTAAATAAAAAGTTTTGCCCTAATTCCCTTTTAAAACGGAAGCCCTGACGGTTAAGGGCCGCCAGCGCCGGATCTTTTTGACTATGCATCGTCGTCCGCCATCTCCCGTAAAGCTGATAAAAATTCTTCGCGGCTTATACCGTAGCCGTTCAGCCGCCGTAAAAACTGCTTGCCGTTTGTCTGCCCCAATGCCAGCCGGCGGGAAAGCTCGTCCCGTCTCACTCGGGCGCCTGCTCCTCCGGCTAATCCCAATTCGATCATATCCGATTGCGTGAACAACTGTTGCCGTTCAGCAACCGTCGTAGCCTTCGCGGCTTCCAGCGCCGCCAGTATTTCCGGGGGTTCGGCGTATTCCACGCCAACCGGGCGATCTATCCCGCGCCGGTCACGGTAAAGATACGCCTGCTTACAGCCCGGCGCCACCCGGTTGATTATGTCGCGGATTTTCGCGCCGGGGGCGTCCGGATCCGTCAGCACGATGACGCCGCAGCGCGGTACGGCCTGGCGGATCTCCTCAATGATTTCCCGGGAAATGCCCAGCCCGCTCGTCGTGATCGTCTGCGCCCGACAGGCCCGCTTTATAGCGGCCACGTCGTCTTTCCCCTCAACGACGATTACTTCTTTGATAATCGGCCGCTTATCCCGTATATCGTTCATCTACGCTTCCCGCGGTATCCGATAAGCCCGGCAGGCGTTTTCCCGGGTGATTTTCGCGAATTCCTCATGGCTGACGCCTCTGAGCTCCGCCAACGCCTTACCTGTCTCAGCTACAAAGGCCGGTTCGTTTCGTTTGCCGCGATGGGGCTGAGGCGCCAGATAGGGGCAATCCGTCTCGATCAGCAGGCGGTCGAGAGGCACGGACATGGCTGCCCGGCGGAGCTTTTCCGCGTTCTTAAACGTCACTGTCCCGGAAAAAGATATAAAGAAACCGTTCTTCACGATTTCTGCCGCCATCTCGGCGCTGCCGGAATAACAGTGATAGATACCGCCGTTCGCCCACCCGCCTTCTTCCGTCAGGATATCGAAACACTCTCTATGGGCTTCCCGGTCGTGTATCGTGACCGGCATAGCCAGCTCCCGCGCTAATCGGATCTGACGCCTGTATACCTCCCGCTGGACGTCGCGGGGGGAATAATCATAGTGGAAATCCAGCCCGATCTCGCCGATAGCCAGTATTTTCGGGTGCGCTGCCCAGCGCTTTAAATCGTCAATATATGCATCGGTCATGGACTTGGCGTCGTGGGGGTGTAATCCCACCGTGCCGTAGATATTCTCATATTGATCAACGAGCTCAAGGGTTCGCTTCGCCGACCTGCGGCTGCAGCCGATGTTGACGAAGCCGGTCACACCGGCCTGCATCGCCCTTTCGATCACCTCGGTCCGGTCATCATCAAAATCTCCGCTATCTACATGCGCATGCGTATCAAACCACATCTGACTTGTCTTTTTCCTTTCTGGCTACGCCCACTTCCTCAATCTGCTCGGTCATGTACCATCAAAAGTACACTTCCTCGCTAAACGTCTATCCGCGGAAAAAGCGGCGCGCCTTTTTTCACAATTTGGCCCTGCTTCGTACCGCCCCAGTCGAGTTGCTCCCAGCTCCGGCAGCCGTCGGGATCATGCCCGGTCTGCGCCCATACCAGCGCCGGTATATTCGGTATCGCCGGCGCGAGAAGCATCGTAGCCAGGCGAACGGTCTCTAATAGATATACCATTACTGTGGCTAGCCTCTCTTTTTGACTCTCATCTTTAGCCAGTATCCAGGGCGCGGTTTCGTCGATATACTTGTTCGCCCGGCTGACGAGCTTAAAAACAGCCGTCAGGGCGTTGGCGAAATCCAGCTTTTCCATAAGTTCGGCCGCGTCGGCGACGACGCTTTCCGCCAGCGCCCGCAATTCCAGATCCAAAGGCTGAGAGTCGCCGGGGGCGGGTACGGCGCCGTCAAAGTATTTCTCCACCATGGCCACAGATCTGGAGACCAGATTGCCGTAATCGTTCGCCAGATCCGAATTGATGCGCTGAACCAGCGCGTCTTCGGTGTAGTATCCGTCCTGACCGCTGGGTATATCCCTGAGCAAAAAGTAGCGTACCGCGGCTACGCCGTACTTTTCAATTAATATCAGGGGATCAACCACATTGCCTTTCGATTTTGACATCTTCCCGGAATCCAGCATCACCCAGCCGTGCCCGAAGACTTTTTTCGGCAAAGGGATATCGGCGGCCATCAGGATGATCGGCCAGATTACGGTGTGAAAGCGTATGATATCCTTAGCCATCAGATGGACGTCCGCCGGCCAGAATGCGTCATACAACGACTTATCCTCGGCGCCGTATCCCAAAGCGGTGACATAGTTGCTTAACGCGTCAAACCAGACGTATATCACATGTTTCTCATTAACCGGCACGGGTATTCCCCAATCGAAGGAAGTGCGGGAAATGCAGAGGTCCTCCAATCCGCTTTTTACAAAATTAATCATCTCGTTTCGGCGGCTGACCGGTTGGATAAAATCCGGGTTATCCTCGATATGTTTCAACAAGGCGTCCTGATATTTCGACATGTTAAAAAAATAGCTTTCCTCTTCGATAACTTCCGCGGCTTTGCCGCAGTCCGGACATATATGCTCCTCGCCTACTTGCCGTTCGGTAAAGTACGCTTCACAGGAAACGCAGTACCAGCCTTGATACCGTGACAGATAAATATCTCCTTTTTCATAAATCGCATTAAATATTTTAATCACGCCGTCTATGTGCAGCCTGTCGGTCGTTCTGATAAAAATATCATTCTCTATCATCAATTTTTCCCAGAGATTACGCCACATGACAGCCATGTCGTCCACATGCCGCTGAGGCGTTTTCCCGGCCTGGGCGGCGGCTTTCGCTATTTTTTGCCCGTGCTCGTCCATACCGGTGAGGAAACAGGTCTCAAAGCCCCTCATTTTTTTATATCGCGTCATCGCGTCGGCCAGTACTGTCGTGAGGCCATGCCCGATATGGGCGTTCGCGCTGGGATAATAAATCGGCGTCGTGATATAAAATTTCTGCTTGTCCATTTTGTCCTCCTGTTTATTACAATATTTCCATATATTATCATTTTGTAGAATTTTTTTTCAGAATCGCTGTTTTAATGTTGACTTTAATTGGAAGTACTGTTATTCTTTACTGGAAGGTCTTTATATATTTTTGGATAAGAAAGGGGTCCGTCCAATGAAGTCTACAGGTATCGTAAGAAAAGTCGATGAGTTAGGCCGTGTTGTTATCCCCATCGAATTACGCCGCACACTCGGCATCGACTTAAAAGACGCTCTCGAAATCTATGTTGATGAAGAAAAAATCATTCTCAAGAAATACGAACCGGCTTGCATTTTCTGCGGCAGCGCGAATAATGTTCAACATTTCCAAAACAAGCTGGTATGTAAATCCTGCGCCGAGAGTTTGATTAAGACCTTTTGATCAACATTGCGTAACAATCCTTAGCGGATATACCGGTTTCCTTCGCCAGCCTGAGGCTGGCTTCTTTTATGCCCATGCCCTCCGCAATCAGCGATTCTCCCATCGCTTCCGCTTCCTCGCGGGAGAGCCTATCGTCTTTCCCGCCGGGACGTCCTTCCAGAATGACGGTTATTTCGCCTTTTATGCTTTCGACATTGCTCAGTTCGTCATAAACCTCCGTCAGGCGGCCCCGGATAAACTCCTCATATCGTTTCGTCAGTTCTCTGGCTATGCAGCAATTCCGGTCGCCCCACGCCTCTATAATCATGAGCAGAGTCGCCGGCAGCCTTTTCGGGCTTTCATAAAAAATCAACGTGCCCGGAAAATCACCGAAACGCTCCAGCCAGGCTTTTCGGCTTTTATTGTCCCGGGGGATGAATCCCCCAAAAGCGAAAGTCTCCGTATCAAGCCCCGAGGCGGCCAAAGCCGTTATCCCCGCCGAAGGGCCCGGGATCACCGTCAACCGGATATCCGCTTTCAACGCCTGTCTGATCAGCCTGGCGCCCGGATCGGATATGCCGGGCATACCGGCGTCGCTGACCAGGGCTACGGCTTTTCCTTCCTTTATCATAGAGATAATCCGCGGGCTTTGTTTTTCTTCATTATGGGCAAAGCAGCTGATCAGGGGTTTTTTTAGCCCATAGGCCTTGAGCAGCAGACCTGTCCGCCGCGTATCCTCCGCCGCGATAAGATCGGCGTTCGCCAGGACCCGCAATGCCCGCACGGTAATGTCTTCCAAGTTTCCGATAGGCGTCGCCACGATATACAGAACGCCCGGCTGTAACGGTTCGTCCGACATGATATCCCGCATATCGCTACAATTCGTCACTTCCCCAGAAATCCCCGGCAAAACAGGCACTCGCCCTTCCTTTCCTGCCCAAAGAAAAGATGACATATATGGAAATCTTCAAGATATAATTTCTCCAGGTTTTCCTGCGCGGTTTGCTGTATCCTTGCGCTATTCGAGGCTACCTGCTGATAATCTCCGTCCGCGACCTGGCAAAGCTGGCGCCTGAGCCTCTGATTCTCATCCTCCAGAAGCCTGACTTCCTGTTTTACCTGTTGGATTTCCTCCTGAAACATCCGCAGACTTTTTTCAACGCGGCTAAGCTTCTCGTCAAGGCTCATTTCTTACTGCTCCTCGTCGTCTCTCACGACTTCCATCAGCTCAGGGTAATCCTCCATATCCGCCTCAGCCAGGAAATCCTCGTCAAGCAGTTCTTCCTCCGGTCCGCTCCCGGCGGGCTCGATCCCCTTCCGGTTTTTATCCGCTCCGGCTTTCCGGTTATTCTCATAACCCTGGCTTTCATACTTCAGGCAGCACATCAGGCGGCCGCATATACCGGAAATCTTACTTGGATTCAATGAAAGGTTTTGCTCCTTAGCCATGCGGATAGATACGGGCTCGAAGTCGCTGAGGAAAGAAGCGCAGCAAAGCTCCCTTCCGCAGGAACCAAGACCACCGAGCATTTTCGCCTCGTCCCTGACCCCGATCTGGCGCAATTCGATCCTTGTCTTAAAGACCGAAGCCAGGTCTTTGACCAGCTCACGAAAATCCACCCTGCCCTCGGCGGTAAAATAAAAAAGTACCTTACTACCGTCAAAGGAATATTCGACCTCGACGAGTTTCATGGGCAGCTGCCTTTGGGCAATCTTCTCCAGGCAGACGGCTCTCGCCTGTTCTTCTTTATCCCGCACAGCCAGGATCTTCTCTTTGTCCTCTTCAGTAGCCGTTCTCGTCACTTTCCGCAGAGGACGGACGACCGTTTTGTCCTCCACTTCCCGGTTTCCCAGCACGGCTTTCCCATATTCCAGCCCCCGGGCCGTTTCCACCACTACGTCTGTACCGGCGGGAATCGTTTGGCCTTCGGGGTCAAAATAATAGATTTTCCCCAATGATTTAAACCTTACGCCTACTACTTCCGTCAAAAGATCAATTCCTTTCCTCCGCCCGTATATTCAGTTTCTTTATCTGAAGAAACAAATTTTCCAAAACCAATAACGGGTTGACGTTGCGTTCCAGCAGATACCCGGCTTTCCATGTCTGTCTAAGCGCTTCCAGAAAAGCCCGGTCGTCGGCCGAGACGTTGAACGCTTCCGCGGCGGCAGCGCCGCGCATGTTTTCCATTAAGCCGTTCCTAAGTAAAAACTCCAACGCGCCCAGAAACTCCGGAACCGCCTTTTTCCTGCTTTCTTCCACGAAGAAGGCTTTATCAAACACGGCGGGGTATCCCCGGGCGGCGACGTCTTTCAGCACGTCCAGAGCCAGCTCGCGCTCAGTCAGGGCCGGTAGATGGAAGTCGTCCCTGACGTCAAGTACCTGGCATCGCGAACGCACCGTCGGCAACAGTTCCTCCGGCTTCCCCGTGAGAAGCAGCAGCAATGTATCCGGCGGCGGTTCCTCAAGCGTTTTCAGCAGACAGTTTTGGCTTTCTTCCCGCATACGGTGCGCGTCAAGAAAAACCGCGATCCTGGCTTGCCCCGCGCCGGTCTTGCTGATTAATCGGGACTGAAGCTCGCGGATCTGGCTTATCCGGATCAGGTTTGCCGCCCCCTGCGGGATGATCTCGAACCAATAAGGATAAGTCTTCGAAGCGATTTTGCGGCAATCGCCGCAGACGCCGCAGGGCCCGCCGGCCGGATCAGGCGCCCGGCATACCAGAGCCGAACCCAGACGGCGCGCTTCAGCCAACAGGGACTCCCGGTCGTCACCCTTTAAAATCACCGAATGGCTGTGGCGCAAATCGTTCATTCTTATATTTTAAAGTGTTCGATTACGTCCAGCACAAAGACGACGGCGCCGCCCATCTTTACCTCCACGTCCGTGGGGATGACGCTCTCTTCCATGGCGAACACGGGGGATACGGGGACCATCTGCTTGCGGGGTTTGCATATCTTGCGGATGAGCTCGAGCAGCGCGCTCTCCATCTCGTCTTCCACCCCGATCAATAACGTCGTGTTGCCCCTGCGCAGAAAGCCGCCGCTGCTGGCTAACTTTGTCGCCATAAAACCGCCTTCTGATAAAGCGTCCAGCAAGGAATACGCGTCGATATCGTCGACTACGCACATTACCATTTTCATCTTACTCACCCTCCTAATTTTGATACCATGGGGCGCTGCCCTTATTTTATCACAATATTCCATTTCCTGCTACAAACAGTTTTCATTTCCGCCGGGCGGCCGCGTTTATTGCTTTTCCCTTATCATTCGATTATACTAATGCCATATTGAAACAAGGGAGGTTAAAAAATGGACAATCGAGAAAAACTGTCATCCCGGATCGGCTTTATCCTTCTTTCCGCCGGCTGCGCTATCGGCCTCGGCAACGTATGGCGTTTCCCGTTTATCACGGGTATATACGGCGGGGCGTTATTCGTCCTCATCTATCTGATCTGCCTCGTTCTGCTCGGCGTCCCGGTCATGACTATGGAATTCGCCGTGGGCAGGGCAAGCCAACGAAGTATCGCCCGCTCGTTTCATGAGATAGAGCCGGAAGGGTCTAAATGGCATATCTACAGTTGGTTCGGTATGGCGGGCAACTACCTGCTGATGATGTTTTATACCACGGTCGCGGGTTGGATCCTGGCATATCTCTTCTTCGTCGCAAGAGGCGATTTCATCGGGCTGGACGCGGACGCCATCGGCAATGTCTTCGGCGGTCTGGTTTCTTCCCCCGCGGCTTGTATCACTTGGATGATTATTATCAGCATACTGGGCTTCGGGGTCTGCGCCATCGGGCTCCAGAAGGGCGTCGAAAAGATTACCAAAGTGATGATGTCCGCCCTGTTTGTCGTTATGCTTATCCTTATCATACGGGCGGTGACTCTTCCGGGCGCCGCGGAAGGCCTGAAGTTCTACCTTATCCCCAGCCTTGACGGCATTCGCGAGTTCGGTTTTTCCGAGGTACTGTTCGCCGCCATGGGCCAGGCTTTCTTCACCTTATCCCTAGGCATAGGCAGCATGGCTATATTCGGCAGTTACATCGGCAAAGAGCGCCGACTGATGGGCGAGGCTATCAACGTCACCGTCCTGGACACCGGCGTCGCCCTCATGGCGGGGCTGATTATCTTCCCCACCTGCATGGCGTTCGGGGTTTCTCCCGGCGCGGGCCCGTCGCTCATCTTCATCACCCTGCCGAATATCTTCAACATGATGCCCGTCCCTCAGCTTTGGGCCATCCTGTTCTTCATCTTTATGACCTTCGCCGCCCTGTCTACGGTAGTCGCCGTGTTTGAGAACATCGTATCGTTTGCCATCGACGTCAAAGGCATGTCAAGGAAGAAGGCTTGCCTGATTAATTTCGTCGCCCTCATCATCCTCTCCCTGCCCTGCGCGCTGGGCTTTAACCTCTGGAGCGGATTTAATCCCATACGCGAAGGCTGGGTCGTCCTGGATCTCCTCGATTTCATCGTGTCAAACAACCTGCTGCCCCTGGGCGCGCTGATTTATGTACTGTTCTGCTGCACGAAAGTCGGTTGGGGCTGGGACAAATTCCTGGCCGAAGCAAACGAAGGCGCAGGCGCGGCTTTCCCCGCCTGGCTGAAGTACTATTGCATGATCGCCATGCCCATCATCATCTTGTTTGTGTTTGTGTTCGGCTACATCGGCATATTCGGTTAAGCTGCACTAGACAATCTTACCCGGATTGAGTATTCCGTTCGGATCAAAGACTTTTTTGATCCCGCGCATCAGGCGCATCTGAGCCTCGCCGAGCTGTTCGTGGAGATAATCCCGTTTAGCAAAGCCTATGCCGTGTTCACCTGATACCAAGCCGCCGAATTCGGCGGCTTTTTTATACATCCCTGCGAAAGCTTCCGCCAAAACCGCGTCCCAGCGTTCCTTATCCATCAGGTCGCGGCAAACGTACACATGGAGGTTGCCGTCTCCCGCGTGTCCGAAGTAAGGGATACGGACCTGAAGCTCTTTCGCCAACTGATGGGTATACAGGATGAAGTCGCATACCTTGTCTCGCGGCAGCACCACATCGCACTCGTCGATGTCCGGCGTGGATGCTTTGATCGCCTCCAGGAACGCCCCCCGGGCGCCCCATACCGACGTATGGCGCTCTTCCGTATCCACGATCCAGGCGTCCGTAGCGCCGTTCGCCAGGCACAGATCCGCCACGGCTTCATACCGCGCTTCCACCTCAGCCGCCGACTGCCCGTCAAAGGTCAGGAGCAGGTAGCAGCCGCTGGCGGAATCCGGAAACCGTTTACCCAGATACGATTCGGCCATCAGGATGATATCCCGCTCCATGAATTCCACCGCGGTAGGATCGGCTTTTGACAGAATGATCCGCGGGATCAGGTTCAGCGCCGTCTCCATGCCGGGGAAGGGTATCAGCAGGCTCACCGAACTGGCCGGCTTGGGGACCAGCTTGAGCACAGCGGATGTGATTATTCCCAGCGTCCCCTCCGAGCCGACGATCAGGTCCATCAGCGAGTATCCGGAGCTGTTTTTCACTACCTTACCGCCCAGTTCAATGATTTCCCCGTTGGGCAGGACGACGTTCAACCCCATCACATAATCCCGGGTCACGCCATACTTCACCGCCCGCATACCGCCGGCGTTTGTACTGATATTTCCGCCTACGGTAGCCGCTTTCTCCCCGGGGTCGGGGGGATACATCAACTCGTGGTCATCCGCGAATTTCTGCAGATCCATTAGAAGCACTCCGGGCTGGACGGTCACGGTGAGGTTTTCCTTATCCAGTTCCAGTATCCGGTCCATACCGCTCAGATCGATCATGATCCCCCCATGTAGGGCTACGGCGCCGCCTACCAGTCCGGTACCCGCCCCCCTGGCGACCACCGGGATAAGCCGGGCGTTGGCATACCGCATGACCGCCGAAATCTGCCCCTCGTCTTCAGCTTTTATCAACGCCTGGGGCATGTATCTGCCGGCGCTTAACTCATCGTGGGCGTAATCCTCGCTGATCTGCTTGCCTGTAAGCAAACAGCCTTGCGGCAGGGAGCTTTTCAAGAATGCTATATCCACTTTCGTCAATCTGTTCATTTTCCCGCTTTATCCTCCCTGCTCGACAGGATCAACTCCGTCGCCATCGGTAATACTTCATGGACGTCGCCTACCAGTCCCAGATGGGCGATTTTAAATATAGGCGCCGCGGGATCCGAATTGATCGCCACGATATGGCCCGATCCGCTCATCCCGGCGGCAAACTGAACGCTGCCCGATATACCGGCGCAGATAATCAGCTTCGGCTTGACTGTACGACCGCTCAGGCCGATCTGCAGGCGCGGGTCCAGCAAGCCCGACTCGGCTACCGGCCGCGTACAGGCGATCTGAGCGCCGATGGAAGCGGCGAATTCTTCATATAAGGCGACGTCCTTTTTATTCGCCGCGCCCCTGCCCAGTGCCAGGATCAACTCCGCCTCGGAGATATCGGTTTGCGGAGGTTTCGGCGTCTGCTCCAGTACTTCGGCACGGCTGCCTATCTTACCTATCCGCATGGGGCGTATCCTTTGTCTGTCGCCTTCTCGTGAGGCGCCGAAGCCGCCGCCCTCGCCAACTCCTCCCTCATACGCACGCGCTCGCGCCGGAGGGTCAAATATCTTATATCGTACCGTACACATCTGAGGCCGATGCCTTGCCGTAAGGATACGCGCCATAATATTTCCGCCGAAAGCCGGCCGTATCTGAACCAGGTCGCTGTTTTCCTTAATCTCCAAGGCGGTGCAGTCGGCGGTCAGCCCCGTACGCAGGCGGGCGGCTAACCGGGGCGCCAGGGATCGTCCGGCGTTGGTGGCGCCGAACAATATCACGGATGGCTGTATTTCCCGCGCGAAATGCTCGACGGCGGCGGTATATGGTTCGGTCAGGAAAAACCGAAATTGTTCGTCATCGTAGCAGAACACCTCGTCAGCGCCATAGCGAAGCATGTCCCGCGCCGTTTCCTCCACGCCGTATCCCACGAGCACCCCGTAGAGCGGATGCCCGATCTCGGCCGCAAGCTCCCGGGCCTTGCCCAGTAGCTCCAGTGATACGGGATGAAGCCTACCCTCCGTATAATCGATAAACACCGTTACGCCCCGCCAGGCTTCTTTATCCGCTCCGGCTTCCCGGTCTTCAACGATCACAATCAAATCGGGGGGCAGCCCGGGAGGGTCGCCTTTCACGCAAAGCCCGCAGAGCTTACACGCCGCGTTGATCCGGAGATCGCCTCTTACCCCTTCGATGGCGCCGAAAGGGCATAGCCGCTTCAACCCTTCCGCGAAGTCCGGTGTGATCCGTTCCTGATTGACGACGATTCTTTTCATCTGTATACCTCTATACCAGCCGGAAGCGGTCCAAGACCCGCAGCAACTCCGCCGACAAATCTTCCGCAGTTCCACTGATGATATGCTGTTCCGCGTCCGATTCGGGCGGATATATCCGTTCTACCTGAGTCGGCGAGCCGGACAGTCCATAATGCTCCGGGTCACTATCCTCCAAATCATCCAGGGTCAGCGTCCGTATGAGGGCATCGGTCATCCGCTTCTTTCGCAGATATGACGGCAGCCGGGGTGTAAAGATATCCCTGTCCATGCCAAGCAGGCAAGGCAGTTTTATCCGCTGCGACTGGACTACCGTCTCCATCGCCGTTTTGACAATGAGGGATGAAGCCGACAGCTCCGCGACCGGCAGCCTGACACCCGGAAGATCAACGACCGGCAGCTCCGTCACATTGGCGCAATGAGGTATATCCAGAAACTCGGCGATCTCCGGCCCAACCTGAGCCGTGTCCCCGTCCGTAGTCTGCTTTCCGCAGAGCACCAGATCGAAAGCCCCCAGCGCCCGGATACCTTGGGATAATGTATAGCTGGTCGCCATCACGTCCGCCCCGGCAAAGCGGCTGTCGGTGAGCAGCACGCCTTCATCGGCTCCCATGTAGACCGCTTCGAGAAGGGCGGCCTCTGCCCCGGGCGGCCCCATCGTGATGGCGGTGACGCGGCCTCCCGCCTGCTCCCTGATCCGAAACGCCGTCTCCAGGGCAAACAAATCATAGGGGTTCAGCTTAGCCGGGATATTGTCCCGTTTCAGTACTCCCGTTTCCGGATCCATCTCTACGTTTGTTGTACCGGGTACTTGTTTTATACAAACAACGATGTTCAACTGCCGGCTCCTTACTTCGATACTGCTCAAACTTTAACCTGACGCGATAACTACGCAAGTCCGAATCCCGATTATCTATATCGCGTGAACTACGTCGATATACAACGCGTTCCCTTCCCTCGCCAAACCGGCGCAGCGCACGCCCGTTTCTTCCATGCTGACGATTTTCTCCATCGTTTCCCTGCTGATCTCCATGCCGGGGAAAAGGATTGGCACACCCGGCGGGTATGGCGCTACCGTGACCGCCGCTAACCTGCCCGGAGAATTTTCCAGCTTTACCTTCTCCCGGGGGTTGAAATACGCCTCCCGGGGCGATATGACCGGACGCCAGGGCTTTCGCTCTTGTTCATATATATCATATATTTCTCGCTTACGTTCAGAGCCACCTTTATCGCCCTCGCCGTCTTTTCTGCCTTTGCCGGCTTTCGCGGAAATCTCCGCGCCTATAGACGACAAGGCATTTACCATTCGGTATATATCCGGCTCATCATGACCTATACCGACAATCAACAATATATAGTCCTCTGCAGCCAGTTCTACGTCGATAGCATAGTCGCGCCGTAACACTTCCGCAAGGGAAAACCCGTTTATGCCCAGTTCCCGGGAAGACAAAGTGATTTTCCGGGGGTCGGTCTTCATCCCGGCAGGCAGCTCATCCTGCCAGAGTCGGTAGTCTCCGATGGCCCTGATCCCGTCGGCTAACGCGAGCGCTAACTCCTCCGTCCGCCGCAATTCATCTATCCCGCCGTCCCGCAGAAAAGCCTGCCACGCGTCCAGGGAAGCCATCAGCAGATAAGACGGGCTGGTAGACTGCATGATATTGACCCCTTGCCTCAGCCTCCCGGTCAGATCAGTCCGGTTGCAATGAAGAAGCCCGGTCTGGGTCAGGCCCGTACCCATTTTATGGACGCTGTGCACGACCGCGTCGGCGCCGAAAGCCAGAGCGTCGAAAACCCGTTCCCTAACGCCTCCTGTGTTGACAAACGGCAAATGCGCGCCGTGAGCCTCGTCCGCGAGCCAGCGCCAATCCGGCCGCGCTTTAATAATAGCTTTCTCCCAAGCCAGATCCGCCATAAGCCCGTGATAGGTAGGGTTGACGGATATCCAAAGGGCTTTGTCAGGCAGCCGCCCGGAGACTTCCGTCTTTTTCACGCCATGCTCTGTCTCCGGCATGACTTCGCAGGCTGCTTCCTCCTTCGTCCTCAGCCAGACCTCCACTGCCTTCTTGTCCAAGCCCAAGGGCAGGCCCCATTCACGATCCATCAGGCAGGGCAGGATGATCGGCATGCTTCCGGTCAGGATCAAGCCTTGTAGTATTGCCGTATGGCAATACTCCGGCAATACCGTCGCCGTATCCGCCCCGCTCATCGCCAGCATAGCCGCTTCCAGCCCGGCGGTGGCGCCGTTAACCAGGTAAAACGTAGACTCCGCCCCGGTCAGGCGCGCCGTCTCCCGCTGACTTTCTTCTATACATCCGGTGGGGGCGGCGAGATTGTCCAATCCGGGCAACTCCGTGAGATCGAGGGCCGCGCCGTACTCCTTCATCAGCCTGGCGAATCCCGCGGGCAAACCTTTCCCCTTATGATGGCCGGGGGTATGGAAGCCAAGCCTTCCGCCGCCGGCATAAGTCGTCATCACGTCCGGAAGCCGCGCGGCTGTCAATCGATCACCCGCCGTCCTTCCAGCGCCTGGGCTAAAGTCGCGGCGTCCGCGTGCTCCAGGTTGCTGCCCACCGGTATACCATGGGCGATCCTTGTCGCTATTATCCCTAATGGTTTTAGCAAGCGCGCCAAATACAGGGCAGTCGTCTCGCCTTCCACATCGGGATTGGTAGCCAGAATGACTTCCCGGATACGCCCTTCCCTTTCTCCGCCTAAACGCGAAAGTAATTCCTTAATCTTTAGATCCTCGGGCTGGCGGTTTTCCATCGGCGAGATCGATCCGTGCAGCACATGATAGAGCCCCCGGTACTCCCGGGCCCTCTCGATGGAAAACACGTCCGAGGTCTCCTCCACTACGCAGATAACCTGCCGGTCTCTGGTCTCGTCCCGGCAGACCTGGCAAGGCGTGACGTCCGTCATGGAAAAACAAACGGGGCACAAAGTCATCGTCTCTTTCGCCCCGACCATGGCTTCGCTGAACGCCCTGACCTCTTCCTTCGGTAAAGATAATACAAAAAAAGCAAGCCTTTGGGCGGTTTTTGGCCCGATCCCCGGCAGCTTGCCGAATTGCTTCATCAATTCCTGCATAACAGGGGCATGAATAAAGCCCGCCATTAAATCAGTCCCGGAATCTTCACATTACCGGTGATCTTAGTCATCTCCGCGGCGGCTTTCTCTTGGGATAAACGCGCGGCTTCATTAAACGCCGCGATCAACAGATCTTGAAGCATCTCTATATCGTCCGGGTCAAGCAGCTCAGGATCGATAGAAAGCTCCCTCACCTCCTGTTTGCAGCTCATCACGCATCGTACTACGCCGCCGCCGGCAGTAGCTTCCACGGTCATCTCGCCCAGCTCGTCCTGCAGCCTGGCCATGTCCGCCTGCATTTTTTGTACCTGTCTCATCATCTTCTGCTGATTAGCAAAGCTCATGTTCCGTCCCCCTCGTTTGATTTCGCGTATTCATCAGGTTAATTATAACTTGACTACGGCGAAAAAACAATCCGGGCTAAACGCCGGGATTCACATGAACCATACAGTGCTTGATATTCCCGATACCGCTTTCGATGGCGTCGTGTACGATATGTGCGATATCATGGCTCATATGCAGGGGCATGTCGCCGTCCATCCGTATTTCTACATCCACATAAATCTTATCGCCGAATAAGCGGGTCTGCAGAAGGTCTATACCTTGTACATTCTCCTGCTTAAGTATGATGGAACGGATCGCCTCGACGGTCTCTTCGTCGCAGGTTTTGTCGATCATTTTATTTACCGCGTCTTTGAATATATCCACGGCGACTTTCGCGATAAACAGGCAGATAATCAAGCAGGCGGCGGGATCGAGGATAGGGTAACCTATACGGGCGCCCAGTATACCGATAAAGCTGCCCACGGATGATAAAGCGTCGGAGCGATGATGCCAGGCCTCGGCCATGAGGGCGCCGGAATTGATCTTCTTCGCCGCTGACCTCGTATACCAGTACATAGCTTCCTTCAGAATAATGGACGTGATTGCCGCGACCAGCGCCAGTAAACCTGGAATTATAATAGTTTCTTTGTTTCCGCTAACGATAGCCTGTATACCGCGGTATCCGATCCCCGCGCCCACAGCGAACAGGATAATCGACAGGATGAGGGCGGCAACGCATTCAAAGCGCTCATGCCCGTAAGGATGATCCCCGTCGGCTGTTTTATTGGCGATCTTTACCCCGATAATCACAATAAACGTGCAGAATACATCCGATAAAGAATGCACCGCGTCCGATACCATCGCGGCGGAATGCCCAAGGATACCGGCCAGCAGTTTGAACGCGGACAGGAATACGTTTCCGATGATGGTTTCCCGGGAAACCCGGATGGCTAACCGTTCCTTCGTTTTATCGTCCTGCGCGATTGTTTTTGATTCCATTTTAGCTTTCATACTGTGCGACCTCAGCTTTCACGCGTCCCCCCCGCCGACTGTGTAATCCTAACGTTCCAGCCGGACAGAAAAAAGCACGTCCGGGGGAACATATGACTGTCCCACAGACATGCTATGTGCGTGATCTGCTGCCGCTTTCAGCGGCCCGACTCCAAGCCCGGTTCGACGTTCCAAAAAGCGATATCCGGTCCCGGTCTGCTCAGTTTGTACTGGTGATGTCGTTCCGTCAACGGAACGTGATACAGTGCAAAGAGGTTTGTGTTAATATAGCATAGTCGGGCATACGCGTCAATGGTAATATTTTCCAATAATCAAGCGGCAGAGTTCGTCGGTTGTATCAACAATCCATGTCGCGCCAGACGTCTTAAGCTCATCGCGTGAGCCATAGCCCCATGTATCCCCGATACTGTCAATGCCAATCTCATTCGCGGCCAGGACGTCGTGCTTCCTATCGCCGATCATGACCGCAGATTTCCTCCGCCCCGGATCGAGTTTTTCAAGTGCGATACGAATGATTTCCCCCTTACCGTTCTTCGTCAGGCTGCCGTCCATATGGTCGCCGGACACAAAGCTAAAGAAGCCGTCGAGTTTGAAGTGCTTAAGAATCCTGTTCGTATAAACCGTCGCCTTACTTGTGGCGACAGCCATTATTCTGCCTTCGTCTTTCAGTTTTCGCAGGGTTTCCGGTATGCCGGGGTAGACACTATTCTCATATAGTCCTGTTTCAGAGAAATACTCCCGATATTTAACGACAGCCATTTCGGTATCAGAATCCGAAAAACCGTAGGAAACTTGAAATGATTCACGCAGCGGCGGGCCGATGAACCGTATCAAGTTATCGAGTTCTTCGCTTATCCCGAACGACGACAGCGCATATTGAAACGATTTCGTAATCCCAATTTTTGGGTCGGTGAGCGTTCCGTCTAGGTCGAATAAGCAAATTTCGTAAGACATCTATCTATCTCCCCAGTTACATCTACCTAATAAAACCGATTTTATCACTCTTGATAATCCAGCAATATCCCCATTTCCATACGGACTTCCTTACGTTGCAGATCATTATTTTGATATGCACAAGCATCAAAGCCGATTAGTGTAAATCCGTATGCAAGGTAAAACGCAATTGCAGCTTCGTTTCTCGATTGCGTTTCAAGCATTATCACCCGACGCTTTTCATCTTTTGCCCGTTTCATGGCTTTATCCATGAGCGCAGTTCCAATCCCTTTTCGGCGATATGCGTCATCCACCCATATTTCTGTCACTCGAAGCCGGTTACTCCAATCCTCAACCGCAGTTTCAATAACGGCAACCAACTGTTCATTTTCAACTATCCCCCACGCTTTTATTTCGTCCCACCACGGCTGAAACAGCTTATCGGTATCGTCCGGCGTTTTTTCGAAAGGCGAATCGTAGGGCTTCTTGATAAATGACACATTGAAGCCTTGTCCTGAGTTATCAATCTCAACATCATAGAAATGATTTGAAATATAGTGGAATTCCAGCCGGTAATCCTGCCAGTCTTTCCGGTTGAGAGGAAGTATCTGATATTCGGACAAAATATATAATCCTCCTGTTAAACCTCTTTGCTATGCGTTACGTTCTCAGTTGTACTTTATCATAAACCAATGGTAATTGATACGCCGGGTATGCGAAGCCTGGGTATGTGGGATGCGGGGGAAGGCGTCAGTGAAACTTTCGCTGATGTGGAGGCGTTGTTGGGTACTTGCCGCTTTTCTGATTGCCGCCATGAAACTGAGCCTGGCTGCGCTATTCTTAAAGCCATTGATAGCGGAGAACTGTCTACGGATAGATGGGCCAACTATACCAACCTCCAGCGCGAAGCGTTATACGCTGTTGACAGGACTGCAGCTCGACATGATAAGTGGGCGAAGAATAAAGCTATCGCCAAATGGAGCAGGCAAATGAAAAAGAATAGAAAAATAATGTAAAAAAATTATTTAACCGCCAACCTTTTAGTGTTCTAAACTATCTAATAATCAGAAGGGGGTGAAGGAGCAGTTGATAAAACTCGTACGCATCTCTCACCACCAACGAAGCATTGTATATATCGGAACAGGCGGATTGGATAAACAGCTTTGATTACGCGATAAAAGACGCTGCTCTAGTGATGAAAGACGGAAGCATCATAAAAGCGCCTATTCCGATGTCAACGGACATCGCGAACGGAGTTTTAAGAAGTCACGCACACTTTGAGTTCCCGATTGAATTGTCCGCTTTGGAGGATATTATTATATACTCCTGAAAAGATAATATTCATAACTAAAGACGGGATAATCAGTCAGCTCATTTCTCACTAAATAACACCGCCCCGAAGAATGTCACCGTATCCTTGCTTCATCTACGAGACCCATATCACGGTTAAGGAAGATACAGGATATACTGTCGTTAGCGGTTGAAATAATGACAGGTCTTTTTCCGGCTCGCAGAAAAGCATCAAAAATCGTATCGGTTTTAAGAACCGGCTTTTCATAGGTCTGTATTCCGTGTACATCCGGCATCGCTCCCGTATACATTGAGGCGAAGCACACCGGCGTAACGGACGGCATAATTGAGAGCATAGGTATCTGTATGTCAGAATACAAAAATGCTTTATCAAATATCGTTGTATATTTCTGGAATAACCATAGAGCGATTGCATCCGGGTTATACATAAATACGCTGTCGATGCTCTTGCCGTCGAACACCATAGCTGCTATGTTGCAGACAGCACTTATTGATGATCCAGCTTGTTCCGGCGCTGCAATACCGGTAATATCAGTGATTGTCCTCCTTGCGACGCTTGTGATCGGGATTGTATTATATAGCTGGTTCACGGCTTCCTCCCCATATAAAGCTGAAAGGTATAGTTACACTTATGGCTGCCGCCATGTCTGTATATGACTTCCTTAATCCCTTCATAAAGAGCAGACCTGTCGCTATCCGGCAGACTTTGATGGTCAGGCATTGTGCCGAGGTATTCAATTTATTCCTTGGCATCGAAAGTCCGCTCCGCGTCGTAGAAATTCATTATGATATCGGTAAATCCATATGCCCTCATATCTTCGAATCTAAATCCCATATAAATCTGAGTCGGAGTCCGGTAACCTTCTCTCGTCACCTTAATCGGCCTTTTGTATGGTTTGTGATAATACTTTTTATAAAGTTCCTGTATTTCCTCGTAATATGATTCCCCGTCAGCAGGGACGTTATTATATCTGAACAGGGCGAATCCGCCTCCGCTTTTCAATAACCGGAAGGCTTTTGGGCATCCGACTTCCGCATCTATCCAATGAAAAGCGGTGGCAGCGTATATCAGGTCGTAATTATCTTCTTTCAGTAAGACATCTTCAAATGGGGCGACGATAACTTCAAAATTCGAATAGTCTTTGTATCTCTCCCGCAGAACATCTGCCATATTTGCGCCAATTTCCACAGCAGTCAAGTCATAACCTGCTTTTAGGAAAGGGGCAGACGCTTTCCCTGTACCTGCGCCGACTTCCAAGGCTTTCTTATTTTTCGCTGGCCCATAATAGGAAAATATGTCCTCGAACAGTTCTACCGGGTAATCTGGTCTGTACCTGTCGTAATTCGCGACATTATCGTTGAAATTCAGCCGGTTTTCACGTTCGTATCCCGCAACCATTTTCTTGTTAGCCTCTGGTTCTTCTTCCGATGCTGCGTCCCTTATGGCCATTCTTGTTCCTCTTTCTTTTCCAGCATAAAAACATGATGCGGCATTTCAATATCACGATAGATTTTCACGCAATCACCGACTTTCATCATGCCGAGCTTTTCTGCTACTCTCACAGAAGATATGTTTTCCGGACGGATCGTTGCGTATAACCTGTTAATCCCGAATCGTTGGTAAGCAAAATCAACGCAAGAACGAGCCGCCTCGATAGCGTATCCATTCCCCCAGACAGAATCATCGAAGATATAACCAACTTCAACAGCTATTTCACCGGCTATCTCATTTCGCAACAGACCTGCCTGGCCAATGAGTATGCCGAACTCTTTCGATACTACTGCGAAATAGCCGTATCCATCTTTTTGATAACGGTCTTGCTGGTAACGAATCCAGTCATATACTTCTTCTTTTGTAAAACCATGCTCCCATGCGTACATGACTTCGGGCTTTCGCATGATTTCATAAAGAGCGTCAATATCCGATTCATGGAAACGCCTAATTGTTAGTCGGGCTGTTTCAATGATAGTATCCATAAATCAATGCTCCCCATTATCATTTATATACATTATCGAGAGTGAGCGCCAAGTTTTCGGCGCGTCTTAAATAGCAACCCAAGAAGGTCTTTATAATAGGGGATGAACTCGCCGGCTTTGAGCATTCTAAAAATCTCGTCCTTAGTCGCCCATTTGACCCTTTGGACTTCTTCATATTGCAACTGCAAGCTGTCTATATCAACCTCTGCTTCGATGAGGTAGTAATCATCAAATCCATACTCATAATTGACGGTAAGGTGCGGGCGGACATCACTTAAATCAGCTACATAACCGATTTCTTCAAGCAGTTCCCTCTCCGCCGCCGATTGGCTACTGTCGCCAGCCGTAGCGCTGCCGCCAACCGTAATATCCCACATATTAGACCAGCCTTCCTTGAAAGGCTGTCGCTGTTGGATAAGCATTTCCCCATTTGAATTGAAAATGCAGACGTGAATAACCAGATGATAAGCTCCTTCTGGAAACTGATCCCCACGCACCATTGTATCGCCAGTTTTTATCCGATCCCTATCGTAAATATCCCACAACTCCAAAATGCAACCCTCCGAATCAACATGGCAAATGATACAAACATCCCCTAGGTTTTAACAGGAATATCAATAGTAATCATGCCAACAGCCATGAGCGGTACCTGCGCAACAACCTCGGTTTTCGGATTCATTGCCAATGTCGGGCCATAAGCAATGTATTCAGTGCCAAATTGGTCGGGCGGGCGAGTACCAGTTACATCAGAAGAAACAAACCATAAGCCGGTCTCCTTGACTCGCTCCGAACGGATTTCGTTGTGCTTTTGCTTCCAGTATTCAGCAGTTTTACGCTTTAACATGTTCTGTGCAGGTAATAACAACAACTGAGCCCCTTGATCCGCAACAGATTTTGCGGCTTCAGCGAATTGCGCATCGTAGCAGATGTTTATGCCATATGTAAGTCCGTTGATTTCAAAGACAGGATAATCATCACCTGCTATAAAAAACGCTTCGTTGGGTTCTATAAGATGCGTTTTGCGATAAACACCAGTAACCGCGCCTTTATCCACTGCAACGGCAGAGTTATAATGCCGCCCTTGACTTTTTTCACCTACACCGAAAACGAGTACAGGCCTAATATGCTCTAGTTGTATTAGTATCTCAGCGAAGCGGTCGGACTCAAAATCAAAAGCATATTTCGCCATATACGCTTCATTGAGAATATAACCTGACAAAAAGCATTCAGGAAATAGTAGTAGATCGACATTTTTTTCCTCAGCCTCTCTTGAAAACCTAAGCATACAATCAAGGGCGGCTGATGGATCGCCAATTATTTCTGGCGGCTGGCAAGCGCCAATTCGTACAGTGTTCTTCATGCAGCTTATCTAGTAAACCCTCCTTTTCAACCGAAATATACAACTGTATGCCAAAGCTGTTTAAGGGACTGGAACAGTTCAGGCTCGCTACCCATATCTGCCCAAAGATCAGGATGTAGATCACTATCGCGCGACGCCTGACCAAGCAAATTAGCGTTAATAACGCCCTGCTTGCCATAAAGAGAGTCGATTTTATTTGCCAGAAGCGGAATCTTCGGACCGCGAAAGAGGCTCCCGATTGAATCAATGTTTATTTGCCTTTTTGGTATCCAGTAAAGAGGGATTTCATACTTGTTGGTTAGTGCTTCCGCTTGCTCTCCGATAAATGTGTTTTGATAAGATCTGTCAACATAGAAGCTTTCTATGTCCTGCTCAAGTAATATGTCGCCATGAATATGAGTTTCAATACAATAGTCAAGGTTCCTTCCCAATTCTTTTAGCTCAGTATCTGGATTTAGTAAAACAGCTAATATTTCAGCTTTAGACGTAACCGTTTGGTCGAAAACATGGTCTAATACTTTCCCCTTATTTATGAACTCGCTATATACTCCAGCTAGTATGCTATAAAAAGTATCACTTGTGCATAGCGTCGTTGGATTTGTCGAACTATCGCCATAAGCGAAAGTACATCTTTCAACTGTGTTTTGTTTCAAAACAAAGAAACATGAGCCAAAGCGGACGGAAGCCCCGTCGATATACCTAAAAAGGTTTAATGCTCCGTATTTGGGGCGGTCTACTGCATCTTGTGGATATGCGTCAAAGAATATACGCTGCTCCCATAAATAACGGTCACCACCGAAATATGCAGACCTTCCACCGTTAGTTGTACCAGTGCGGAACTGCCCATGATATTGACCTTGCTCAATAAGGTTATCTATTATGGTCTTGTTATTATTAGAGAAACGATCAGGGTGAAAATTGATTGTAATCGGATTGAGAAGGACACGACTTAATAGTGCAGAAGTCTCTACCCCATATTGGCTGCAAAAATCATTTATAAGCGCTCGATGCTCTTCAACTTTCATATGAGCATATTCCCTTACACGCTTTAACGCTTCTAACTGATAATCATACATATTTTATCCTCATTCAAGTATGTCATTTGTCTCTTGTTTGGCTATCTCCTTAACCGATCGAATTAAATAATACCATATTGAAGCAAGAAAACAAACGTATAGGTTCATTGACCGCCCCCTAGCTGGCGGTAACATCGAAAAAGGCAGAGCCACTGGATATACAATATCGTCCCTGATTCCTTGATGTGAGGAAGCCGGGCGAGCCTGAGAGCGGTGGATACTTGCCGCTTCGTCAAGCTCCTGTATATTCCGTATTTGATGCCTTTTTCAACGAAATCACTATAACTCTTTCTCTGGGCGGCTGGGATATCAGGCTGCTCTTTTTTCGTTAAATGAAGCAGAACAACATCGACCGAAGGTGCCGGGTGAAAGTCCTGCCTGGAAAAGTAGTGGATTATCTCGATATCGAAAAATGGTTTGATGCAAAGGGATATCAGAGAATCCTGCGGATTCCCCATGAACCGCCTTGCTGCGCCCTTCTCCATAACAAGCCATGCTTCTTGTGGTGGGTTATTCGCCGATGTTAATTTCCGCACGATGTCCGTAGTGATGGAAAACGGGATATTTGAGAAAACCTTGTACTGACCGCTCTTTGGCAGAGTAGCCTTTAGGAAATCACTGTTGCTCAGCCTTAGATTGTCGGCGTGGCTTAGCGCCTCTTGTAGCTGCTCGGACAACCTATTGTCAATCTCAAAGGCGCTCACGCTCTGGCAGACATTCACAAGTTCCCTTGTGATATGCCCCTTCCCAGCGCCTATTTCAATCACATGGTCGGATTTATCTATTGATGTCAAGCGTAGAAGCTTGCGAATGGTTCTTGCGCTTGTCAGGTAATTTTGCGAAACGGAAAACGGAACGGCGCTGTTACGCCTGATATTTCTGGACATAAAAATACACCTCTATGATCGTAATCTGGAGTCATAAAAAGGCGTACCGAAGAAAGCCGATAAATAGCTTGTTCAGTACACCATATTAACGAATCCGAATTACACAAATACCCATGAGGTGTATATGTCCCCCTAAGCCCTATTTCGTTATGGCAGAATTATACAACCTTTCTCGCGCCCTTGTCAACGAGAATCACCAGTTGATTACTGGTTTGATTATCGGTTGATGACGCCGAGAAGCAATGCCGATGGTTGACGCCATCCAGTCCTCCCGCTTCATCACGCCAAGAAAAAGCGCAGGACTTATCAGGAAGATTGCAGCCCTCGGGAGCGTCCATCAAGCCAAACAGCTTAACCGCCATGTGTTCGTGGACGGACAACCGAAAGCCATCAACGAGAGCATCTTTTACAACGTGGACGCGATCCATACGGCTATCAACAGCAAGAAGAAAATCAGCTTTAAATACTTCGATTTCAACGTTGCCGAGTATACCAAAATGATTTTTGGTTTGCTACATGAATTCCCGAATATCATCACTAGGCAAGGGAACTGATACCGAGCTCTTTTCCAATCGTATCAAGGAGATAAGTCGCTCCGCTGTATGTGCGCTTTGCGGTTTGCTCAGGCAAAACAGGTTTTCGTTCACGGGTTGGGATAACCAGTCAGTTCATTTCTCACTAAATAACACCGCTCCGAAGAATGTCACCGTATCCTTGCCATTGTAGTATTTCACCCCCGCCAGTTTCGCGAGGTCGCTGACAAGTATACCGTAGCCCTCTATTGAGCCGTGTACTTTGTCCGGGAAGCGGCAGGGCGCGTCTGGGTATGTGCAGCTTTCGCATTTGCCGCAGCCTTCGTTCGATAGAATCAGATACTCTTTGAATACAGGACGTAACTCCTCGTCGAGCCGTTCAGCGACGCCTTTGAAATTCTTCATCGCTTCGCGTATCCCTTCGAAGTCGAAAGAATCCTCGACGTCGAACTTGCGTGAGAATACAAGCATTTTGTTGTAACTCCAAGCGCGGTCGCGGCATTCGTCCACCGTGCCGATTGCCGGCGGACACGCCCACGATTTAGCGTACCTGTGGCATTTATCCTCCTCGCACATAGCGCGGACGTCGGCGCGGAACTCCACGTCGCGGGAATCGACGATACCAAACTCGTAAACTCCCGCGTTTATGAGTTTGTCTCTTAAATCCATCATATTGCTGTATCCTTCACCCTTTCATGCATTTTTTCTACAGCCGCCTCATAGGCAATCGTATACACAATCCCCTAATCGACCACCTTGACGATATCTTCCCCAAAAATATCGATTGCTTTCTGAACCGGATCGCGCGTCTGTTCCGGTTGAAAATCACAAACGACTTTAACAGGTCTGCCCAAGGCTCGCTGAGCCGCTTCCGTGATAATGATTATATTTTCCGCTTCCCGGCAGCGGTCTTTATGGAAGCCGCCTTTATCCCGGTCGAAATAGATGTATAAGGTATCGCCGGATAACTCCTTCTCCAGCGCCGCCGATAATAGGGCGTGAATGATGATCTTCCGGCTTTTTAGCTCTTGCATGATCTGCTCCCACTGAGCCTCCGGCAAGCTGCCGGGCGGCGAAGCGGCGTGCGTCGGCGCAGGCGCGTCCTGAGGCGTGGCAGTTGAAGCAAGCACAGTTGCGTCTTGCGACACGGCGAACGCGGGCTCGGTAAGGGCTTCGGAACCCGCCGATGACGCCTCAGTTCCGGCGTCGGTTTTGCCCTGCGGCTGCTGAACGGGCGCCTCCGCCCGCGGCTGCTCAGTCTCTACTGCCTGCTGTGGGACAGACGTCGCCGTCTGCGCGGCGGCAGCCGGAGCGTCCGCTGCAGTCGGCGGCGCTCCCTCTCTCGCTGAGATTGCCGGCGTCGTCGATTTCGCGGCTGCAGCCTGTGGATGGCCCGCCTGCGCGCCGCCCCTCTGCGTCAGCAGCAGCCCGGCAAACAAAGCCTCCGCCATGTAGCGGCTGTTGCCTCTGTAGCGCCCCTCCGCCGCCGCCTGATCCGCCTCATGCAGTATCTGCTGGAGCCTCGCCGGGCCCAGCCCCTCGCACTGCGAAGCCATCAGCTCGCGCTGCCGCCCCGACGCCGCCACCAGGTCTGTTTGCCTCCCGCATAGAGCCATCAGCAGCAGGTCGCGGCTGTATCCGGCGAACTCTTTCATCAACTGCACCGGATCGACGCCTTGGGTAAACAGGGCTTCCAATTCGGTAAACAGGGAAGCCGCCTCGCCGTCCATTACCGCCGTAAGCAGCGACGCCAGCGCCTCCTGCCGTACCAAGCCCAATATGGCGCAAGCCTCATCCAAAGTCAAAGTATCCGGCGCGAAGGAAAGGCATTGGTCCAGCAGGCTGATGGCGTCCCGCAGGCTGCCGTCGGCTTGCCTGATAATCAGCGACAGCGCTTCCACATCCGCCAACCGCCCCAGGCTGGCCAGTATCTCGTTAAGCCGCCTCTCGACCGCGTCATGGGGCAGCTTCCGGAAGTCAAAGCGCTGGCAGCGCCCCAGCACCGTAGGGGGCATCTTTTGCGGGTCTGTCGTCGCCAGCATAAATATTACATGGGCGGGCGGCTCTTCCAAAGTCTTAAGCAGCGCGTTGAAAGCCTCCACCGTCAGCATATGCGCTTCGTCGATTATGTAGACTTTATACTTCCCCAAAGCGGGCAGAAAACCGATTTTTTCCTTCAACTCCCTGATTTCCTCAATCCCCCGGTTGGAAGCGCCGTCTATCTCCAGGACGTCGAGGGAATTCCCGCCGGTAATGGTCTTACAGCTTTCACACTCGCCGCAGGGATTAGCCCCCCGGCGATGGCCGCAATTCAAGGCCTTCGCCAGTATCCTGGCCGTACTGGTTTTCCCCGTCCCTTTAGGGCCGGTAAAGAGATAAGCGTGACTGATCCTATCCTGCAGTATCTCGTTTTCCAAAGTACGCCGTATGTGTTCCTGCCCCGCCAGTTCCGCAAAGTCCTGAGGGCGCCAGACGCGGTACAAAACCTGTTGGATCATGGGTATATCCTCTCTCATCGCTGTTCTCATCGCTGTCCTCATCTTATTACAAGCCGTGTAATTAACGCAAGCCCGGTTTTTGAGATTCTATAGCATTTATCGACATAAATAGTTATAATTATTACAACCGGCTCATATTTTATTACGCCAAAGGAGTTCATGTAATATGAATAGACATACAATGGCAAAGCTCGGCTTCCTCATCTGCCTCATTCTGCCGGCCGCGTTTTTCGCCGCATTATCCGGCTGGTTTTTACCTTTGCCCGCCCAGGCTGCCCCGGAACACTACAACTCCGTAATCCACGTTATCGTGGATACGGCCCTGGCGGACCGCCGGGACGCCGTGGAACTGGAAGTCATGGTATATTCCTCCGGCGAAGGCCCCGTGACAAGCGCGCAGCTTTTCGGCGCGTCATCCCGGCCGGACGACAATATATCGGTGGGGCGCAACGCGGGCGGTTATTATGATGTGAAAATCACAAGCTCAAGCCCGGGCGCCTCCCAGATCGCCATTTCCCTCGCCTCCCGGGACGCGGCGGCGAAATACCTTCGCGGGGAGATAGGCGACGACGAGGCCAGGATCATCCAGACCGACAAGGGTCAGGATATCTTCACCGTATTCTTTATATCCGGGGCCCTGGATGTGGAGTACTGCGAGATGGAGTTTGACAAGGATACCATCGCTGTCATGGACAACCGCTTCAGCGACAACGCCGTCGGCACCGTCTGGCTTCGCACCTCTATCGATCAGCCGGTGGCTAATCAACGGGTAACTATTTACTCCAACGCCCCGGGCATCATGCTCTACCCTTCCAGGACTTCCGAGGGCAACTACGGGCAAGGCTCCTCTATAACCCTAACCACGGAACGGAACGGTTCGGCTTCCTTCGTGGTACGCGGATATGTACTTGGCGACGCGGAGATCGTCTGCAATGTAGACGGGCAGGAATTCAGCGAAAACATCATCGTCGACCTGGCTGAGAATGTCTTCGACCTGGGGGGCGACGACTGGGACGATTGGGACGACGAAGACGACGAAGAGCCGCCCCCCGTCATCAGCCTGGAGCATACCATAGTATCCCTCTCCAAGCCCATCGGTTATGAATACGGCAGCAACGCACGTTTCGGCATATCGACGGCGGAGATCGGCAGGGACAAAATCATTATCAGCGGCGTCGCCATGTCCGCCGACGACGAGCCTATACGGGAGCAACATCTGGTGCATGCTTACGTCACAACCGGCAGTCTGGACAAAACCACCACCCTTACCACCAGCAGTGGGGGCGCTTTTTCCTTCAGCCTGACCTCGCGGAATGTCTGCATGGGGCGTTACGCGGTAGGATTAGGCTCCGAAGAACAACTGAAGGCTTATCTGGAAGGCCGGATAAGCGCCGCTGCCTGCCGGCTGCTGAAGGCGGGTACTTTTTCATTCATCAGCCGCGACTGGAATAAGTACATGTTGTGCGCCATCGACGACACGAAGGCGACCATCAACGGTTATTCCGTAGACCTGGACGTGGCGCCCTTCATCCAGAACGGCAGGACCATGCTCACCGCCCGGCCCATCGCCGATACTGTCGGCGCAGTCAGCAACTGGAACCAGGCGACGCAAACCGCCAGTTTTTATATCACGAGCCGTAACTACACCGTATCGACAAAAATCGGCAGCATATATATCGACCGTACAGAACGATATGTGCAGCCGAAGCAATATATAAGCGACGTCCCCTCCATGATCAGGGACGGGCGGACTGTGCTGCCTCTCAGGGCCATCGCGGAATCCTTCGAGATGATGACCGAGTACGACGCGGAGCAGCAGTTGGTGGCTATCTATAACGTGAATCCCTATTACAAGTATAGCCCGCGGAGGGATCCGAACAGCCCCGAGTATGACCCCGTCGTGGATCCGGACAACGAACTGTATAACGCGAGAAAAGACCCCGACAGCCCCTTCTACGACCCTTATGTCGATCCCCGGAACCCGCGTTATGACGCGTCAAGGGATCCGGACAGCAAATCCTACGACCCGAAGAAAGACCCGTATAGCTCCGCTTTTGAGGGATATTAATCGGCAAGGCGGGACACTGAGAGGACGGTCCCCTTATTTCCCGATACCGGCAAAGAAGAAGTCCGTGACCCGCTCGGCGGCTTCGCCCGGCGTCAGATCATCCCGTGCCGAATCCTCCAAGGGCTGTACCAGATAAAGTATGGCGCCCATTACTGCGCCTAAGCATATGCGGGCGTCTACCTGCCGGATCTCGCCGCTGGTCACGCCCATGTCGATGATTTCCTCAAGCCAGCCCTGCCAGCGGGCGTTCTGCTCCACGACCAGGCTCTGCAGATCCTTCATGCTTCCGCTCATATTCGCCAGACTCATATCCAGCGTCTGATAGCAATTCTCCCTGCGCCGGAGCATGACCGTCTCGACGATGGCTTTTAGTTTGCCCCTTACCGTCGTTTCCCTCCCGGCGTTTAACCTGACCTGCTCTGCCGATTCCTCCATCTCGAAGCGGATGGCTGCGGACAACAGCTCTTCTTTGCTGCGGAAATATTCATAAACCGTGCCTTTACCGATACCGGCGGCAGCCGCTACCTCTTCGATCCTCGTATTGAAGATGCCCTTGTCGGCATAAGCGGCTAAAGCGGCGCGGATAATCTCTTCCCTGCGGCCCTTTTGGGCTTTTTCTTTACTCATCTCCGCCCTCCGTTACAGTTTTCTTCCTGCGGAAAATATTCCTTATGCCGTTGCTGACGTTTTCGGCGTATACATACATGCAGGGAACGAAAATCAGCGTGATAAACGTCGAGAAAGTTAGCCCGCCCGCGACGACGGTGCCCAGGGGCGCCATCATCTCCTGCCCTTCGCCGACGCCGATAGCGATGGGCAGCATGGCTAATATCGTAGTCAGGCTGGTCATCATGATCGGCCTGAGCCGGGTAAGCCCCGCCTCGACGATAGCCTCTTCCCTGTTTTTGCCTTTTACGCGGCGCAGGACGTTGATATAGTCCACAAGCACGATAGCGTTGTTGACAACGATACCCACGAGCATGATTACGCCGATGAGGGAGACTACGTTCAGCGTCCTTCCGGTAAGATAAAGGCAAAGGATTACGCCGATAAATGTAGGCGGAAGGGCGAACATGATGACGAAGGGATAGAGCAGCTGCTCAAACTGAAAAGCCATCACCATATACACCAGTACGACGGCCAGCGCCAGCGCCATGTATAAATCACTGAAAGCGTCCGTCATCTGCCTGTTGCTGCCACCCATGTCGATCCGGACCTCCGGCGGGATATTCATCCCGTCCAACACTCTTTGTACGTCAGACGCTACGTCCCCCAGGCTCCTGCCCGCGACGGTACAGGATACTGATACCTGCCGGCTCTGGTTTTGCCGGACAATACTGACCGGGCTGGTTTCTATACTCAGCGCGGCGATATTGCCCAGAGGGATCAGGTTGCCGATGGGGGAAGCGATAGTCAGGGCTTCCAGGTCGTTGAGATTCTCCCGGTAACGCGCGTCCATGATCAGGCTGACGTCCAGCTCCTTGCCCCCTTCACGCAGCTTGGTGGGGGATATACCGCTCACCGCCGCCGACACGGTGGCGGCTACTGTAGAAGAATTCAAGCCGTATTGCGAAGCCTTTTGGCGGTCTACATATACGTTTATCTCCGGATTACCTGTCTCCAGCGACGTCGAGACTTCCCGGGCGCCGTCGATGAGTTCCAGGCGCCGGGCGACCGCGTCGGCGATGACTTTCAGCTGCTCCAAATCATCCCCCAGCAGATAGATGACGATATCGCTGCCCATCATCATCATCATACCGCCGGCGGAAGTCACCTCATACTCTATGCCCGGTATGACGCTGAGCCGTTCCCGTATGTCGTCCATGATCTCATCGATGGAACGGTTACGCTGGCTCAAGGGTACGAGGGAACCGGAGAAGGACGCGCCGGAGCTGCCCCCGCCGCCGAGGCCAAGACCCATGATGCCCCCGCCGCCGCCGACATTGCTCATAATCCGTTCGTTCTCCGGGATCTCGTTGAGGATATCCTCGACCCGCCCGGCGACCCGGAGGGTCTCCCGCAGGGCGACGCCCCTCGGCAGCGAGATACTCACCGAATACTCCCCCGTATCCTGGGCGGGGATGAATTCCATCCCTACATAAGGCAGGAGGAAAACCGATCCGATCAGAGCCGCGGTGAAAAACAGCACTACCACGCCTTTATGCCGCAGCGACCAGGCAAGAAAACGGCTGTACCACCCCTTGAGCCAGGGCATGAATCTTTCGTTTTCCTTCTTCTTCTTTTCCTTAATCAGGAGTTTATTGGACATCATAGGCACCGCGATAAAAGATACGCCCAGCGAAGCCAATAACGAGCATGTGATGGTTAGGGCCATCTGGCGGAATATCTGAGAAGCCAGCCCCTCGACAAAAACGATGGGTAAAAAGACAACGATCGTGGTAATGGTGGACGCCATGACCGCTCCGGCCACTTCCTTGCCGCCGTTGATGGATGCTTCCAGATTGTTCGCGCCTTCCTCCTGACGGAAACGGAAAATGTTTTCCAGAATGACGATGGAATTATCCACCATCATGCCTACGCCCAGGGCAAGCCCGCCCAGGGAAATCATATTCAATGTGACGTCGGTAAAATACATCATGGCGAAAGCCGCGATCACGGACACCGGTATGGATATGGCAATGATTAACGTGCTGCGCCAGCTGCGCAGGAAGAGGATAAGGATCAATACGGCCAGGGCGCAGCCCTGAAGGGCGCTGCTGACGACGTTGCTCAATGACAGATTGATATAGTCCGCCTGATCGAAGGCGACGAACATTTCATAGCCGGCCGGCAGCTCCTCCGTAAGCCGGTCGATGGTTTCCCGGACCCGCGCGGATGTTTGGACCAGATTAGCGTCGCTTTGCTTCATCAGGGATACGTTGATCCCGGGCTTTCCGTTGATATAGACGAAACTGTTTCGGTCTTTGACCGTCCGCTCTACAGCAGCCAGGCTGTGGAGCGGTATGTAACCGCCGTAAGCGCTTTGGATCTGGAGATTTCTGATATCTTCTATATCGGTAAATTCGCCCACAACCCGGACGGCGTGGTCGATCAGGCCTTCTTCCACCCGCCCGGCGCTGACGTTCGTGTTCTCCTGACGCAGTACCGCCATGATCTGGTTCATACCGACGCCGTATGCCTGAAGACGCTGAGGATCGGTAACCACGCGTATTTCTTCCGTAACCGTACCGGATTCATTCACTGAAGCGACGCCGTCGATCCGCTCCAGATATGGCCGTATCCTGGTCTGCATATAGTCCGTCAGTTCCTCCAGGGTGGCGTCGCCGGATATGCCTATCTGCATGATGGGCATGGCGCTTGGGTCGAGCTTGATGATCGTCGGCTTCGACGCGTCCGAGGGCAGCGCCGCGCCGTACATATCAAGGCGATCCCGCATCTGATTGGTGGCGTAGTTTAGATCCGCCCCCCAGTCGAATTCCACCAGGAGCATGGAACTGCCGCGGCTGGAAAAAGAAGTGATGTTTTGCACGCCGCCGACGGTACCCACGGCGGCTTCCAGCGGCCGGGTGACCTGTTCTTCTATCTCCTGGGGCCCAGCTCCGGTGTATCTGGTCTGGATCAGAAGCATGGGTAATTCCATGGCGGGAAATAAATCCATACCCAGGCGGCTTAACGACACGACGCCTAATATCACAACGATAAGCACGATCATCGTCACGGCGACCGGCCGTTTGACGGAAAAATCGAATATTCTCACTGGCCCGTACCTCGGCTTACCGCGTTGACTTCGCGGCCTTCCGTCACCGCGTATTGTCCCTCGACGATGACCTTGTCCCCTTCTTTCAATCCTTCTAGCACCTGAGCCTGATTACCCAGGGTCAAGCCTAATGTGACCGGTTTTTTCACGGCTATCCCGTTTTCTTCTACAAACACGGCAAGGCCGTCTTCCAGCTTCAGCACCGCGTACTGCGGTACGACAAGCACGTTTTCAACCCTTTCGACGACTAACCGTGTTTCCCCGTACATGCCCCCCTTGATGATCCGGTCCGGATTATCCACTTCAAGGGTTACGGTATACGCCCTGGTCTGAGGATTTATATTCGGCGGAACGGTCCTTACGCGGCCCTTAACGGTCCGGTCGCCTAAGGATGGGATAAGTATCTCCATCTCGTCGCCTTTACGCACGCCCATGATATAAGCCTCGCCTACCTGTACGTCCAACAGGAGCTTATCGATATTGACCACCATGGCTACCAGCGTCGAAGCCGCGGCTAATTGCCCTTCTACCACCGGCAGGGCGCTGATTACGCCGTCTATGGTGGAAGTCACCGCCATTTTGTCCCGGTTTATCCTGAGGGTTTCCAGTTGCAGGTCGACCTGCTTGACCTGGTTTTCCAAAGCGGCAAGCTGCCCTTCCGCCTGGAGGTCCAACTGCTGAATCTGGTTTTCCAGCGTAGTTAACTGACTTTCCGCCGCCGCGCCTACTTCAAATAACGCCAGCGTTTTATCATAACTTTCCTGCAATTGGGTTTTACTCAACTCCAGGTTTTGTTTTTGAATGCTTAAGTTATCCTGCAACTGGGCTTTGCTGATCCGGAGGTTTTGTTCCTGTATCTCCAGATCCCGCATGTCCTGGGTCAGGATCACCTGGCCCTTCTCTACGTAGTCCCCCACGCTCACCGCGACCTCCAGTACCCTGCTGCCGGCGCCACCCCCCATCAAAGCCACTTCCTCCTGAGGTTTCAATAACCCGCCCAGCGTAAGGGATCTGCTCATATCCTCCCGTACCGCGGCGCCGACTACCACAGGCAACGGCGTTTGCTCCCGGGAATCATCGAGGATGATGGCGTTATTGTTTTGGTTTATCCAGTCGACGGCGGCGCAGCCGGCAAAGCCCGCCGCGAACGCGCACAGTAATACGGCCGCAACCAGGCCGCGCAACGACTTTCTGATTACAACAGACATATCGATATCGGCTCCTTCGTTATAAACTGACCGACCGTTCGGTCAACAAGAGTATCATACTCTCTCCGGGAGCCCTTGTCAAAGAAATTATCCTTAAATCATCCCGATATGCAACGCGGCAAAGTATCCGCTGTGGATGGCGCCGTCGACCTTGCCGGTTTTCTTGCAGTCGCCGACCTGCGCCGCCGAAGGGGCTTTCGCGTAATGGGCGAAGTAAGGCGCGTCGTTGCTCTTCATCCCGGCGGCGAACAGGATCGTATCGCCGGGCTGGAAGAATTCTTTACCGTCTTTTTCATAAAGCACGCCGCCTTCGTTCACTTCTTTGCATAAGGCGTCGGTGACGATATTCAGGCCATACTGCGCGATCATCCGGAGAAGGCCTATCCGGTATACGCCTTTCGCGTCTTTTGCTACGCCGTCCTGCATTTCGAGGATCGTGACCTTTTTTCCGATGTTTGACAAGTGCAGCGCCGTCTCCACGCCGGCCAGCCCGCCGCCGATGATGACGACGCCGTCGCCTTTTACGCACCCGGGATTATAATAAGCCTCCGTTACATGGCGCGCGTTTTCGACGCCTTTGACCGACGCCGGAATGATCGGCGTCGATCCTGTGGCGACGATGATGTGATCCGGTTTGAAGCTCCCGATTAGATCGTCGGATATCTCCGTTCGCAGCAGGACGTCGGCGTCGCTTTGCTCCACCGAACGAACAAGATAGTCCTTAAACCTGCGCAGGTCATTTTTCAGGCTATCGTTGTCGGCAAATCGCAGAATACCGCCCAATGCTTCGTTTTTTTCGCATAACAGGACCTCATGGCCGCGCTGCGACGCGGTGATAGCCGCCTGCATACCCGCGGGACCGCCCCCGGCGATCAGAACTTTTTTGCGATGCGGCGCGCGGCTCGTCGTATCCGCAAACCCAAGCCGGGCCTCCCTGCCGATCAGGGGATTTACGCTGCATACAAAATGCCTGTTCATATTGTCGCTGTCCGTACAGTTGAGGCAGCGCAGGCACGGCCTAACCTCATCGGCGCGGGCGTTCGCGGCTTTCTCCGGCAAATACGGGTCCGCGATCAGCGCCCGGGACATAGATACGCCGTCAGCCCTGCCGGCGCCGACGATTTCCTCCGCCAGCTGCGGAAACATCACGGAACCTATGGTGTATACGGGGATACGTACTCTGCCGGACTTTTTTATAGCTTCCGCTAAATCTGTGTTTTGTCCGTAAGGCATGTACGTGGTGGCGAACATATACAGCGTATCTTCTGAACTGACCTCCGCCATATCAACATATTCCTGCGCTTTTTCCAGGAAACAAGCCATATCGTCCGGGTTGAAACCGCCCTCCCGGCGTTCCGAACCGGATATGCGGATAAGCAGAGGGGGCTCTTTACCGACGCGTTCTCGCACCCTCTCCAGTACCATGAGGGGAAAACGCATACGATTCTCAAGGTTGCCGCCATATTGGTCGGTACGCGTATTTTTGATCGGTGAAAAGAACTGGGCAAAAAGCCAGTTGTGGGCGAAATGTAAAAGAACGGTATCAAAACCCGCCGTCAGGAAGTATTCCGTCGTATCGGCAAAGGAGTTCGCCACATACTCCATATCCCGCTCCGTCATGGCGTTGATTTTCACCCCGTTCATACCGATGGCGTCCACAGGCCCTAAAAAACGCGTCGTCGTATTATACTGAGGTTTTATCCTCTCACCGCCATGGGTCAACTCGACGCTGGCCGCTGCGTCGTGTTCATGTATCGCCGCCGCCATCTCCCCGAATAGGGGCATATTGTCGGCGATGGGTTTCGTCCAGGGCGTATGGTTGCCGCCGTCGCAGGCGCAGACCTCGCCCAGATTCACGATACCGGCGCCGCCTCTCGCTTTATGCTCGATGTAGCTGATATAAAAATCCGTCGGCCTGCCGTCAACCGTGTGAAAAAGCATATTCGGGGCGGACATGATCCTGTTCTTTACTGTCATACCTCTTATCTTCAACGGTGCGAATAGATTCGGATATGGATGCGTAAACATATGATTCCCTCCTCCGCGATGATCTTATACTATTATATCCCGCCGCTAAAATCTGCCGATATCCCGCGCGACATAATACGCCAGCCTTGTCGTCTCCGAGATGTTTTTCGGCGCGAGGCAATCGCCGATCTGATAAAACTCCGGCGCAAGCTGTCTCAGCGCTTCCGCCTCCCCGCGCAAAGGTTTTTGCCCTACGGCGTATACGACTGTATCGGCTTCGATTATCCGTTCGCCTTCCTTCTCCAGGACCACCAGGCCGTCCGCTGTAATTTTTATAGCCTTTGCCGAGAGGTAAACAGGTACGCCGCGCCGGCTGAGCTCCAGGCGGACGGCATGGCCGTGCAGCCGGTTCCCTCCGTCTCCAAGCGACGGCGCCATTTCGACTACGGATACGTCCCGTCCCAGGGAACGCAGATAAATCGCCAGTTCCGTACCGGCGAGGCCGCCGCCCATTACCACAACCTTCTGCCCGGCTTTATCCGGGGCGTGATAAATCTCTTCCGCGCTGAAGACGTTTTCGTTGCCGATGCCCGGGACCTCCGGTATGACGGGGCGCGAGCCCAGAGCCGCGATGATTACGTCGGGCGCCAGTTGCTCCGCGAGTTCAGGCGTAACTTCGGTTGAGAGGATAACATGGACGCCTTCTTTGCGCATCTCGGAAGCCTGCCTTTCCAGGTATTCAGCAAGGCGTTTCTTAAATGGGACCATATCCTCGCAGTTTAGTATGCCGCCCAGTTTGCCGTTTTTCTCGCATAAGGTCACGTCGTGGCCCCGCCGTGCCGCGGTGAGCGCCGCCTGCATGCCGCCGATCCCGCCGCCCGCCACCAGGACCTTCTTTTTCGCGGCAGCCTGTATCCGCCATTTGTTTTCCGTTTCGTGACCGATCACGGGATTGATTGCGCAGATGAATTGTCCCCGGGTCATCAGGCTCGAGAAGCAGGTCAGGCAACGCATACAGGTATTGATTTCGCTTTCCCTTCCCGTCCTGGCCTTTAACGGCAGATCGGGATCGGCAATCAGCCCCCTGGCGACTTCCACGACGTCCGCCTTCCCGGAAGCGATGATTTCTTCCATCAGCGCCGGATCGGCCAGGGCGCCTACCGTGGCGACGGCTGTTTTTACATGTTTCTTGATTTCGGCTGCGTATTTCACGTTTACGCCGTCCGGCAGAAACATGTCCGGATGGGTCACCGTAAAGACGTCCCATATCTCATGGCTGCCCGCGGAGACATGGATCAGATCCAGATGCCCGTCGAGTTGCTTCGCGATGGCGACGCCCTCGTCTATATCATAACCGGCAGGATGGCATTCCGCGCCGGATATACGCATCTCTATGGGAAAAGCTGGCCCTACGGCGCGCCGTATAGCCTCGCAGACTTCCACGGCAAAACGGCAGCGGTTTTCTACGGAACCGCCCCATTTGTCGGTCCGCTGATTGGTTATCGGGGACATAAACTCCGTGATCAGCCAACCATGGCCGCCGTGTATGGTTATCATGCCGAAGCCGCATTGTTTAGCCCAAAGAGCCGCCCGGGCGTATTGCCCGATGATCTCCGCGATCTTCTCCTCGTTCATCGCCTCGACGGGATACCCCGCGGCGGTCGTATACGCCATGGGCCCGTAAAGCTGGTGGCCGGCGACGGCGGATGAATGGGCGTGGCTGCCGCTGTGTGACAGCTCGATGGAGGCGACGGCGCCGTGACGGGAGATGGCGTCCGCAAGATTATTCAACGCCGGATATGACGCCGGATGGTCCAGGGCGATATGCCCGTTATTGAATCTGCCGTGCTTAGAGTCGACGACCGCGTCGCCGACGCAGACCGAAGCCGCGCCGCCTATGGCTTTGCGTTCATAGTAGGCGTTCGTTTCCGGTATCGGAAAGTTTTGGGACGTCAGATGGGTGGAACCTGTCGGCGACGCGAATATCCGATTGCGAAAGACTGTCCCCGCCAGCGTGATCGAAGAAAACAAATGAGGATATTTTAATTTACTCATATTTATACCGCCCTCCAGGTTGATCCCGCGGCTCTTCTGAAACGCTCCGCGGATTGACACGACGACGATTTTTCGACATAATGATTATATAAGGAAAGGGATGGGCATGACAAGACGCAAACCTGATATTCCTCTGATCCTGGTCGCTGTCTTTCTGGTATTATTGACGGCTTTTGTTTATGTAGGGACATATTTTTCCGTCTTTGGCTTCCTCGCGCAGCGGATCCAACACTTACCCGCTGTACTCATGGCCTTGCTGATGGCGTTTATTTTTACGTCGACTTGCATCGTCCTGATGCTGGAGCGGAGGGATCCCGGCCGTACCCTGCTCTGGCTCCTGATCCTCCTTGCTTTCCCGGTGGTCGGTTTTATTATCTATATGGTTTTCGGCCAGGGGCTGATCCGCAGGCGGAGGGTAATCCGGCGGCTGCGCGGGATACAGGGGCAGACAGACTTGCCGGGCGGATCCTTATTGTTGAATAATGACTCTTCCCTTCCGTCCGCGGACGGCGCCCCGCCGGCCGGGGGCGGGCGATTCCCGGCGGATACGGTTCAACTGCAGATGAGCCGGCTCGTCTATAACAGCAGCGGCGCGCTGCTCACCTGGCCAAACTGGGTCCATGTGCTGAACGATGGAGAAGCCATATTCCCCGCCATGCTTGCCGCCATATCCGGGGCCGTCCACCACATCCATCTGCAAAGCTATATCCTTCGCGACGACGAACTGGGCAGAGTCTTTTTTGATAAACTCATCGAAAAAGCGGCGGCGGGCGTTCAGGTCAGGATCATCGTCGACGGCGTAGGTTCCTTAGGCTTGGACCGCGCCAGGATGGATGAGCTCGAGTCCCTCGGCGTCGAAATCAAGGTGCATTTCCCCATACGGTTTTCCCTGTTCCGCAACCGGCTGAATTACCGTAACCATCGTAAGATCCTCATCGTAGACGGCAGGGCCGGCTTTGTAGGCGGCGCCAATATCGGCAACGATTATCTGGGGCTGTATCCGGACGTCGGCAACTGGCGGGATACCCAGCTCATGGTTCACGGCCCCGCGGCGGCGGAGCTTCAGCGGCTGTTCTTCCAGGACTGGATCACGGTTTCCGGGGAACTGCCGGGGGATAACCCGGGTAGGTTTTTCCCCGGTTTTTCTGAAGAGAACGACTTAACCTCCGATACCGCTTTTCCGGAGCTTCCGTCCTCGATGGATAAGGTCAGGCAGGTTATCTACGAAGTCAGGGCTAAAAACGCCGCTCTAGCCGGCGTGGCGGCAGCCAACGTGGCGGCAGCCGACATGTCGACAGCCGATGTGGCGGCGGCTGGCGTTGCGACAGCCGATGTGGCGGCAGCCGATGTGGCGGCGGCCGGCGTTGCGGCAGCCGATGTGGCAACAGCCGATGTGGCGGCAGCCGGCGCTGCCGTCACGCCCGCAGACGGGCTCGCCCTCCCTCGTTTCGCTCCGATATATGATAAAGCCGTCCAAATCGCATCAAGCGGTCCGGACAGCCAATACGCCTCGATTATGCACGCTTATCTGTTCGCCATATCCACCGCGAAAGAGACCATCAACATCACTTCGCCGTATTTCATCCCCAATCAAAGTATATTGACCGCGTTGAAAACCGCCTCGCTGGCCGGCGTCGAGATTAACCTACTGGTGCCCAGGAATCCCGACAAACAGATGGTCTACATGGCGGCGATGACCTATATCGAGGATCTGATGGACGACGGTGTGAAAGTATGGCTCTACGGCAAAGGTTTTCTCCATTCCAAAATCGTCACTGTAGACGGCTCCATCGCGGTCGTCGGTACGGCGAATATGGACGAACGCAGCTTCACGCTGAATTTTGAAGTGAGCGCCCTGATTTATCACAGGGACACCGTCGATGAGTTAAACGCCGTTTTCCTTCGGGATCTGGAAGATTCGACCCTGCTTGATCCGGCGGAATTCCGGAAGCGCCCGCTGCTCAGACGGATCCTGGAGTCAGGCTGCCGCCTGTTGTCGCCGTTGCTGTAATCCGCGCCTGGCAGGAAAAACCTCCGGGATCGCCTGGAGAGCGTCCGGAGGTTAATTTTGCGTGTTTTCATTTGTCGCGATCCGGCCCCCGATGATTATCTGACGACAACCAGATTCCAGAACACCCACCCTACGGTACCGTCGCTCAACTGCACCTGATACCAGTCTTTATCCGCTTTTGTGATGGTGAAAGTATCGCTGGGGGTCAGTTTTTTCTTGATATTTGAGGATGTGGAAGCTGACTCCCTTAGGTTAACCACATCGGATTTAACGTTGGCTGTCTTGCCGATATTCGCCTGGGAAGCGTTGCTGCCGCTGGAACCGCTCCCGCTTCCCGAACCGGTGCTTCCTGCCGCTCCGCTATCGGTGGAATCCGTCCCATCTGAAGTCCCCGGATCGATGACGTCTCCGTTAAGTATAGCGAGTTCGTTTTCCAGGTTTTGTATCTTTGCCTCAAGGGTTTTGATCCTGGCGTCCATATCCGTAACCTTTTGATTAATAGCGCTGTCGGCATAACCTACGGTGGCTAATGGATCCTCCCTGGATCCGGGGTCGCCCGAAGACCCGCCCAAAATGCCGGTGCCGTAAAGAAAGCCAACGGCTACGGAAACGATTATGCCCAAAAGCAAAAACACTTTCCAATCGATTCTCTTCATCTTTCAGCCCTCGCTTTTTCTATGTATTGAGGATTTTTCCTTTTCAGCCCTGTTTTCCCTGACTTTACGGCCGATGACGCCGATCTTATCCGCGCCGAAGAATACGGCAAGCGCCACGATAAACATAGCCATCATCGCCTGCCCGGTCGGCAGCAATGATATGCCGATAGCGGATAAGCTCAAAAAGACGCATACGCCGTAAACGACCAAAACCGCTTTTTTATGCGACAGGCCCATTGCCAGTAACCGGTGATGCAGATGATCCTTATCCGGCGAAAAGATGGGCGTCTTATTTATCAGGCGGCGCACGATCGCCAGAAGGGTATCAAATATCGGCACCCCGAGAACCAGGATTGGTAAAAATACGGAGACGGTCGTCGCCATTTTTGTCAAACCCATGATGGACAGTACCGCCAGGGAAAACCCCAGGAATAAAGCGCCCGTATCGCCCATGAATATCTTCGCCGGATAAAAATTATAGCGGAGAAAAGCCAGAGCGGATACGCCCAGAATCAGGGCAAGCAAACTGACGGAAGCAAAGCCTTCCATCCAGGTGATGATCCCAATCGTGATCGCAGCGATACCGGAAACCCCCGCGGCTAACCCGTCAAGGCCGTCCACCAGATTAATCGCGTTAGTCAGCCCTACGATCCAGCCTATAGTCAAAGGAAAGGCGAGGAAGCCCAGCGCCATGGGGCTCGCGCTATAAAGACTTGTGACGAAGTTAATCCGGATACCGCCGTAAAGCGCGATAATCAACGCCGCCGCGATCTGAAATACCAGCTTGACCGCCGGCTTGATGCTCTTGCTGTCGTCCCAGACGCCGGATATCAATATCAAAAAGCTGCCGGCGCCGAAAGCGATAATCTCTTTTGTCACGGGCTGCGTACAGAACACAGCGGCCCAAAACCCGACGAATATCGCCAGCCCGCCCATCAGCGGTTTCGCTTCGGTATGGATCTTTCTGTGATCCGGCTGGTCGACGACGCCCGTCTTGACCGCCAGCAGCCGAACCAGGGGCAGTAGGGCAACGGTAAGGGCAATCGCTATCGCTAAAGGCAGGAATAGATTCATGCTGAAAACAGCCTCCAAATATGTTGTCGCAACAATCCGTTTTCATTATAGCAGTAATAGATTCAAAAAACAAACAATCCGCGGGGTTCGCGCGCTATCGCGAATCCTGTTTTCCATATTATACCACATTCGGTCGATTAGCCAAAATCCTTTAATTATCAAGGCTTTTCAGCTCTTTTACCCGTTTCTTTTTATCAATTGTTTACAGAACCGGAAAAATTCGTTTTCTTTTAACAAAAAGATTACAACTATGAAACTGAAAATTCCGGCGCATATCGCCCCGCCCAGGGCGATCAGCAGACCGAGACTGCCGCGCGGCGATAAGGCCGCGGCTGCCAAACGATACGCGGGGATCGCGGCGCCAGCCGTCGCCGCCGATCCGGCCAGCACCTTAGCCAGGGTCGCCGGTATCTCCCTGCGGTCCGCCTTCGGCAGGCGGCGCAATAGCGCGAGATACAAACCGATGGCGTAAAACAGGCTTGCCAGACTGTTCGCCAAAGCCAGCCCCCCCTGCCCCATGGGCCGGGTCAAGAGCATACTGGCGCCGATATTGACCGCGATAGAAGTCATGCCGAAATAGAGCGGCGTCCTGGTATCGCGAAGGGCGTAGAACGCCCTTGTCAGTACCTGCGTAGCCGCCATGGCGCCCATACCCGGGCCAAACCAGAATAATGCCCGGGCCGTCATCACCGTGTCTTCGGCGGTGAAAGCCCCGCGTTCAAAAAGCAACCCGACAATAGGCTGCCCCAGGGCCATCAATCCCGCCGCCGCCGGCAGAGTAATCAGTAAGACCAGTTTCAGCCCACGGCCGGCAGTATCCCACATTTCACTTTTACCGTCTTCCAACGCCTGGGCCGATAAAAGCGGAAATATGCTCACCGAAACCGCGGTGACGAAAATACCCAGGGGAAGATTCATCAGCTTTCCGGCATAATTCAAAGCGGATATGCTGCCTTCCGGCAGGCTTGAGGCAAAAAAGCGGTTGATGGCAAGGTATATCTGATAAGTCGCCGTACCGAGGAAAACCGCGGTTAAGTTAGTGAAAACGCTTTTAACCAGAGGATTTCTGTAGTCAAAGGAAAATGAATAGCGAAATCCTGTTCGCCAAAGGGCGGGCAGCTGCACCAGAAGCATGCAGACGAAACTGACGAGGGTGGCGACGGGGAGGGCGTAGGTATATCGGTTGCCAAACAGCAAAATGCCCAGAACGATGACCAGGCTCGACAGCGCCGGCGCGAAAGCCGCCACAGCGAAACGCCGGCGCGCGTTGAGCGCGCCCGTCACCAGCATGGCGACGCTCATAAACATAACGGAGGGAAACATGATCGCCGTCATACGGGCGGATAGGTTTCGCGTCTCGGGGCCGAAGCCGGGGGCGGTCAGGCGGATCAGTATGTCGGCGCCGAAAACGCCCAACAACGTAAAAAAGGCCATCAGCAGAAAGGTGAGGTTCATCGTGATGCTGGCGGCGCGCCAGCCTTCTTCCTCATTGCCGCCGTCCATACAGCCGACCATGATGGGTACGATGGAGGAAACCAGCGCTACCCCAAGGACCATCTGAAGAAAATAAGGTATAGTATACGCGACCTGATAGGCGTCAGTATACCGGCCCGCGCCAAAAACAGCCGCCATAGCGGTTTCGCGGACAAAACCCAGCAGCCGGGCTAAAGTATTCATAAGCATCAGCGCCAAAGCGGCGCCGGCGAAGTTTTTTGACATAACTTACTCCAGCAGCGCGACAGCCATCCGCGCCGTCTCCCAGGCCTGTTCCTGCATAACCAGGCGGCGGGCTTCCTGCTCCTGTCTGGACTCCAGGGGAGAGGCTTCCATTTCCTCCAACAGATACACCGCGGTTTCCCAGTCGAAGTCGTCATAGGACAGGCAATACCTCTCCAGCCCCGCCTGTTCCATAAAAGCGTCTACCTTTGGATCATAGGAAAGGGCCAGCATAGGAGCGCCCATAGCCATAGCGGCGATCAATCCGTGAAGCCGCATGGAGAACACTCTGTCGGCGTAAGCCGTTAACGCCAGAAACTGTCTGGCTGTCAGGTTTTGGCCGAGGCAGTATAACCTCTCCGACATACGGTTTCCGATCTCCTTTACCGCTTCCATATCCGCCGGAAAATGCGCCGGGACCAAAAGCACGTCCCATCCCATGCGGGCCTGGGCGTCCAGAAGCTCGGCGACAGGCGTTAGATGTTTATTCTCTTTCCAGTTCCTGATCGCTACCAGCAGCAAAGGTTTTCGTTTTCTCCCCGCGCTGTCCAGAATATTCATTTCCTGCAGTTCTTCCCTGACCTCTTCCCGGTCGATATCTTCATAACTCAACGCCATTACGGGATCGCAGGTCACCTTGACGTCCTGTTCCACGCCTAATTCCTTCAGTAATTCGGCGGATCGCCTGTCCCTCACCGTGATCTCATGGCAGCGTTTTAATATCCTCGCCGTCCTTGCGCGGTTCCCCGTGTCGGAAAGCGGCCCTATGCCCTGTCCGTAGAGTATGACTTTTTTACCGATGAGCCCGGCGCCAAGGATTATGGCCAGATAGTATTTCGGGCTTTTTAAGCTGGTCACATCCTGTATCAGCGAGCCTCCGCCGCTGATCAGCAGGCTGCATGTAAGCAGCTCAGCCGCCACGGCGGCGGGCTTCCAGCGATTCACCGCCTTTACGCCGTATATCGCCCCGGTTTTCTCCGGTTTATCGGAAAGCACAACGATCCGCGCGTCTGGCCGGAGTTTTGTCAGGCAATGGATCATCGCCAGCAATATCGCTTCATCGCCGCAGTTGTCGAAACCGTAATACCCGCTGATTACGATTTTCGGCCCTTTTTTACGTAACGCCATGCCCTTCACCTCTTTCCCTTTCCCGCGCGCCTGTTTGCCGCGTCACGCGGGCAAGCCATAGAAGGACGCATACGGCGATTATGCCGACCACCGCCCCTATCCATATACCGTGAAGGCTCCTGATCAGGGATATACGCAGAGGCGTATGGATATGGGCATAGGTATTGATCAGTGAAACCTGGCCGATAACGCCGACCATCAGTACGGGAAGCGTCTTGAATCTGCAGCCGAAGTATAGCAGGACCAGCATCGCGGGATGCCCGATCAGAAATTCTTTTGTCCTGGGCCTTACTCCAAGTACCCTGTCCAGAAGCTGCCGTATCTTCATCTCCAGATCAGATACCGTCCCGAGGCTTTCGTTTCCCGTTCTGAGTATATACACAGCCAGCCCCGCCAGCATAACCAAGCCAGCCGCCAGCTGCCATAAACGTATATTGCTTCTGACCGTACCGGACATCGTATCGAACCAGTCGTTTTCCCTCAGCCAGAGGGCGCAGGGTACAAGCGCCAATGGTATGATATGGGCGGCTTTAACCCCCGCGAAACTGTCGAGTTTCAGCATAAACGCGGGTTCGGCGAGGAGGGCGGACATGATGATCGCGCCGGTCAGCGAGAAAACCGACATAATCAGGAATGATTTCAGCGAACGCAGCAGCCGCCGCAGGTTAAAATCGCTGTATTGAGCCGCCTGCTCGTCTTTTACAACCAACACGATTCCCAGCCCGGGGAAAAACACTGCCGCGGCTAAAGCAAACAGCTTTCGGGACAGGACGGGCGATTTCACCAAGAGAAAAGCCCAGGCCAGGCAGCCCGCCGCAAGCAGGAGTAAGTATGGCAGATATAGTTTTTTGCCGGCAAAAGGCGCCGCGCCCAGGGCCAAAAACCAGCCTCCCGCCGCGATTACGCCTAATCCTATGATAAAGCGGAACATAAAGGATATCTTAAAATCCGGGATCCGGGCCGGACTCCCAACGATCAGCCCCTCCTCGGCCAGTCCGTCGCGGACCTCGGTAATCAGATCCGTATTGCTGATCATAGAAGCCGCGGGGTTCTCCAAGCCATAGAACCTAAGGTATATATAGCGGATGTTCCGTTCCGACGCCGCCAGATTATAACGGTCCATGGCGTCCCGTATATTCGCGTACTTTTTTAACTCATTCTCCGCGATGGCGTGAGCCCGCAGAACATAGTTATCCAGCCTTGACGCTAAACCGGAGAGTCCCGCCTGGTCGTAGAATTCAAAGGATATCAACGGTTTACCTAACGGTAATATTGCTGCCGCCAGATAATCTTGCAGGACGGGATTCGTCCCGCCGCCGGGCACGGACATATCGTTAAACCCGATACCGGCCAGATTGGGAATCATCCCCGTCCAGCGAAAGACCTCCGCGAGGCTGTCTTCCCTGACCGGCTCCCAGTTTCGTATCCTCGCGATGACCTGAAGCCCTTCAGCCGCGGCTTCTTCCAGTTGTCTGAGGGGAAACCCCAGGCCAAGGGTTGCGCGCTCGGATGAATGAAGACGGGTAGCTATCCCCATATATCCCGGATAATCAAAGGGTTCGGGATAACGTTTCTTTGCTTCCAATAATGAAAAAAGCTGTTCATAAACGAGAGGGTCCTTCGTCAGGATATATGTCCCGTCGGCTTCGACGGCCATGTCCCGGACAGCGCCTTCGCTAACTCCTGTATGATACGCTTGCGTATAGAATTCCAGCTGCCCGCCCGTAAGAACCAGTACGTCTCCGGCGCTTTCCCAGTCCGCCAGTATCCGCTCCCTGACCACAAGCCCGGTAGCGCCGGCTTTAGCGGCTTTCCTGAGCATGTCCGCGAAGGATACGTCCTGGCTGCCGTCGGCCAGGCGCTTAAGCTCATCGTAATCCACCAGAAGGCCAACGGTCCTGTCCCGGGATTCCGCCGCCATCCTGACGCCGAAGTTTACCCAGGCCGCGCAGGCAAAAGACGCCGTTAACGCTATCACGCCCAGCCATTTCATACCGGACAGCAGTTTGCTCGTTAACGGCGTATTGCCGCCCTCTCCGTTTACGCTCATTTTATCCTCCCAGGCCAAGCGGCCGCATGGTGGGAAATAGAATCACATCCCGTATGGACGCCGCGTCCGTAATCAGCATTGACAAGCGGTCCATACCTATGCCCAGTCCGCCGGTCGGCGGCATCCCCTGCTCCATCGCGGATACATAATCATCATCCACAGCCTGGGCGTCCTCGTCCCCTCTGGCCATTTGCTCCGCTTGCGTCACAAACCGCCTCTTCTGCTCCACAGGGTCGTTTAATTCCGAATAGGCGTTAGCGAACTCTCTGCCGGTGATGAATAACTCAAACCGCGCGGTCAGTTGGGGGTTTTCCTTCAATGTTACAGCCAGGGGCGACACGTCGATGGGATGGCCGGTGACGAACACCGGCTGAATGAGGTTGTCCTCGACCTTATCCGCAAAAATCGCAAGCAAAACTTTGCCTTTGCTATCGTCCTTCATCACGCTTACGCCAAGCCCGGCCGCCGCCTGCCTGGCTTGCGCCCCGTCTTCCCACGCGTGATAATCCGCGCCGGTGTACTCCTTCACCAGTTCGGCCATGGAAGCCCGCCGCCAGGGAGATTCCAGATCTACCTCCTGGCCCTGATAAATCAGCTTCGCCGTACCCTTTACCTTCAGGCAAACCGTGCGGATTAAATCCTCCGTCAGATCCATGATATCATGATAATCGGCATAGGCCTGATACAACTCCATCAGGGTAAACTCAGGATTGTGCTTCGTATCGATACCCTCGTTGCGAAAGACCCGCCCGATCTCAAATACCCGCTCCAGGCCGCCCACGATGAGCCGCTTCAGATGAAGCTCCAAAGCGATCCTCATATACAGGCCAATGTCCAGGGCGTTATGGTGAGTGATAAACGGCTTCGCCGCCGCGCCCGCCGCTACGTTATGCAGCGTGGGCGTTTCCACTTCCAGAAAGCCTTTTGCTGTCAGGTAATTTCTCGTTTCCTGAATGATCCGGCTTCTGGCGATAAAGACTTCTTTCACTTCCGGATTCGCGATAAGATCCAGATGGCGCTGCCGGTATCTGATCTCCACATCCTTTAAACCGTGCCATTTCTCCGGCAGGGGCCGCAGCGCTTTGCTTAACAGTATCATTTCGTCGGCATGTATGGAAATCTCTCCGGTACGCGTCGTAAATACTTTACCTTTAACGCCGATGATGTCGCCCAGATCCAGCGATTTAAACAAATCGTAAACCGCTTCCCCCACGTCGTCCCTGCGGATATAAACCTGGATTTGTCCGCTAACGTCTTGTATATGGGCAAAAGAAGCCTTCCCCATGGTTCTTTTCGCCATCATCCGGCCCGCGGCCGATACGGTTTGGCCTTCAAGCCCGACGTATCCGGCCAGGATATCCGACGCGTGATGGGTCTGTTCATACCGCCCGCCGAAAGGGTCTATCCCCTGCCTGCGCAGCTCTTCCATCTTTTCGCGCCTGATCTGCTGTTGCTCGCTTTGTTCCCTGAGCAGTTCTTCCCCGCTCTCAGGCGGCTCGTTGATTTGATTTTGTTGATTCTCGTTTGCCATGTTATACCTTTAACGCATTCAGCGTATTTCTTCCAATTTATATTTAACAATACCCGCGGGGACCTGCACTTCCAACTCGTCTCCCTGCTCGTGGCCCATGATAGCGGCGCCTACGGGGCTTTCGTATGAGATACGGTTCTTCATCGGATTGGCTTCGGCGGCGCCTACGATGGTATACTCCAGCGTCTCGTTAAATTCCAGGTCTTTCAGGATCACCGTCGATCCCAATGTGACTTGATTCTGTACTTCGCCGGTATCCTCTATGACTTTTACGTTGCGCAGCATCTTTTCCAGAGTCAGAATGCGGCCCTCGATAAACGCTTGCTCATTTTTTGCGTCTTCAAATTCGGAATTCTCGCTGATATCCCCGAACTCTATAGCCTGTTTGATTCGTTCCGCTACCTCGCGGCGCTTGACCGCCTTAAGATTCTCATGCTCCTCTTCCAGTTTGCGCAACCCTTCTCTGGTCAGGACCACTTCTTTTTCTTTAATCATCCGACAACACCCCGTTTTCTAACATTAATGAACAAAGCACTGGAGGCCAGTGCCAAACTTCATATGAGTAAATATTCCTGAAAATCTTTCGATCATTATATCCATGACGCCAGTGTTTGTCAAGGAAAATACTTACAGCGCCACATAGCATTGTTCACACTGCGCCGCAATGCCGCCTTGGCGGATATAGCCCAATTACCTGGCTCCCCGGGCAGTACCGCTTGACAAAGATGCGGCTATCTGGCACAGTATGATTCAGGAAACCCGCATTCATCTTGATTACGATAAGGAGGCGCCACATGAAAAAGTGTAGAATTACCGTACTTCGCGCCGCGTTGTTTGAGGATCTCCGGGACGAATACATGTCGACGGATTTCGGGCTTTGCCCGGCGATGAAAGAAGGCGACGTCTTTACCACGGGAGGCATGTTCGGCAACAGTAAGCCGGACCGCTTCTGCGAGTATGCTTGGCAGGCGGTGGAGGTCATCGCGTGTACCCTTGCCGGCGGAGGCAAAGTATTTGGCGAGGACTACAATATCGCCTGTTGTAACGACGGAATCCGCCCCGTCGTCTTTAAGCTGGAAGCCATAGACGAATAGAAACAACCGCGGGGATTATTATCCCGCAGCATACTCACGCAACAACTCTTCCGCCTCTTCCATGCTTCGGCAACGGAAGAGTTTTTCTTTCAGCGGCGCCGTCCTTGGCAGGCCTTTGAGATACCAGGCCAGATGCTTCCGCATTTCCGGTATGGCCTTCTTCTCCCCCTTTAACGCGGCCAACCGCCGGCTGTGCTCCAGGGCCATTGCGATCCTCTCTTGTTTGCCGGGCGCGGCCCCCTCGTCCCCGTCCCTTAGACAGCCGATGATACGGCCCGCGAGCCAGGGATTCCCTAAAGCCGCCCGCCCGATCATGACCGCGTCGCAGCCGGTCTCGTCCAGCATACGCCGGGCGTCCTCCGGCGCCCATATGTCTCCGTTCCCGACGACCGGTACGGATACCGCTTCCTTGACCAGCCGGATCTGACCCCAGTCGGCTTTGCCGCTGTAAAACTGATCCCTGGTCCGGGCATGTACGGCGACCATAGACGCCCCCGCAGCTTCCATCCGCGGGGCGAAGGACTCCGCGATGAGGCGACCGGCGTCCAGTCCCAGGCGGATTTTCACTGTCACCGGTATGTCTACCGCCCCGGTCATAGCGGCTACGATACGGGCGGCAAGCTCCGGTTTTTCCAACAACGCTGAGCCTTCGTTATTTTTAACCACTTTGGGGACGGGGCAACCCATATTAACGTCTACAAAAGCCGCGCCCATGGCTTCCGCCTTAGCCGCGGCTTCCGCCATGATTTCCGGTTCTGAGCCAAAAAATTGAACCGCGACGGGGCCTTGCTCCCCGCTGATATCCAATAGAGCCTGCGTTTTAACATTGCCATATGACAAAGCCTTCGCGCTGATCATTTCTGTATAGGTCAATCCCGCGCCCTGCTCCTTTGCCAATTGGCGAAACGTTTTATTCGTTATCCCCGCCATGGGCGCCAGTACAGCGGGACTATCTCGGAGTATCACTTTTATGAAATCGGTTTTATTCATCGTCAAAATTTTAAGATAATCCCCATAACCGCGGCTGCCGCGATATAGATCACGGGATGCCACTTTAATTTATAATTCATCACGGTCATGACGGCGAACATGACGATAGCCGGCAGCTTCAGCATATCCAGGACCGAGCCGGTCAGCTGAAACACATCCAAATCCACCAGTGAGATGGTCATGATCTTGAAGCCGGCCGCGGCGATCAGCCCGCAGACGGCCGGGCGTATGCCGTAGAAAGCAGCCTCCACATGGGGGCTGGCTTTAAATTTCTCAAGAAACTTCGCCACGATCACGCCGATTATGACGGACGGAAAGGCATAGGACGCTGTAGCCAGCACGCCCCCGGGGATTCCCGCGGCGGTAAAGCCGACATAGGTGGCCATATTGATACCGATGGGGCCGGGCGTGGACTCCGCAACCGCTATGATATTCGCCAGCACCGCGTGGGAGTACCACCCATACTTATCGGATATGGCATAGAGAAACGGTAATGAAGCCAGGCCCCCACCAATGGCGAAAACGCTAATTTTCGCGAATTCCACGCAGATCCGGAAGTATACGCTCATTCGCCGTCCGCCTCTCTCCCCTGTTTTCCCTTCATGAAGCTGAGCGCTAGACCAGCCGCGGCCGCCAATATCACCAGAGGGACCGGACTGATCCGCAGCAGGGCGGAAGCGATAAACGTAAGCGCCGCGATAAGCGCGGTGATCAGGTTAACGACGCCTTTTTTCGCCATGGTAAAAATCGCGTTGACGATCAGGGCGCATACGGCTACCCGGATACCCGCGAAGGCGCTTTGCACGATTTGCAGGTCGGAAAAGTTTTGAATCAGGGACGCGATGAGCAGGATGATCAGCAAAGACGGCATGATAAAACCCAAAGCCGCCGCTACAGATCCGCTTTTTCCCCTGACTTTATAACCGATTAATATAGCCGTATTGACGCCGATCATACCCGGCAGGCATTGCCCCACTGCGTAGTAGTCGATGACGTCGGCTTGGGTCGCCCATTTTTTTCCATCGGAGATTTCCCGCTGCAACAGCGGTAGCACCGTGTAACCGCCGCCAAAGGTCAGGCAGCCGATACGAAAAAAAGTGAGGAATAAATCGCTATGGATATTAACGCTTTGCACCCCCTATGATCCGGTATCTTACGACGCCGGGAAACCTGTCATCGTTCCCTGCGGTTCCGGTCGTAGATAATCCGCAGGCCTTCCAGCGTCAGGTTCTGATCCACCGCCTCGATGGACTCCGACTCCCCGGCGATGATCTCCGCCATGTCGCCGGTGGCGACTACCTTAGGCCTGACGCCCAGCTCTTTTACGATGCGCTGTACGATGCCGTCTACAAGCCCGACGTAGCCGTAAATCATACCCGACTGCATTCCGGCGACGGTGTTTTTGCCGATGACCTGCTTCGGCTTAACCAGCTCTATCCTGGGCAGCTTCGCGGCTTGTTGAAACAGAGCTTCAGCGGATATACCTATGCCCGGGCTGATAGCGCCCCCCAGATAGCGGCCATCCCCGTCGATAACGCAAAAGGTAGTGGCAGTCCCAAAATCGATGATAATCAGCGGACCGCCATACAACTCATACCCGGCTACCGCGTTGACGATACGGTCGGCGCCTACTTCCCTCGGATTGTCATAAAGGATAGACAAGCCTGTCCTGACGCCCGGTTCGATGATGAGCGGCTCGATACGGAAGCAATTCGCGACAAGCCTCTCCAGCGTCGGCATGATAGGCGGCACCACCGACGAGATGATCGCGTCGGTGATCTCGTCGGCGGATATCCCGGCGCCGTCCAAAAAAAAGCGTATCTTGATCTCATACTCGTCGGCGGTTTGACGGCGGTCGGTAGCAAGGCGCCAGGACCGGAGCAGCTCTTTGTCCCGGTATACGCCCATGACAATATTCGTATT
>Ga0082212_10000153_pt1 | contig 100857 bp, 95 predicted proteins | sample TergutNt197P3_FD_71548 | JGI IMG/M metagenome (GOLD analysis project Ga0082212, IMG submission 71548) | Neocapritermes taracua P3 segment gut microbial communities from Petit-Saut dam, French Guiana - Nt197 P3 | ecosystem: Host-associated > Arthropoda: Insects > Digestive system > Gut ...
CCATGGTGATCACCTCGTTTCCCCTGCCTAAAAATTAGGCAGAACAGGTTAAACACCCTGGTCAATTTTGGGCCGGTATACCCCTCGCTACATGCTCAGTTTTCGGTCGGCGTGAACATACTTGGTACAGACTGGCTCTACAGCGGCGTGCCAGATCAGCAGCCAGTTTTCGGTTCGGAGAAGGCTTCAAACTTTTTTTGATAGCGCATCCTGCAACATCACCGTGTCAAGCAACAAGTCCGTCACCAAACGCATGGCGCTCGCCACCAAGGACGTTGGGTTCGTTCGGACGATGTAGTATACGCCTGTGCCCAATATGCTGCCTGGGGCAATACTATTTCTCTAAAGCAAGATTGCATAACAGCATCTTGGGCAAACCGCCTTCGAATCTAGGATGACTGGCTAACTGTGAAAGAAGACACTATTTTCGTTCCGTTTTTGAAGTGGGCCGGGGGAAAGCGCTGGTTTGTGCAGCGGCACCTTGATCTACTTCCCAAAACTTTCAACCGCCACATCGAACCGTTTCTTGGGGCTGGATCTGTTTTTTTCTGTCTACAACCAACGAATGCTCTGCTAGGTGATACCAACCCAGATCTGATCGCTGCTTATCTCGGAATAAAAGAAAACTGGCAGAGTGTCGTCAGAAGTTTGAAGTATCACAGCCGTAAGCACTCCGACGAACACTACTATTATGCTCGAAGCATGCGACCACGAAACCTAGTACAGCGTGCCTCACGCATGATTTATCTCAATCGAACTTGCTTCAATGGAATCTATCGGGTGAACCTCCAGGGAGAATTTAATGTCCCTCGAGGATCCAAAGATGCTGTTTTACTCGACACAGATTGTTTTGAAGATATTGCGAAGCTTTTACATGGTGCTGATATTCGGGTGGCTGACTTTGAAGTCTTGATCAATGAAGCCCAGGCTGGCGATTTCATATTCGCAGACCCACCGTACACGGTACGGCATAACCTCAACGGTTTCATTAAATACAATGAAAAATTATTCAGCTGGAGTGATCAGGAACGCCTAGCTAAAGCGCTTTATCGTGCAAAATGCAGGGGTGCCAGCATTTTGTCCACGAATGCCAATCACCCCTCAGTGTGTGAGTTATATCAAGACTGTGGCTTCCGCCTGACTACCGCCTCACGATTCTCATCAATATCCGCTTCGTCAGCGCACAGAAAGCAATTTGACGAACTTCTCATTTCATTTACAGCAGGTAACAACCAACCATGAGTGATCTCTTCCAGATGGTTAATGCTACGGCGACACAAGGCAATCCCATAGATGCTCTGAGAACTTTTCTCGAACATGAAGCGAGTGTCGAAGCTGCCCGGCAAATCGATAAAATGCGGTTTGTTGGATATGTACTGGATTTGGGATATGACACAGCAAAAATCATCACAAGTGATCCTTATAAACTAGCTGTTGGCGGAATACCGCGAGGCTCATTTTTGATTATGACCCCAGTAAGCGCAGAGAACACTCCTCCGCATTTCACGTTACTCCGTGTTACTGGCGTATCTCCCACTCCTCTGAGCAGCCAAGTACAACAAACTTATTTCGAGCTCCATAAAAAATCCATGCCCGAGCTTGATCGCTGGACTCAGAGCGAATTACAGTGGGGAGCATTGGACTGTGATGTGTTGGGCATGTTTTATGCGGATCCGACTAACATGCAGCTTTTAGCATTTTCGGGGGACGTAAATAACGTTGTTAGTGCTCATCGTTACAAGGTTTTCGCTCCGGATGAGGCTTTGCTCAAAATCATCGTCAATGGCACAGTGAAACCAGAACAGCAATTTGAAATTGGTAAACTGAGAACCATGGAGTGCGGGCTAATTAGCAATGGCGGCATCAGTGACATCCCTGTTAACATTTCGATCCGCGACTTTCGTGGTTGCCGGACTGCTATGTTCGGCAAAACAAGACTTGGTAAATCCAATGTGATTAAGCTTATAGCACAAGGTATCCTTGATGCTACAAAGCAGGATAATAGCATCGGTCAGCTGATATTCGACATCAACGGCGAATACGCAAACGATAATCCTCAGGACGGAAATAAGTCAATTCGTTCAGCTTACCAAGACCAATGCCATGTCTATGCTTTGACAGAACGTAAAGCGACGCCTTCAAAACCATTGCGTCTAAATTTTTACGAACAGCCCGATTCTGGCATTGAAATTCTCGCCTCAATGCTTGAAGCAGATAATCAAACATCCAACTACATCAGGAGCTTCACTAACGTGAAGCTCCCATCTGTCGAGTCCATTGATTCTCTTGGCATGGATGAACGTACTCGTCCGATAAGAAAAATTCAAATGTACTGGGCCATTCTCAAGAAGGCTGGATTTTCCGCAGATGAAGCCAAGCTCAAAGCTCTGAATCTTCGGGCAAGACATACAAAACATTTCGATCCGCATTTCAATACTGCTCTTAGATCAGCTGCGTATTCTGCGGTTAGAAATGGTCAGACACCTAATGAACCAGACAGCTTAGATGATCTCGTTGCGGAGTTAGAGGTCATTGCTCAATTCCGTAAGGATGATCCTAATAACCAAGCCTTGATGTCTTGTAACAAACCAATGTTTGATGCAGATGATGCTGCATTACTTAATTTTTTTAGCCCCGTATCTGGCTCTGGCCCGGTCGTTCTACGTAGCTATTTAAACTATCATTCACCAAAAGCAGGAAATTTTGTTGCAGAAATTCTTCAATTTCTTGATGTCGGCAAAACTGTTATTTTAGATCTTGGTAATGCGAGCGACACAATCCGGCGCTACTTCTCTGATATGCTTTCAAAGGCTGTATTTTCTCGACAGGAAGAAAAATTTGTAAGCAGTTCGCTTAATGACAATTTCATTCAGCTATATTTTGAAGAGGCACACAACCTCTTCCCTCCTGATTCAAAAGATCTTACCGGAGTTTATGCTCGCTTTGCCAAGGAAGGTGCTAAATTCCATATTGGGATGGTTTATTCGACACAATCCCCTTCTACGATTAATAAAGAACTTCTTGCACAGACGGAGAATTTCTTTGTTGGTCACCTCTCCAGTCAGGATGAAACTAGAAGCCTATCACGGGTTCAAGTTGCTTTCGCAGGCATAGAAGAAGACATTCTTCGTGCTAAGACTCCTGGCTATATGCGCATGCTAACCATGTCTCATCGGTTTGTTATTCCAGTTCAAGCGCATCGCTTCGAAGCTGTCGCAGCGAAAGGAGATCAATGATGCCATATTCAGCTGGAGCAAGATTACCTAGTGAACATGGCTCAAAATTAGGTCACATCCCGGTTGTCCAAAGCGATTGGGTACACGCACTAGTTGATGAATTTGAGTCCACAAAAACTGAGGGGCAAGATTCGACAAATACACTTTGGGAGAACTACTGCACCGAAGAGGTGTCTCCATTACGAAATGTTTGGGCAGTAGATGGTTCATTTGTTTCGATCCAATCTGAACATAAGCCTCCCAGAGAGGTTGCATTTGTTAAGACAGCACTATTGACGGTTGATCGTGCACGCCTTGAAGCTATCGATAAAGATCACCCTCATCCACTGTTGCTCCAGGACGTTCTAACAGGAAGCGCGGTCTTTCATGCTACTGTTTTCCCATTGAAAAACATCAGAACGCCACTTGGAAACAACTACGATGCAGTGAGGCATATTGTCCGCGATTCGATGAAAATAGATGAAGGTGGAGCCTTTTATGAAACGTTGAAATGGATTGCGTACAAAAAATGGGACAAACTTAGTCGTTCCTCTTCTCCTGGTTTTCGATGTCCTCACGATCACTGCCATGAGGATATTGCCCAAGGGTTGCCCTATGATGTTGACGAAGGTGTTTGCCCTAGCTGCAAGAAAACTATTTTCTTAACCGACATGATTGGTTTTCATCTGGATATGGACGAAGATAGCGCGCCTGATTCAGTCGCATCGGCCTACATGCTGGTCATGGAAACTCTCATGCTTTTTACAGCGATCCGTGTTCTATGGGGGCATACCGATAAAAACCTGGTCACCAATACTCTGTTCATAAAAGATGGCCCTCTTACGCTGCGAAGTCAGTACTCAAAACTAGTGCCAAACATCCGAGCTTTTTTACAGCATGCGAAAGATTCTTCAAGACCGGTTCATGTAATTGGACAAGAAAAGAGCGGGGCTTTTTTTGATCACTTAGCATCTATTGTCCGTTTTGCCTCGCCGCAAGAACGTGGTCAGCCGCCCTCATTCGCCGTGCTTTCGCATAAGTTTGTTCGTCGAGAGGTTCACCGGTCGCCGGATCTTGCCAATCCTTATGGGAAGCGAACCAACTGGGGCGAGAAGGTTTATCTCAAGATCGATCCTGGTACGTATATGGTGCTGAACGTATCAACTGGTGAGTACCTTGATAATGTAGAAATGCCAACCAAGGACGAATTGATTGGTCTTCAACGGATTCTCGCAACGCTGCCTAGCCTCGTGAGTTACAAGTTTGAGGGGGCATTATTCCCTATCGAACTCGCTAATGGTATTGCTTCAATGTCAAGTTATCCGTCGGCAAGTATCCTGCAACGATTCATTAATGAGCAGGCACCATAATCAGATTCAGCGCTGATTTTGGCGGCAATCCAGCACGCTGCGGGTGCTCGTACCTACGAAGCACCCACGCTAGAAAACACACCCTTGAACCCGCACCGTAGCACCCTGGTGCTGCATCTGATCCTGGAAAAACACAACTGGCGGCACAGTACCAAGAACAAGGGCGTGAGCCACAAGACGATGGCCGAGCGAGCGCGCTTTTTTCCTGTGCCCCCCTCCGCGCCATTTCAAGCTCGACCCGCGCACTTTCAGCGGTCGGCACGTGAGGGCCGTCACTGAACACTGGCAGGCCGAAGCGAAGGCGGGCCAGATGAGTCCGGCGACGATCCAGACTTATTTCAGTTTCATGAAGACGTTTACGGGCTGGATTGACAAACTAAAGCTGATGAAGTTGATTGATACTTATATCACCTGATATCACACGATACGAGAAAACGCCTTAACACGTTGAATATATGATGTTTTTCAGATATCTCAAAACCGCCTGAACCACCCTGAAAGCACCTGCTCGCGAAGTAAGCCTTGAAACCCGCATGGTTAGCGGCTTTCGTTGTTTTGGTGATACGGGGTGACACGGCCTGAAACACTATTCGATGTTCTGAACTTGCTCCCGTATCTGCTCAATCTGCACTTTCATCTCCATTGCAATTCCGGTGATGTCGGATGCCGAAGATTTCGAGGCGAGGGTGTTGGCTTCGCGGTTGAGTTCCTGCATGAGGAAGTCGAGCCGTTTGCCCGCCGCGCCGCCTACGGCAAGGATGCGCTCGATTTCGTCCAGGTGGGCCGAGAGGCGGGAAAGTTCTTCGGCAACGTCGATGCGGGCGGCGTAGAGAACGGATTCCTGGACGATGCGCTCTTCGTCGGCAGTGGTAAGCACTTCCTGTAGGCGGCGGGTGAGACGGGCGCGATATTCTTCGACGATGGCGGGAATCCGGGGCGCGGCAGCGGCGGTGAGTTCGCGCATTTTGACAATCCGCTCGCGGATCATCGCCGCCAGTTTTTCGCCTTCGCGTCGGCGCGTAGCCAAGAGCTCATCAAGCGCGGCGCTGGCAAGCCTGTTGATGACCGGCTGTAATTGCTCAAACTCCAGGCTGTCGTCGGCAAGCATGCCCGGCCAGTGTAGCAATTCGTACACAGATAACGGACGGGCATCGGGAAATTGCCCTAGCATAGCGGCCTCAGTGGCCGCCAAACGGGCGAGCAGGGCGGCATTGGGCGTGAGCGCGCGTGGCGCGCCAACAAGCGTTTGCAGGTTGAGCCGACATTCGACCTTGCCGCGCGTGAGCCGTGCGGCAAGCAGTTCGCGCAGACCCGGTTCGGCGGCGCGGAGATCGTCGGCAATGCGAAAACCCAAGTCAAGATAGCGCGAATTAACACTACGCAATTCAATATGGATACTGACGCCATCAAGTTCCTGACTCTGCGTCGCGAAGCCGGTCATGCTGTAAATCATGGAAAGACCCCAAAGATATGCCGGGAATCGGCTGCAATCGGCTAAACTGCCGATTCTAATCAACACATTTTCACATAAGTCCAGTCCTGACGTTCACAAGATGCCGTCTCAAGCAAACTGTGCCCTGCCCGCCGGGTTTCAACTCGACCGGTATCGGATCGAGCGTCAGCTTTCGTTAGGCGGTTTTTCCATCGTGTACCTGGCCTACGATACCGATGGGACGCCGGTAGCCATCAAGGAGTATCTGCCCAATTCGCTGGCTTTGCGTAAAACGGGCGAAATCGAGCCACGGGTGCCGGATGACAATCTCCCGGCCTTTCGCTACGGGATGAAGTGTTTTTTCGAGGAAGGCCGCTCGCTCGCCCGGTTGATGCACCCGAACGTTGTCAGGGTGCTGAACTTTTTCCGCGCCAACAATACTGTCTACATGGTGATGCAGTTTGAGCGGGGGCGCACCCTGCATGAGTACATTCAGCATCATCGCAATCAGGTGTCCGAACGGTTCATTCGCAACATATTCATCCGCATGCTCAACGGATTGCGCGAGGTGCACGCTCATAAACTGCTGCATCTCGACATCAAACCATCCAACATTTACCTGCGCGCCGATGGTACGCCGGTTCTGCTGGATTTTGGCGCGGCGCGGCAAACGTTGGCGCAGGAGCAGGCCATGCTCAAGCCAATGTATACCCCCGGTTTTGCTTCGCCGGAGCATTACACCGACCGCGAGCGGCTTGGGCCGTGGAGCGATATTTACAGTGTGGGGGCAAGCATTCACGCCTGTATCGCCGGAACCGCCCCGCCGCGTTCGGATGAGCGGGTCAAAAAGGACTTGTTCGTTCCATTGTCCAAAACCCATGCCGGAAAGTATTCCGAGCAACTTCTCGAATTGGTCGATTGGTGCTTGATGCTCGATCCGCTGGAACGCCCACAAAGCGTCTACACCTTACAAAAAGAGCTGGGTCAAAAACCGCCACGCGCGGAACCCTTGCCAAAAAGCCGGTTCAACAGCCTCTTGTCGAAAATCAAATCGTCGATTGGCAAAGGCTGAGGGAAATCATCGTGAAATTCACCATTTTTCAGGAAAGCCGCATCGGCAAACGCAAAACCAATCAGGATCGCATCGCGCATTGCTATTCGCGCAATTCGCTGCTGATGGTTCTGGCCGATGGCATGGGCGGGCACCTGCATGGCGAGGTTGCCGCGCATATCGCCGTGCAATACCTGACGCACGTTTTCCAGCGCGAAGCGCAGCCCACGCTGGCTGATCCGGGGATGTTCCTGTCGCGTGAAATTACCCAGGCCCATCACGCCATTATCGACTACTCCATTGAAAAGGGTTTGCGCGAAGCCCCGCGCACCACGCTCGTAGCCTGCATCGTTCAGGATGGGGCTGCCCATTGGGCGCACGCTGGCGATTCACGCCTGTACATGCTGCGAAACGGACGTATCCATACCCAGACGCATGACCACTCGCGGGTGCAGTTGATGGTGGATCAGGGATTGCTCGACGTGCGTAGCGCCGCCGTTCATCCGAACCGGAACCGCGTCTATTCCTGTCTGGGCGGGACCCATGTGCCGCAAATCGAATTCTCGCGCCGCACGCCATTGCAAACCGGGGATATCCTGGCGCTTTGCACGGATGGCGTCTGGGGGCCGTTGGGCAACGACGGCGTACTGCATGGCCTGACCCAGGAAAGCCCGATGATTTCGGTTCCCAACCTGCTTTCCGACGCCGAGTCCCTCGCCGGGGATCGTTGCGATAACCTGTCCCTGATTGCGATGGTCTGGCGCGAAGGCGAGGACGATAATCTTGATCTGACCCACATCGTTTCGACGCAGACCATGGCTATGACGACATTCACGACCCGGATAGATTCGTTCCAGCGGCTTCACCCCGCGCAGAAAGATATGGATCTCTCCGATGACGAAATCGAATTGGCTATCCGGGAAATAAACACCGCAATCCAAAAATTCAGCAAATGAACACGCCGCGAACCCTCCAGCGTTCTGGCTCACGCGCACAAGGCGAACTTCGCCCCATCCGTTTTACGCGCGGATATACCCGTCACGCCGAAGGTTCGGTACTGGTCGAATTCGGCGATACCAGGGTGCTCGTCACGGCCAGCGTCGAAGAAGGCGTACCCGGATTTCTCAGGGGGCGCGGGCAGGGATGGCTCACCGCCGAGTACGGCATGCTGCCCAGGTCTACCCACACCCGCAGCGCGCGTGAAGCTGCCAAGGGCAAACAAAGCGGGCGCACTCAGGAAATTCAGCGCCTGGTCGGGCGCAGCCTGCGCGCGGTCGTCGACCTCGCTGCGCTTGGCGAGCGCCAGGTCATTATCGATTGCGACGTGCTCCAGGCCGACGGAGGAACCCGCACCGCGTCCATCTCCGGCGCCTGTGTGGCGGTGCACGACGCGCTCGCCCGGATGGTGGCCGACTGCCGGCTTGCCGTCCATCCGCAGCGCGAGCTGGTCGCGGCGGTATCGGTCGGCATCGTCCAGGGCGTACCCATGCTCGATCTCGATTACACCGAGGACTCCGCCTGCGACACCGATATGAATGTGGTCATGACCGCTTCCGGCGGATTCGTTGAAGTGCAGGGAACAGCGGAAGGACAGGCGTTTTCGCGGCCTGAACTCGACTCCCTGCTCGATCTGGCCACCCACGGCATCGGCCAGATCGTCGCCTGCCAGCGCGCCGCGCTTGCCACGGCCCTGCCATGAGCCAGAAACTCGTGCTGGCGAGCAATAACGCCAAAAAAGCCTCCGAGATGCAAACCCTGCTTGCGCCGCTCGGGCTGGAAATCATTCCACAAGCCCGGCTTGGCGTGGATGAAGCCGAAGAGCCCTATTTCACCTTCATCGAAAACGCGCTTGCCAAAGCGCGCCATGCCGCTGCCGTTACCGGCTTGCCCGCCATCGCGGACGATTCCGGCCTGTGCGTCGCGGCGCTTGGCGGCGCGCCTGGGGTGCATTCGGCGCGTTTCGCCGGGGAACCCAAATCCGATGAGCGCAACAATCAGTTTTTGCTCGAACGCTTGTCGAACGTACCCGAAAGCGAACGAAATGCCTGGTATTACTGCGGCCTCGTCCTCGTCCGTCACGCAAACGACCCCTGTCCCGTGATTGCCGACGGGCAATGGCATGGCTTCATCCTCGATGCCCCGCTTGGAACGGGCGGTTTCGGCTACGATCCGTTTTTCTGGCTGCCGGAACTGGGAAAAAGTGCAGCCGAACTCGACCCCGCGCACAAGAACGCGCTCAGCCATCGCGGAGTCGCGATGCGCCGCTTGCTCGAACGCCTGCGGGAACGACCTTTATCCAAAGAGCCTGAATAACCCCGAATGCCCACCACTTCCAGCCTCAAAATCTATTTCCGCCTACTCGGCTATGTGCGCCCCTACCTGGTGCTGTTCTTCATCAGCATCATTGGCTTCATCGTCCATGCTTCCGCGCAACCGATGCTGGCCGGGGTGCTCAAGTATTTCGTCGACGGGCTCATTGACTCGGAAAAGGCCGTTCTACACGGAATACCATTCCTGGACGGCCTCGTTCTGATGCAGGCAGTGCCATTGTTGATTGTCTGCATTGCCCTTTGGCAGGGGACAGGCTCCTTTTTAGGCAACTATTTTCTAGCCAGGGTTTCGCTCGGGCTGATACATGACCTGCGGCTGGCTTTGTTCAACAAATTGTTGCGATTGCCGAACACCTGGTTCGATAACCAAAATTCCGGCCGCCTGGTTTCGCGCATCACCTACGACGTCACGATGGTCACGGGCGCGGTGACTGACGCGATCAAGGTTGTCATCCGCGAAGGGCTGACGGTCATTTTCCTTTTTAGCTACCTATTGTGGATGAACTGGAAACTGACCCTGGTGATGGTGGCGATCCTCCCGCTGATCGGCCTGGTGGTCGGCAAAGCCAGCCGCAAGTTCCGCAAACAGGCTCGCAAGATACAGGCGGCAATGGGGGACGTCACCCACGTTGCTTCCGAGACCATCCAGGGCTACAGGGTCGTACGCGGTTTCGGGGGGGAGGAATACGAATCGACGCGGTTCCAGCAAGCCAGCGGCAACAACACGAAAAAGCAGTTGAACATGATTAAAACCGTGGAAGCCTACACGCCGCTTCTGCAACTAATCATCCATACGGCGATGGCCGGGGTGCTGTTCCTGGTGCTGTGGCTGCGCGGCGAATCGTCTCCGGGCGAACTCGTGGCCTATCTCACCGCAGCGGGATTGCTGCCCAAACCAATCCGCCAGTTGTCAGAAACCAATTCGACCATCCAGAAAGGCGTTGCCGGAGCCGAGAGCATTTTCGGGCAAATCGACGAACCAGCCGAACGCGATACCGGAACCATCGAGCGTGAACGGGTAGAAGGCCGCATTACCGTGCGCGACCTCATTTTCAATTACCCCGGCCACGAACAAAGGGTGCTCGACGGCCTGAACTTTGAAATCGAACCCGGCCAGATGGTGGCTTTGGTTGGCCGATCCGGCAGCGGAAAATCGACGCTCGCCAGTCTGATCCCGCGCTTCTATCCAAATGAGCAGGGGCAAATTTTGATCGACGGCATCGACATCGCCGACTACACCCTGCACAACCTGCGCCGCCATATCGCCCTCGTCACTCAGCAAGTGACGCTTTTCAACAGCACCGTAGCTGAAAACATCGCCTATGGCGAACTCGCCGCCACTTCGAGAAGCGAAATAGAACGCGTCGCCGAAGCCGCCAACGCGCGCGAATTCATCGACAGGCTGCCGCAAGGTTTCGATACCCTGATCGGCGAAAACGGCGCCACGCTCTCAGGCGGCCAGCGTCAACGATTGGCGATTGCCAGGGCGCTGCTCAAAGATGCCCCCATCCTGATTCTCGATGAAGCGACCTCATCGCTCGACAGCGAATCCGAGCGGCACATTCAGAACGCGCTCGAACACGCCACGCATGGCCGCACCACGCTGGTCATCGCTCACCGGCTCTCGACGATCGAACGAGCCGACCAAGTTCTGGTGATGGATCGTGGCCGCATCATTGAACGCGGCACTCACGCTGAATTACTTGCCGTAGGCGGGCATTACGCGAAACTGCACGCGATGCAGTTTGGAAATGAGCATGCCAGGAAAAGATAGGTGATCGCTTGTCGTTTTCCCCACTTGCAAGAAAGGAAGTCCCGAAAGGGCGGGGGAAAGAAGTTTTGTACACGCTTGAACAGAAAACGCTCTAAAATTAAAAGGCACGGTTGCTACTCATTGAAAACGCAATTCATGTACGGTCTTTATTTTCAGAATTTTCAATAACATCGGAAATCAGCCGACTGAAATCAACCGCGTTTTTGGAAGAAATTACAGGCTTTCCCGTATCTGCCTCAATCGTTTTTCGTGCGTCTCCTGCGACTTTTCCGCCACGTCTTGCTACCTTTTGATTTTCATATAATCCCCGTACATCATGTGCTTTAGCAAGTTCTGTTGTTGTGGCTTCTGCAAGCATATTTAACACTAATTCAAGTGTAGACATATTGTCGCGCAAGTTTTCCTTCTTCAATCTTTTAAAGTTTTTATATTGCCGCGTTGTCATGCCAGACCAAGCTTTTGATATTTCGTCTGTAAGAATAGCGTATTCTAAGCCTTTTTGAACACCTCTGTCGTCCCATTCATCAGTCAACTCCTTTCGGACTTGAATCGTCTGCAAACGTTGATTAATCCATTCGCGTGAATATCTTTTTTTGAGATAGATTTCAAGGGCACGATCTATTGTTAGTTCCGGGTCAATCGTTTCGTCGATACGTTCGCGCCCAATTGCAGCAAGCCACATCTTGAATGGTTCGGCTTTGGGTGATGGGACGGATTGGATGATACGCAAAAGCTGTTCTGTATTTACAACATCGGTGAGCCGCTTTCTTCCATCTTCGGCGGTCATCTTCAACTGGTTACAAGATGTAACCGTTTGATTTCCTTCTTTGATAATGCGGCTTTTCAGCACTTTCCAATAATTACGAGCCGTCTGATAATCATTGTTAGTCAATATTGCGACCACATCAACGACGGAAAACAGCCATTCCTCATTCTCCTCATCCCAGGCTGTGCGGATATGTTTATTCTCAAATAACTGAACTTTACCGTCATCCATCTAATTCGCTCCTCAAACGAATCATCATGCCCAATCTGATTATAATCATATGACAAAAACCATAATACAGCAAGAAAATGTGACGCACCCGCTCCGCTCAGTGTCTTGCTTTTATCCCTTCATCGGCGTAGCGTGTGAATTGCCTGTGAACAACAGGCACGGGATTGGCGTCCCAGATAACGAAGGCGCATAAACCGCACCAACCATCGCGGTTTTTTTGTGCACAACATGGCTTCAATGGCAGGCCGTGTGGAGAGCCGAAAGGCTCGCCGGTTCCTTCGTTCCGGTACGCCAATCTACACGGCTCTGCCCTCCCGATTGGCGTCAGGAGGGCAGATAACGCAACGAACGAAGGAGCACCGCAATGAGCAAGAAACAATCCAAATCCACGCAACCGCCCGGAGGGTGCGAAATCCATGGGGAAGCGGATATTTGCAATGTCGTGACCGAGTTGTGGAGGCGCGCGGCAAATGAGCTATCTGAAAACGAACTGAAATGGTTTGCAGAAGCCGGAGATTATGCTGAAACGTTTATGGGTTATCTGGCCGAAACAACGAAAAACATTGGCTATTGGATTAGCGAAGAGAAGAATGAATCTGGGGATGGCAGCAATATCGCTATCCTGCTTTTCTTTCTTGCCGAATCCATGCGGTGCGTGAAGGCGCTGATACAGATCAGCATCTCCGCAAGTTACAGGCTATGCAATAAAGAGGCTTCTTGAAAAATTCTGGGCGAATGTTCAAATAAAAACGCCACCCGGTTGAAATCGGGCGGCGTTTTCGTATTCGGTCAGAGTGGTTTTCAGCGATTCAACGCCCGCCGCCTACGAGCGGTTACGCCAACAATGCCAAAGCGTACTGCATTCACTTGCGAAATGTTTTAATATGAAGATATGGTTTTTCATGTTTTTCATTATATTCTGTAGCCCGAATTGAATTTAACCTGTTATCACTAAATTTCGCATCTAATTTTTCAGACTCCCATTCTCCATGCTTTTTAAAAACAAACGGATAAAAAAGGAAAATAGGATCATCTTTATTTATTGAGTAATCAACAATATACGCACCGCCTTTGACATCCACATAAGCAATACGAGCAACTCCTTTTTGGGCGATCAGCGTAGCAATTCTTTTATACCATTGCTCCTTTAGCTTGCTGGGAACATTATTGGGGTTCACTGTCTCATAAAAAGCCTCTGGTGCGAGCATCGGATAACCGCTGGTGCTTTTTTGTATACAGTATCCACTTTTCTCTATGATAGCAAAGAATCCATCTTCACTACTCAGTGTCACAGTTCTTTCACGTGGTTTCGGAAAACCATCGAGAGCTCGAGTGATAATATCCTGGCTCATTTTAGGGAGGCATTTTTTTATTTCAGGCCCTGCGGTATCACGGCTCAGTTTCAGTTCAACAATTGCATTTGGTATGCTGAACAGGTCACCACTACTCTTCCGGACATCTTCCGCAGGGAAAGTTTCAGCAAACGCAGGTACTCTACCCAAAGCAGCAACAACGACCGTAGCGAGCGCGGTGACGAGTTTTACGCGGTTCATGATGCCCTCCTGTTTCCAACGTTAAAAAATTAGGACGAAGGCATTAACCTCGCCACATGCAAACAACAACAAGTTGTAATATTCTTACAACAGAAAAGTATGCCGTCAACCCCCATAAGCATAGCTTCCTGTTCATGGACGAAAAACAGGAATTCGCGTTGCGGCTGGCGGCCGCGATGCGCGATGCGGGCTACGAGCCACGGCCTTCCGTGCTGGAGGCGCAGTTCAATATCCGTTACATGGGACGACCCGTTACGTATCAGGCCGTGACGCGCTGGCTCAAGGGCGAGGCCATCCCCGCGCAGGACAAGTTGCAGGTTTTGGCCGACTGGCTCAAGGTGGAACCGCACATCCTGCGCTTCGGCGGACAGCCCCTGTTTTCAATTCAGGAAAAGAAAAAACGCTGGGATGCCGCACTCTCCGGGCCGGAGCGCGAAGTGCTCGAAGCGTTCATCAACCTTCCCGCCGAGCAGAAAAAGATCGTCCGCTCCGTCATCCTGACCTTCGCACAGGCTTACGCGCTCAATGCGCCGCGCGGTTTGTGAGATTGGCGACCCGACGCACCGCCTATCAGCATTTCTGGATGTCAGTCTGCGCGAAATCGTTGCCGACAAACAGTAACGGTTCATCAAGCAATTTCGCCAGCGCATACACGGCACAGTCGCCGAAGTTGAGTTGAGCAGGATGGCCTTGCCCTTTGCCATAGCGCTGAAAAGCCATGTCAGCGAGCCGAACCTGATGCTCATCGAATGACATGACGACAGCGCCCGTTTCCTCCAGGAAACGTTGTAGCTTGCCGATCATGGCTGGATGCTCACGGGCGCGTACAACGATGTGCGCTTCCAGAAGGCTTACAGCAGAGATACGGCAAACTGGATGCGCTTCCAGTGCGGCAATGATGCGTTCACGCTCCGATTCGTTTTTAAGCCAACTCAGAATGGCAGACGTGTCGATTACCATGCGCCTTGCTTGTTGTAACCCAATATTTCGTCATCGCTACGCGTGTCGGCTGGTATACGTGGCGGTATGGCGTCGACCTCTCGCGCCAACGCGGCAAGCCTTTCACGTAGCGGAGCTTTTCCTGTGGCCACTCCCCGCTGATTTGCCAGCGACATCAAACTTTCACGCAATACCTCGGCAACCGTCACGCCTTCGGCAAAAGCAATTTGCTGTGCTAAACGCTCCATTTTGGAATCTTCGATGACGATAGCCACAAACGTCTCCTTTTGCTTTATCACATGATGATTGTGTTGGAAGCACGTTTGCCCGCTATCATATCAGCCTCTGCCATCGCGGCGCGGGTTTCAAGGTTTGGCGTCTTGAGTACAAATGGCAGTTGCTTTTCAGCAGCGACGCGCATCAGAAATACGCGCACAGCATCCGACAGGGAAAGCCCCATCGTTGCCAACGCTTCCGTAGCTTGCGCCTTTATGCGCTCGTCCAAACGAACGTGAACCATTGCTGTAGCCGCCATATGCCGCCTCCTTGAGATACATTGTATCTCAAGAAGAGGATTTGCAGCGTTAGTTTTGACCTTCGCTCGATGCGCCGCGCGGTTTGTGAGATTGGCGACCTGCCAAAAACTCCTTCAAATATCTCCCCGTGTGCGACCCCTTCGTCGCCATTACCGCTTCCGGCGTCCCTTCCGCGACAAGCTGGCCGCCATGTTCGCCGCCTTCGGGGCCGAGGTCGATGAGCCAGTCGGCTTCGGCGATGACATCAAGGTCGTGCTCGATCACCAGCACAGTGTGCCCGGCTTCGGTCAGGCGGTGGAGGACGCGGATGAGTTTTTCGACATCGGCCATGTGCAGGCCCACCGTAGGCTCGTCGAGCACGTAGAGCGTGTGCCGGTGTGGCGGCAGCGGCATGCCTTTGTCGGCGGCTTCCCCCGGAACCGGGCGAACCCTGGCGAGTTCCGTCACCAGTTTGATGCGCTGCGCCTCCCCGCCGGAGAGGGTCGGGCTTGGCTGGCCCAGGGTGAGGTAGCCGAGTCCGACTTCCCGCAGGAGTTGCAGGGGATGGGCAATCGACGGATGGGCGGCGAAGAATTCCGCCGCTTCATCGACTTCCATCGCCAACACTTCCGCCGCCGATTTGCCCCGCCAGTGCACGAGCAGGGTTTCCGGGTTGAAGCGCGCGCCGCTACAGGCTTCGCATAAGGTTTTGACATCGGGCAGGAAATTCATCTCCACCGTGGTTTGACCCGCGCCGTCGCAGACCGGGCAACGCCCCGCGCCGGTGTTGAAGGAGAAGCGTGCCGCGTTCCAGCCGTGGCCGCGCGCTTCCAGGGTATCGGCAAAGAGTTTGCGGATGGCGTCCCAGAAGCCGACGTAGGTCGCCGGACAGGAGCGCGGGGTTTTGCCGATGGGGGTCTGATCGACTTCCAGGACGCGCCCGACTTGCTGCCAGCCCGAAATTTCCCGGCAACCTGCGACGCCGTCAGGAGCGTCTGCAATTTTCGGATCGCCAAGCAGGACGCGCAGATTGGCATGGAGGACATCGCGAGCCAGGGTCGATTTACCGGAGCCGGAAACGCCGCTCACGACGCTCAAGCGCGCCAACGGAACCCGCACGGCAATTTCCTTGAGGTTGTGCAGGCTGGCTCCCATGACCCACAAGGCGGGATGTGCGTCTTCGACCGGGCGGCGAGGGCGTATCGGATGCGTCATCGGGGCGCGCAGCCGCTGGCCGGTGACGGACGCAGGCGCTTTGATGATTTCGTCCAATGTGCCCGTGGCGACGATCTCTCCGCCCCGCACCCCCGCGCCGGGGCCGAGGTCGATGATGTGGTCGGCGCGGTGGATGGTTTCGACATCGTGCTCGACGACGACAAGGGTATTGCCCCGGTCGCGCAAGGCTTCGAGCGTATCGAGCAACAGGCGGTTATCTCGCGGATGCAGGCCGATGGTCGGCTCATCGAGCACGTAGCACACGCCGCGCAGGTTGGAGCCGAGTTGCGCGGCAAGCCGGATGCGTTGCGCCTCGCCGCCGGAAAGGGTAGGCGCGGAACGGTCGAGGGCGAGGTAGCCGAGGCCGACGCGCCGGAGAAAATCGAGCCGCCCGCGAATTTCGTTCAACAGGTCGCGGGCAATGCCCGCTTCGCGTTCGTCGGGCTCAAGCGCCTCGAAAAACGCTGCAGCGCGTTCGATCGTCAGGTTCATCAATTCATGCAGCGCCCTTTCCCTGAACCGTACCGCGCGCGCCACGGGGTTGAGCCGCGCGCCCGCACAGGCCGGGCAGGTTTCGTCCTGGCGAATCAGCCCTTCAACGTTGCCGAGATCGAGCTGGTCGGGGTCTTGGATGCGCGCCGCCGTTTTCAGCCCGGTTCCGAAACACTTTGTGCACCAGCCATGACGGGCGTTCCAGGAAAACAGCTTGGGGTCGTGTTCCGGAAAACTCGTGCCGCAGGAGGGACAGGCGCGCAGGGTGGAGAACACGGTTGGCACAGCGCCCACTTCGCCCAATTTCAGCACTCTCAGTACGCCCTTGCCGTGTTCGAGGGCATCGCGCACAAAATCGCGCAGCAAGGGTTCGTTTTCCGGGCGCGCGACCGCCATGCCGAGGGGAAGTTCGATGTCGTGCTCTTTGTAGCGGTCCAGGCGCGGCCATTTAGCCGTGGGCAGATAGACGCCGTCGACCCGGAGTTGTTCGATTCCCTTGCTCCTGGCCCATTTGGCGAGGTCGTTGTAAAGCCCTTTCCTTCCGATCACCAGGGGGGCGAGCACTTCGATGGAAAACCCGCGAAAGTCCCGCATGATCTGGGCGACGATGGCCTCGAAGCTCTGCGGTTTAACCGCCGTCCGGCAATCGGGGCAGTACTGGATGCCGAGTTTGGCGTAGAGCAGGCGCAGGAAAGGGGCAATTTCGGTAAGCGTGGCGACGGTGCTTTTATAACCGCCCCGGCTGGTGCGTTGTTCGATGGCAACCGCCGGGGGGATGCCGGTAAGGCTGTCGACGTCGGGGCGGCGCGCGGGCTGCACGAACTGCCGCGCGTAGGCGTTGAGGGATTCGAGATAGCGGCGCTGGCCTTCGCCGAAAACGATGTCGAAGGCCAGCGTGGATTTGCCCGAACCGGATAGCCCCGTGACCACGGTGAGGCGTTGGCGCGGAATGCTCGCGCTGATGTTTTTGAGGTTGTGCTCGCGGGCGTGGAAAATGTCGATGGTTTGCGCGGCCTGAACGCGCCAGGGAGCCGGGGGTTCGGCAACGCGCCGCGCGGCGTTGCGGTTGCGGTCGAGCGCGGCGGCATGTTCGCGCAGAGCCGCGCCCGTGTGGGAAGAAGGATGATGAATCAGCGTTTGCGGCGATCCTTCCGCAACGAGTTGCCCGCCGTCTTCGCCCCCCTCGGGGCCGAGGTCGATGACCCAGTCGGCGCAAACGATGAGGTCGAGATTGTGTTCGATGACGATCAGCGAATGCCCGTCGGCAAGGAGTTTATCGAAGGCTTTGAGCAGTACCGCGACATCCTCGAAGTGCAGGCCGGTGGTCGGTTCGTCGAAGAGAAAAAGCAGCCCGCCCTGTTTCTCCACAGGCTTATCCACAGGGTTTTTCGCCGACTTGCCCACAGCTTTTCCACTGCGCCTCCGCGCGGCTCCGGCCAGATGCCCCGCCAGTTTGAGGCGTTGCGCCTCCCCGCCGGAGAGGGTCGGCACAGGCTGGCCGAGACGCAGGTAATCCAGCCCGACTTCGGACAATGGCGCGAGCGCGGCCAGTACGCCGGGTTCTTCGGCGAAGCATTGCAGGGCTTCATTCACGGTCATGTCCAGCACGTCGGCGACGGATTTTCCGCGCCAGCGCAGTTCGAGCACTTCCGGGCGGTAGCGTTTTCCTTCGCAATCCGGGCAGCGCAGCCAGACATCCGAAAGAAACTGCATTTCGACATGCTCGAAGCCCGACCCCGAACAAGCGGGGCAGCGGCCATGTCCGGCGTTGAAGCTGAACGTACCCGGCCCATAGCCGCGCTGTCGTGCTTCCGGCAGGGCGGCGAACAACTGGCGGATAGCGTCCCAGGCTCCGACGTAGCTCACGGGATTGGAACGCGAGCTTTTGCCGATAGGGGACTGATCGACCATGACGACGCCGGAGAGGGATTCCAGCCCGTCGATTTTCTCGAACGTCCCGGTAGGCGTTTCGATGGTTTGGCCGAAGTGCCGCGCCAGCGCCGGATAGAGCACGTCGCCGATCAACGTGGATTTGCCTGATCCGGACACGCCCGTGAGGCACACGAGCCGCTGCAACGGGAAAGCTGTCGTGAGGGAGCGCAGATTGTGTTCGCGCGCGCCGGTGAGGGTCAGACGGGGCGAGCGCGCATCCACCGGCCGCGCGCGGCGGACGCTCGCAATGTTTTTTTCTCCCGAAAGCCACGGCCCCGTGATGGAACGGCGATTGGCGGCAATTTCCGATGGCGTTCCGCGCGCGACGAGTTCGCCGCCGCGCTCGCCCGCGCCGGGACCGATTTCGAGCAGTTCGTCCGCAGATAACATCACTTTAGGGTCATGTTCGACGACGATCAGCGTATTTCCGGCGTCGCGCAGCCGGGTCATCGTCTTGATGATGCGTCCAATGTCTCGCGGATGCAGGCCGATCGAAGGCTCATCGAGCACGAACAGGGTGTTGACGAGCGAAGCCCCCAGCGCACCGGTAAGGTTGATCCGCTGGACTTCACCGCCGGAGAGCGTGCGCGATTGGCGGTCCAAGGTCAGGTAGCCTAGGCCGACATCGGCGAGGTAATCGAGCCGGCTGCGGATTTCGTTCAATATCAATGAACCGGCTTCATCGGACAGCGCGGGCAGGGTCAAGCCCATAAACCGTTCGCGCAGCTTCGTGACCGGCAGCGCCATCAGTTCGTAGATGGCCAGCCCCGCCCCGACCACCCCGTCGGAGGGGAATGGAAGCCGCCATAGCAGGGCGTCGGGCTTGAGCCGCGCGCCGTGGCAGGCGGGGCATTCGGTGTAACTGCGGTAGCGCGACAGCAGCACACGGATGTGCATCTTGTAGGACTTGCTTTCCAGCCAATCGAAGAAATGCCGCACCCCGTACCAGTAGCGCGGCCAGGAAGAAGACCAGCTTTTCCATTTCTCGTCGCCTTCAAGCACCCAGCGGCGGTGCTCTAACGGCAGGTCGCGGAAAGGTATATCGACGGCAACGCCGTATTTCGGAGCCATCCGCATCATGTCGTCCTGGCATTCGCGGAAACTCTGCGTTTGCCAGGGCTTGACCGCGCCTTCGGCCAGGGTTTTCGATTCATCCGGCACGACAAGGCTGAAATCCACCCCGATCACCCGTCCGAAGCCCCGGCAGGTTTCGCATGCGCCAATCGGGGAGTTGAACGAGAAGAGGCCCGGCGTCGGGTCGCTATAAGCAATGTCGCATTCGGCGCAGTGCAGCCCGGTGGAATAGAGCCATGCCTCGCCGCCATCGCCCTCCCCGGCAAAAACCGTTATCCGGCCTTGCCCGCGTTGCAGGGCGGCTTCCAAAGCCTCGGCTACGCGGCCAGGGTCGGCAGAAGCCAGCCGGAAACGGTCTTGCACCACCTGCAATACGTCCCCCCCTGACCCCGTCTGGCGCATATGGACGCGGGTATAGCCCTGGGCGGCAAGCAGCGCGGCCACTTCTTCGGCGGTGAAATTTCCCGGGACGGCGAGAGGGAAGCAGATTGCCAGCCGGGGATCGTCCGCCCCGGCGGCGCGTTTGGCGAGATCAGCTGCGATGCCCGCCGGGGTATCGCGCCGTACCGGCTTGCCGCAACCCCGGCAATGCAGGCGGGCGGCGCGGGCATAGAGCAGCTTGAAGCAGTCGGCCAACTCGGTCATCGTTCCCACTGTGGAACGCGAAGTCCGCACCTGCCCGGACTGGTCGATGGCGATGGCGGGCGGCACACCTTCGATGCGCTCGACGCGGGGCTTGTCCATGCGCTCCAGGAACTGGCGCGCGTAGGGCGAAAAGGTTTCGACGTACCGGCGCTGCCCCTCGGCGTAAAGGGTATCGAACACCAGCGAGGATTTTCCGGAACCGGAGACGCCGGTAACGACCAGAAGACGGTTCAGGGGCAAATCCAGCGACAGATCGCGCAGATTATTCTGGCGCGCGCCGTGGATGCGGATATCTTTCGATTTTGTCGCCGAGTTTGGCAAAGTTAGTTAAATAACGACGCTTGAACAGGTTCGATCCTCATCACCGGTACTGCCTCCTCCATATCCTGCTCAGGTTTTTTCCTAAGCATGGCTACGAGGCAGCGCCCAATGTGATACCCCAAATTGACCGGCACGGCGTTACCGATCTGTTTATATTGTGCGCCTAGCGAACCCTCGAATTCCCACTCATCCGGGAAGGTTTGTAACCGGGCATACTCCCTGACCGCCAGCGGGCGGGTCTCCTCTGGGTGGCAGCGTTCGGTCTGTTTTTGTGCAGGGGCACATGTCAGGGTCAGCGAGGGCTCATCCCATGCCAACCGTCGAGCCATGCCGGTCTTGCCGCCCGACAGATGGTAGCTCCCCTTTAGGTACTCCCTCTGTAAGTCTTCTGGTAGGTCGCGCCAGTAACCACCAGGCGGAACGAGCCCGAGTATCTCTTTTTTGCGTTCAGAGTATTTCTGATAGGGTGAATCAGGAACGCCATCCAATGCTTCACGCAAAGAGACCGTGTAGTCGCGCTCTTTCGGGAAAAAGATGGGTAAATCGAGGTCTTTCCTGATACCGATGATGAAAAGCCGTTCGCGTTTTTGCGGCACGTCGAGGTATTGCGCGCGCAACACGCGGTATGCAACCCGGTAACCGAGGCCGTCGAGGATGCCGATCATTGTCTGTAGCGTCCTGCCATTATCGTGAACGACAAGGCCACGGACATTTTCGCCAAGAGCAATCTTCGGCTGCGTCTCTTTGATGCAGCGCGCAAGTTCGTAGAAGAGGGTCCCACGAGCGTCCTCAAACCCAAGCTGGTTCCCTGCGTAGCTAAACGCTTGGCAGGGGAAGCCGCCTGCAACGAGGTCGACCTTGTTTCCATATGGGGTAAAATCTACCAGTGCGGCATCCTGGCACATCACGTTCCAGTCCGGGCGGTTCCACTTGAGCGTCCCCGCCGCATACTTGTCGAATTCGACGAGGTGCTGGTGGTCAAACCCGGCGTTTTCGAGGCCTAGCGCGAGGCCTCCTGCGCCCGCGAATAGCTCGATAGATTTGTAGCCGTAACGTTTTTCTGATTTAAGTATCTCAAACTTGTGCTCAAAGTTACCGCCGACATATTTGTTGTGGGCTCGCTGAAGTTCCCTTTCGTCGAATACGCGGTTGTTCCTACGGTCACGCCCCCCCTTGATGAGTCCCTTTTTTTCCCATCGCCGGATTGTGTCAATCGAAATGCCAAGCTTCGATGCCGCTTCAGATACGGTAATCACGCCTTCCCTCAGATAATCAATAAAGTAACCAATGCGTATGCACAGGTTACCTCATAACTTGGCCCTGTCAACGATATTTTCTACAATCTTCATCTGACCGTTGCGCGGATTCGGCACCGTTGGCGGCATATGAAACATTGAGCGAGATACATGAGCAAATCACCAACAACCAATGATGTGAGGCGGCGATATGTTATGAGCCGTATCCGCAGCAAGGACACGGCGATTGAGGTCATGCTCCGCAAGGCGCTCTGGCGTGAAGGGGTACGCTACCGGAAAAATGACAGGCGGTTTCCTGGTTCACCGGACATCATTATCCAGAAGTTTCAAATCGCGGTGTTTTGCGACGGTGAGTTTTGGCACGGAAAAAATTGGGACGCCAAGAAACCCAGGCTCCGGAGCAATCGGGATTACTGGATAGCGAAAATTGAACGCAACATGCGCCGTGACCATGAAACTGACCGGCGGTTAAAAATACTTGGCTGGACGGTCATCCGGTTCTGGGGCAGCGAAATCCGCAAGAACCTTACGGCTTGCGTGGATGAAGTAAAGGACGCGATATTCCAGGTTCAGTTGGATTCTTATGACGATGCTGAAGGGCTTGAGAAGCCGTTGGTAACGTTCTATTAGTGTATTCCACTCAAATGCAAGAGTTAATTTATATACTGATATGACTCTATTTCATTAGCCAATTTTTGGATTGCGTCATTCAGTAAGGAAACCCCGTTTTCCCCAAGCGCTACCTCTCCAAAAGCCCCTATCAAATCTGAGTAAAAGTTCTCCTCGCCAGTAAGGCTATGCCAAAACTTTTTCCCAGGGTATACCAGATAATCTTTCGCTAATGTCCTATACATACCGGACAATTCCCCCTCTTCACCATATATGGTTCCGACGATACAGTCCCTTGAAACGTTGAATTCCTTGTCTTGATTTGTCTTGGCGAGCCTACTAGCATTCTTGAAATGATCCGATACAGTTTTTATGTCGTCTTTGTTTATACAGTTTGGGCCAGCCTTAAGTTGACAATATTTATGTCGCATATCATCAAGATGATCATTGAATTCCACATCTATGCCTGAAACCTTAGAGCCGTTCGCCGACAGGACTTTGCTGCAAAAATGCTGCATTTGCGTACCAAAAATAGTTGTTATAGAAGTCCCTAAAACCCTTGGATACAAAAGTGCCTTTGCAACACTCTCAGGTTTGGCATTGCCGAATGCAAAATTGGATAGGTAATGCCTTAGAAAGGGATTCACATTGAACGACGACAGGGTGATTTCTTCAAGATTTTTCTTATGAGCGGCAACAACTTTTTCCTTAAAGAAGCGTTTTGCATTATCCAGGATATCCAATTTTCTCTTTTCGTCCATAGCTATTCTCCCGATGCGGAATTTTTTATCCATTCCAGATAAGGCATAATATTCCCTTTCCACGGAGTCAAACGGGAGCCTTCCGGCTCCCGAAGAATGCGGGTTTGTCCAGCTTACCGCAGAGTTACTTCACGCGGTTACGATATTCGTCAGTGCGGGTGTCGATCTCGATCTTGTCGCCGATTTCGACGAAGGCGGGAACCTGCAACTCAAACCCAGTGGTGATCCGCGCCGGTTTCATGACCTTGCCGGAAGTATCGCCCTTGACCGCCGGTTCGGTGTAGGTGACTTCGCGCACGACGCTGTTGGGCAATTCCACCGAAATGGCCTTGCCGTTGTAGAACACCACTTCACAGGTCAACCCATCTTCGAGGTACTTGAGGGCGTCGGTCATGTTCTCCGCCTCAACCTCGTACTGGTTGTATTCGGCATCCATGAACACATACATCGGGTCGGCAAAGTAGGAATAACTCACTTCCCTACGGTCGAGAACGACGATCTCGAATTTGTCGTCGGCTTTGTACACGGATTCCGTCGGCGTGCCAGTCAGCAGGTTTTTGAGCTTCATCTTCACAACGGCAGCGTTGCGGCCTGACTTGTTGTATTCGGCTTTCTGCACGATCAACGGATCGTTGCCAACCATGATGACGTTGCCGGAGCGGAGTTCTTGCGCGGTTTTCATGCTGTGATGTCCCTAATCGGGCGGGTTGCCCAATCCATCAAAATTTTGGAGAGGCGGGATTTTATCCAGTTTCTTAAAGGATGTGTCGACAAACTGCCAGAATGTTGTCACAAGGCTGGGCCGCCCGGCCAGAGCGGCACACCAACTGCGCGCATGATTTTCCAGTTCAGGCAAGGCATGCACGAAGGCAGGCCAGGCCGCTACCGTATCCCCGCGCCCGTTCCAGGCTCGCCAGAACGCAATGAGCGCGTTAGCGGCATCGGTTCGCAAACCGGCGCTGTACAGCGCAAGAAATGCATCAAGCTTGACGAAATGCGCGCCGTCCTTTTGCGGGTAGATGTTCCATACGAAGGGCCGCGCCGCCCATTGCGCGCGCACAAAAGAATCTTCCCCTCGCACCAGGTTGAGGTCGCAACGCCACAGCAGCGCATCAAAACCTTCCTGATCTGTGAACGGCAGAGCAACGACGCGCAACGCGCCGCGCCGGACTTCCTCGCCAAGCGGCAAGGCTATACCGAGCACCCTTTCCAGCCCGGCCAGCGAGCGCCCTTCGGGCACTAACAGCAATATCGGACGTTCTCCCTCTTCCCAGTAATGCAACAATTCCGCAAGCTCGAAAGGCTCATAGCCGAAAAGCGACACCACCAGGGCGTCTTCGCGAAGTGGCTCTCGTGTAAATGCGCGCAGCCAATCGGCACGGCTCTGCGCCTCCAGCATCCGGTCGCGCCGGTACAGGAGGCCTTCTTCCAGAATCAGGCCACCTGTACCTTCCAGGAATCCCGGAAAGAGGAAGGTCTTGGTGAGAGGCCATTCCGGGTGAGGCGAAGACAATCCATGACATCCAAGAACCCACTCCTCGGCGGACAGGTATTCGAGATTGACCCATATTGGCGGCCTTTTTCTTTCCGCCATCGCCCGTTCATGTTCCTTCGGCAGATCGCAGCTAAACGCCTCGATCACTACATCGGCAGGTTCTTCCATCGGGAAAGGATTCGCCCAGCGCCGCAGTTCGACCCCGGCAACCCTGGCTCCATCACTGACAGCCTGAGGGCACACCCTGGAGAGGGTTTTCCAGTCATCCACCCAAAGCCGGACATCAACCCCATGTTCAGCCACCAGTGCACACGCCAATCGCCAGCACACGCCAACATCCCCGTAGTTATCAACGGCCCGGCAAAAAATTTCCCACTTCATCTGGCTACCGGAAACAGGCTTCATCTTGATAAATCAGTGAACGAACAGGGAGAACCATGTGGATAACGCGCCCTTCCTTCTGAGAGGCAAAAAGTACTGACATTCCCCGCACACTGGCCAAGAGTGCTTATCAACAGCTTGCCCAGTGCAAAAAATGGCGACGCAGCAAGGGACGTATGGTTTATCCACAGGAAACGGCCTGTTGTATACATAAACTTCTTTTATAAATTAAACAGTTATAAAAACAGAAGGACAACATTGCTGTTCCCATGGAAGATCGTTGAAAGTTACTTTTTCTGCTGTAGGAAACCGTTAAAATGCGCGGTTCCTCTACAGACTATCTGCCCGTTAAAGTTCTTTCGGTGGATTTTCTCATCCCAAAAATTGCATTAACAAGGAATATTTTTATGTGGTTCAGGAACCTTCAGCCTTACCGCCTTCCGGCAGGGTGGGGAATCACTTCCGTACAGCTTGAAGCATGCCTGAATGCCCGCTCACTTCAACCGTGCGGCAGTCAGGACATGGAATCGCGTGGTTGGGTATCGCCTTGTGGTGACGGTGCCCTGTTGCATGCGGTCGGGGGGCAATGGTTGATTGCGCTTGGCGTGGAGTCGCGCCTGTTGCCAGCTTCGGTGGTGCGGCAGGAGGCGGAGGTTCGTGCGGCAATGCTTACCGAGAAGCAAGGTTACAAGCCGGGGCGTGGGCAGATGAAAGAACTGCGCGAACAAGTCGCCCAGGAATTGCTGCCTCGTGCCTTCATCCGCCAGCGCCGTACCTGGGTGTGGATTGACCCGGTGAATGGTTGGCTTGGCATCGACGCATCGAGTGCGGCGCGAGCTGAGGAGGCGCTTGAATGCCTGCGTCAGACCCTCGATGATTTTCCGCTTGCGCTGTTACGCCCAGCCCGCTCACCCAGTTCGGCGATGGCCGATTGGCTGGCGGGCGAAGCGCCCTCAGGTTTTACTGTCGATCAGGATTGCGAATTGCGCTCGGTCAGTGAAGAGAAGGCAACGGTGCGTTATGCCCGCCATCCGCTCGATGGCAGCGAAATCAAAAACCATCTTGCCGCCGGAAAGATGCCTACCCGTCTGGCGCTGACGTTCAATGACCGGGTGAGTTTCGTGCTGACGGAAAAACTCGAACTCAAGCGCTTCGATTTTCTCGATACGGTGCGGGAAGAACTCGGCAACGAGGATGATGCTGAAGCTTTGTTTGATGCGGAATTTGCCTTGATGACCGGCGAGCTTTTACGTTTGTTGCCTGTGTTGGTTGAGGTACTTGGCGGGGAGTTGAACTGATTTTGTTCTTCTTCCGCATAGGCGGTATGGCCTGTGCCGCACTGCCACTCATTGCGGAAATTAAACCCGAAGCATATTCAGGAACGAAGGATGCACTCAATCGAAGTTGTATTGATCATGTTATTGGCGGTGATTGCCAGCAGCTATCTGGTGCGGGCGTTGCCGTTTTCCGTCCCCCTGCCGCTGGCGCAGATCGCGCTTGGCGTCCTGATTGCCGCCACACTGTCGGACAGCACGGTCGAACTGAAATCGGAAATTTTTCTCTTTGTCTTTTTGCCACCGTTGCTTTTCCTCGATGGATGGCGAATTCCCAAGACCAGCCTGTTCCACGACAAAGTCACCGTCATCAGCCTGGCTTTTGGGTTAGTGATTTTTACTGTGCTCGGCGTAGGTTTCCTGATTTACTGGCTGGTTCCGGGCATGCCGCTGCCCGTGGCTTTCGCGCTGGCGGCGGTGGTGTCGCCCACTGACCCGGTGGCGGTGTCGTCCATCGTTTCGCGCTGTGCGATGCCGAAACGCCTGATGCACATCCTCGAAGGCGAATCATTGTTGAACGATGCTTCCGGCCTGGTGTGTTTCCGTTTCGCGGTCGTGGCGGCGACAACGGGCCTGTTTTCGCTGGGAAGCGCTTCCCTGACTTTCCTGTGGATGGCGGTGGGTGGAGTGGCGCTCGGCATCGCGGTGACGTTGGCCATCAGCTACGCGCACTTCTGGCTTTCCAGGCGATGGGGCGAGGAAAGCGGCGCGGCCATCCTGACTAACCTGATGATACCGTTTGGCGCATACCTAGCGGCGGAGACTTTTCATGCTTCCGGGATTCTTGCCGCAGTGGCGGCAGGGATTACCATGAGCTATATCGAGTTAAGCGGTCGAGCCATGGCGGCGACGCGGGTTCAGCGCACAGCCGTGTGGGACATGGCGCGCTTTGCCCTCAATGGCCTCATGTTCGTGCTGCTAGGAGAGCAGTTGCCTGCTATCGTGAGCCGCGCCATGAATACGGTGGGAGAGGCAGGGGAATATGGAACGAGCAGTGTATGGCTGATCGTTTGCGCGTTGGTGATTACTGTCGCCCTCATCGGTCTGCGTTACGTCTGGGTATGGGTTTCGTTACGCTTGATGCTGTTTTTTGCCCGCCGTTCCGGAAATCGGGCGGGCGATGAGATCGTCGAAGTCGACTCGCGCGTCGTGCCGGTAATGTCGCTGGCCGGGGTGCGTGGGGCGGTCACATTGGCTGGCGTCCTGTCCCTGCCGTTGGTGATGAAGCACGATGGATCGCCGTTTCCGGCGCGGGATCAAGCCATCTTCCTCGCGGCGATGGTCATTTTGATTTCGCTCGTTGCAGCAAGCGTTCTGCTGCCCTGGCTGTTGCGAGGGCGGGCGATGAGCGTACCCGAAGTATCCGTCGAGGAGCGCAAGGAGGAAAATGCCATCCGTGCGGCTGCGGCGGCAGCGATCAAGGCCGTCGAAGAAGCCGGTCACGAAATGGCGGTGAACGATCCAGATGCCGATGAGATTGGGCTTTACACTCAGGCAACCCAACGGGTGATCGAAACTTACAGGGATCGGTTTGCCGACGAGCCCTACGCCGTCGATGAAGGACAATTTCTGCGAAACGCGGACGGCATTGAACTCAAACTGCGGCAAATTGCACTAAAGGCAGAGCGCGATACCATTGCGCGCCTCGCTCAAACGCGTCATATTTCGGACGATGTATTCAGGCGGCTGATGGACAGGATCGACTTCCTTTCCGTAGCTCATCATCCGGAAACCCGCCATCACTGATAGATGTACACGGACGCCCGTTCATTCCGTCCGGAGACCGATATGACTTTCACTTTTCGTCCATTTCGCGCCGTGTTTTTCCTGCTGGCGATAGCCGCGATGACCGCATCTGCCATTCCGTCAGCGTATGCCCAAGATGGGGTACGCAGGGGCAATGAAACCAAGGCACGCAAGATCGCTGCGGAGGAACGTAAAAATGAAGACAGGGTGCGTAAGGGCGTTGCGGCTTTCCTTAGCGTACCCGAATCCGTGGTGGAATCAGTGGTTCGTATCCCGCAAGGCGGGCTCTATGAAGTTGTACTGACCAACGGTGAATTGTTTTACACCGACAAGGTGGTGAGTTTCTTCATCCTCGGCAATATCATCGACGTCGAAACACGGCAGAATCTGACCGGCGAACGCCTCGACAAACTCTCCCGCATCGATTTCAAGTCCCTGCCCCTGGAACAGGCAATCAAGCGCGTAAACGGCAACGGCAAACGAATCATTGTGACGCTTGAAGACCCTAATTGCGGCTACTGCAAGCACTTGGGCAAGGAACTGCAAAAAGTAAAGAATGTCACCCTCTACACTTTTCTCTACCCGATGCTTTCAGACGATTCCTTAACCAAATCGCGCCATATCTGGTGCGCCGAAAACAAAGCCGCTGCCTGGACAGCCTGGATCGTCGGCGGCAAGGTGCCGGAAGCGCGTAATTGCGACAGCGCCGTCATTGACCGCAATGTGGAACTGGGCAGGAAATTGCGCGTAACCGGCACACCCGTCCTGTTCTTTGCCGATGGGTCGCGTATCGTCGGCTATCGCGGAGCCGACGACCTGGAACAGATATTGGCGGGGATTTCTGCCGAAGCGGGCAGGTAAACGGGCGGAGGGTTCCGGCGATGGTTTTTGCCTGAATCCGCGCCGAGAGCAATTCCCGTAACCACCCCGGCGCTTCGCGCCTCCCTTTCGGGGAGGGAATGGGAAGCGCTTAATTTCAGGTAGAGTTTTTCTGAAGAGACCATTCAGGTGCGATGAGCTTTGCCTCCGGGGCGGGTAGAATTTCTTATTCAGAACTTTTTGGGATTACTGCCCATGTACCGCCTTGCCCCCAGCCTGCTTTCCGCCGATTTTTCCCGTCTCGGCGAGGAAGTGGAAAATGTGATTGCTTCCGGTGCGGACTGGATTCACTTCGACGTGATGGACAACCATTACGTCCCCAACCTCACGGTCGGGCCGCTGGTATGCAAGGCCCTCCGGCCTCTGACGAAAGCGCCCATCGACGTGCACCTGATGGTGAAGCCGGTCGACCGGGTCATCTCCGGGTTCATCGAAGCAGGCGCAGACTTCATCAGCTTCCACCCCGAAGCGTCCGAACATATCGACCGCAGCCTGGCTCTCATCCGGGACGGTGGCGCAAAAGCGGGGCTGGCGCTTAATCCGGCCACGCCCCTTCATGTGCTCGATCACGTCATGGATCGGCTCGATTTCGTCCTGTTGATGAGCGTCAATCCCGGTTTCGGCGGGCAAACGTTCATTCCCGGCACACTCGACAAGCTCGCAGCCGCCCGCGTGCGGCTCGATGCCTGGAGCCAGGAGAGCGGACGGCATCTTCTGCTCGAAGTCGACGGTGGCGTGAAAGCCGACAATATCGCCGAGATTGCCCGCGCCGGAGCCGATACCTTCGTAGCTGGTTCTGCCGTGTTCGGAGCCGGGCGCGACAGCGACCCGCATCGCTACGACACGATCATTGCGCGGTTGCGCGCCGAACTGGCTACGGTGAGCGCATGAGTGTGCGCTTCGCGGCAAAGGCAGTCCTGTTCGACCTCGATGGCACTTTGCTCGATACCATTGCCGACCTGACCGAAGCTGCCAATCAAATGCTGGCCGAACTGGAGCGACCGGCGCTCAGTCAGGTGCACATCCACGGCTTTGTGGGTCGGGGCGTCAACGACCTCATTCATCGCTGCCTTGCCGAAAGCGCGGAGCCTTCCGCTGCCGAGACTGATGCCGCACGCGAAATCTTCCGCCGCCATTACACGCGCGTAAATGGTCAGGCCACACAGCCTTATCCCGGCGTTCCCGAACTTCTCGCGCTGCTTGCCGCGCGCGGACTGAAAATGGCCGTCGTCACCAACAAGAGTGCCTTTTTCACATTGCCCTTGCTGCAACAGTTCGATCTCGCGCGTTATTTTGGCGCGGTCGTCTGCGGCGACACCCTACCCGTGAGAAAACCCGATCCCGCCATGGTTCTCTACACCTGCGGCTTGCTTGGGGTAAAGCCGGAAGAATCCCTGATGATCGGCGATTCCATCAATGACTCGCTTGCCGCCCGCGCCGCAGGCGTACCCGTGTTGCTCGTGAAGTACGGCTATAGCGAAGGGATGCCGGTGGAGAGCATCGAGTGCGATGGGTTGCTGGAGAGGGCGGAGCAGGTGATGGATTGGCTTGAGGGTTCATCACCAACAGAAAAAAAACGGCTAGAGGGGTCGACGGGGCAGGTTCACTGCAACTCTGACCAAGAGGTAGAATCAGAACCTATTGTGTTTCTGAGGTTTGTTATGCACAAATTCATCCTTCTTGCTGCCCTGTTGTTGTCGGGGGTGGCTCATGCTCTCTCTCTCGATCAGTTCTCCAGCAATGACGCAGCCGCCGGTCTCAAGGAGGCTCTCACCCAGGGGGCAAACAAAGCCGTTGATCTGCTGGGCAGGGAAAACGGTTTTCTTGGCAATCCCAAGGTGCGGATTCCTTTACCCGATAAACTGGACAGGGCGGGGAAAATGATGCGTTCCGTTGGCATGGGCAAACAGGTTGATGAGTTGGAAACAACCTTCAACCGTGCCGCCGAAGCCGCCGTGCCCGAAGCGAAGAAGCTGCTGGTGGACGCGATCAAGGGCATGTCCGTACAAGATGCCAAGGGGATTCTTGTCGGCGGCGACAATTCCGCTACCGAGTATTTTCGCCGAACCACGTCGGCTCCGCTCGGCGACAAATTTCGACCCATCGTACAGCAGGCAATTGCCAAGGTGAAACTGGCCGAACAATACGACAGATTTGCCGGTAGCGCTGCCAGATTCGGACTAATCAGCAAGGAGGATGCCAGCCTGGATAGCTATGTCACAAACAAGGCACTCGATGGCCTCTTTATGATGATCGCGGAAGAGGAGAAGGCAATTCGCAAGGATCCTCTTAGCGCAGCCGGCAGTCTGGCGCAGAAAGTATTTGGCGTACTCCGCAATTAGCCCATGTTGGTTGAGCCTGTCCCCTGAAAACGTACGCCAAGAAGCATTAGATGCAACTATCGTGACGCAACTCGGAAAGTTCCTCGCACAAGCCTCTTTCAACGCCTCCCAGCCCTGCTGGCGGGCGGCTTGGCGTTGGCCTTTGGGCCACTGAGAACTCGTCCCCTGCGGCGTACCGAAGCGCCGCCCCGCCGTCCGAAGTCCGTTTTCCCCTCGTGGAGTGACCATGCTCGAACAGGAATTCAAGGCCCTTGCCTCTGAGGGCTACAACCGTATCCCAGTGACGTTGGAGACCTTTGCCGATCTCGATACGCCGCTTTCCATCTACCTGAAACTCGCCAACGAACCCCATACTTTCCTGCTCGAATCCGTGCAGGGCGGCGAACGCTTCGGGCGCTATTCCATCATCGGCCTCGCTTCCTCCACCCGCATCGAAGCGCATGGCCGCGCCTGTCTGCTGCTGACCGGCAATCGCCTCATCGAGCGCTGCGATGATTCCGACCCGCTTCTGTTCATCGCCGAAGTCATGCGCCGCATCAAAGTCCCGCCGCGCGATGGCTTGCCGCGTTTCGCCGGTGGGCTTGTCGGCTTCTTTGGCTACGACACCGTGCGTACCATCGAACCGCGCCTTGGCGCCTCCTGCTTGCCCGACCCGCTTGGTACGCCCGACATCCTGCTCCTGTTGTGCGAAGAGCTTGCCATCGTCGATAACCTCTCCGGCAAACTCACCTTCGTCGTCTATGCCGACCCTAACGTTCCCGGCGCTTTCCGCCATGCGCGCAAACGCCTTGCCGAACTTCTCAATCGCCTGCGCGACCCCGTGCGTATCCCTGCCGATGTCAGCGTGCCTGCCGCTCCGCCGGTTTCCAGTTTTGAGGAAGAGAAATTCAAGGATGCCGTGCGCCGCGTCAAACAGTACATCGTCGACGGCGATGTCATGCAGGTCGTCCTTTCCCAACGCATGTGCAAACCTTTTGCCGCTCACCCTGTGGCGCTCTATCGCGCTATCCGTTCCCTCAATCCCTCGCCTTACCTCTTCAATTTCAATTTCGACGACTTCCACGTCATCGGCGCTTCGCCCGAAATTCTCGTCCGGCTCCAGGATGGCAACGTCACCGTTCGCCCCATTGCCGGAACCCGCAAACGCGGCGCGACCCCGGAAGAAGACAAGGCATTGGAAGAAGAATTGCTCGCCGACGAAAAGGAGCGCGCCGAACACCTCCAACTGCTCGACCTTGGCCGCAACGACGCCGGACGGGTCGCGGCCATCGGTTCCGTCAAAGTCACCGACCGCTTCACCATTGAGCGTTACTCCCATGTGATGCACATCGTTTCCAACGTCGAAGCTCGCCTTGCCGACGGGTTGGATGCGTTCGACGTCCTGCGCGCCGCCTTCCCGGCGGGAACCGTTTCCGGCGCGCCCAAGGTACGGGCGATGGAAATCATCGACGAACTCGAACCCGTCAAGCGCGGCATCTACGCCGGAGCCGTTGGCTACATCGGTTTTCATGGCGACATGGACTTGGCGATTGCTATCCGTACCGCCGTGCTCAAGGATGGGCAAATCCACGTTCAGGCTGGCGCGGGCCTCGTCGCCGATTCCAACCCCGACGCCGAATGGGCGGAGACGCAAAGCAAGGCGCGCGCCATGCTCCGCGCGGCGGAAATGGCCGAAAGCGGGTTGGATACAAGGCTTTGAGGAGAAACGGCCATGTTGCTCATGATTGACAACTACGATAGCTTCACCTGGAACATCGTGCAGGCTTTCGGAGAATTAGGCGAAGATGTGCGCGTTTTTCGCAACGATGCCATCACGTTAGAAGAAATTACCGCATTAACGCCTTCGCGTCTCGTCATTGGCCCCGGCCCGTGTACGCCCACGCAAGCGGGGATTTCGCTCGCGGCAATCCATGTGTTTGCCGGAAAAATCCCGATCCTGGGCGTTTGCCTCGGCTTGCAATCCATTGGCGAAGCCTTTGGCGGCAAGGTGGTGCACGCCAAGCGGTTGATGCACGGCAAACTTTCCGCCGTGCAGCACGACGGCATGGGCGTATTCCGGGGCTTGCCCTGCCCGCTGGCCTGTACGCGATACCATTCACTGGCGGTTGAGCGCGCAACGCTCCCCGATTGCCTCGAAGTCACCGCCTGGGTGGAAGACGGTGAAATCATGGGGCTGCGGCATCGGGAATTTGCCGTTGAAGGCGTACAGTTCCATCCTGAATCCGTACTCTCCGAGCATGGACATGATCTTTTTCGCAATTTTCTGAACCAGGTAAAGGAAAACAAATGATTACGCCGCAAGAAGCCCTGCAACGCACCATCGAGCACCGAGAGATTTTCTATGACGAAATGCTCGACCTGATGCGTCAGATCATGGCCGGGGAACTCTCGCCGGTCATGTCCGCTGCCATCCTGACCGGTTTGCGGGTGAAGAAGGAAACCATCGGGGAGATTGCCGCTGCGGCTGCCGTACTGCGCGAGATGGCGACCAAGGTGAAAGTGCCCCCGCCCAACGACAACTTCATCGACATCGTCGGAACGGGCGGCGACGGTTCGCACACCTTCAATATCTCTACCACCAGCGCCTTTGTCATCGCCGCAGCCGGGGCGAGGGTCGCCAAGCATGGCAATCGCGGCGTGTCCTCTAAATCCGGCGCTGCGGACGCCATCGAAGCGCTTGGAGGCAGCCTCGCGTTTGGCGCGGAACAAGTGGCCGACTGCATCGCCAACACGGGGCTGGGCTTCATGTTCGCGCCCAACTTCCATTCCGCGATGAAAAACATCGCCCCTGTGCGGCGGGAAATGGGTGTGCGTACCATCTTCAACATCTTAGGGCCGCTCATCAACCCGGCGGACGCGCCCAACGCGCTGATCGGCGTGTTCCATCCCGACCTAGTGGGCATCCTCGTGCGGGTGATGGAACGGCTTGGCAGTAAGCACGTTGTGGTGGTGCATGGACTGGACGGCGTCGACGAAATCAGCCTGGGCGCGGCGACGATGATCGGCGAACTGAAGGACGGCAAAGTGTCCGAGTACACCATCCATCCAGAGGATTTCGGTATCCGCATGGCCGGAACCCGCAACCTCCGGGTCGAGACGACCGAACAATCCGTGGCAATGCTACGCGCCGTACTCGACAACCAACCCGGCCCTGCCCGCGACATCGTGATTTTCAATTCCGGCGTGGCGCTCTATGCCGCCGATGTGGCCGATACCATTGCGGACGGCATCGCCCGCGCCGACGCGGTACTTTGTTCTGGCGCAGCCAAGGCAAAAATGGAAGAATTCGTGCTCTATAACCAAAACATCGAAGGCGTAAATGAGTGACATTCTGCAAGAAATTCTCGCTGTCAAAGTCCGGGAAGTCACCACGGCGCGCGCGCGCCTGCCTTTCGTTGAGATGCAGGCGCGGGCACGGGATGCTGCGCCCACCCGTGACTTCACCGCTGCCCTGCGTGACCGGGTAGAAAAAAAGCTGTCGGCAGTCATTGCTGAAATCAAGAAAGCCAGTCCTTCCAAGGGGCTGATCCGCGCGAACTTCCAGCCCGCTGAAATTGCCGAAACCTACGCCGCCCACGGCGCGGCTTGCCTCTCCGTATTGACCGACGAGTCCTTTTTCCAAGGCTCGCACGACGCGCTGAAAGCTGCTCGCGCTGCTTGCGAGCTTCCCGTTTTGCGTAAGGATTTTCTGATCGACCCCTATCAGGTCTTCGAGGCGCGCGCGATGGGAGCCGATGCTATCTTGCTCATCGCTGCCGCGCTCTCCGATACCCGGATGCAGGAGTTCACCGGCATCGCGCACGAACTGGGCATGGCTGTGCTCGTCGAGTCCCACGACGGCAAGGAACTTGAACGCGCGTTGCAACTGGATACCCCGCTCATCGGCATCAACAACCGCAAACTTTCCTCGTTTGAAGTCTCGTTGGAAACCACGCTGAAGCTGCGCGCGCGCATCCCGCCTGAGCGCATCGTCATTACTGAAAGCGGCATTGGCACATGGGAAGATGTGGCGATCATGCGCTCGGCTGAGGTGTACGCCTTCCTCGTGGGAGAGAGCTTCATGCGTGAGGAAGAACCGGGACAGGCGCTGGCGGAGTTGTTTGGCCTGTAAGGCAGAAATTACAGATGAACACTGTTTAGATTATTCTGCCATTTCATTAGAAAATAATATCTGCTCTATTATTTCTGCGGCATCCTGAACCATTTTTGGGCAGAGCATTTTTACCCGTTCCGATGCTATTTTCTTATCACCATTTATCAAGTCAACGCCTAAAAGTTCGAGGCAGTTTGTTGTTTTGTTTCTTTCCTCAAATAGTGCGGTAAATTTCCGTACTAAAGCGTAACTTTTTTCTTTGGCTTGATTATCTTCTTTTAAGAAGTTGCCATACTTCAACCCTATGAGCAGATAAGCTCCCGACACGGCTCCGCAAGTTTCCTGTAGCCTCCCCATTCCAGCTCCAAGACCACAAGCAATTTTCAGGGCGGTCTTTTTATCAAGGCCGTATTCCTCGCAATAGGTTGACAATATGGCCTGAGAGCAGTTAAAGCCTTCGCCAGAACAGGCAAAACAAGCCAAAGCCTCATTTACTTTACTTTTATTCATCACTCAGACTCCTTATTTTCTGGCCTCAATGGACAGGCTGACCACGTAATCCGCCATTTCCTCGCCTTTCGGCAGGGTTTCAGCGATTTGCCTGTACAAAGGATCGTTCCAGTCCTGCATGTTCCGCACGTAGTCGGGTTTGGGTGTTAGGACGATAGATTTGAAGCCGGTTTTTTCCAACATGGCTCTGGTTTCTTCCACCAGAGCCGCCCCGGCAACGCATCCCACCAGAGCCGCCGCCATTTCTTGGATGTTGGCGGGAAGAGGTTTCAGCAGAGCCAGGTCCGAAACGGAAATCTTGCCGCCCGGTTTGAGTACGCGGGATATTTCGCGCCAGACTTGGGGCTTGTCCGGGGAAAGGTTGATGACGCAGTTGGAGAGCACTACGTCAATGCTGTCGTCAGCCACGGGTAGATATTCAATCTCGCCAAGGCGGAATTCCACATTATTCAGGCCGGTGCGTTGCCGGTATTGCACAATATTCTTGCGAGCTTTGGCAAGCATTTCCGGTGTCATGTCCACGCCGATGACTCGCCCGGAGGCTTTCACTCTTTCGCCCGCCTGGAACACGTCAAAGCCGCCGCCGCTGCCGAGGTCAAGTACGGTCTGGCCTTCCTGCAAGGCCGCGATGGCGACAGGGTTGCCGCAGGAAAGCCCCATATTCGCGCCTTCAGGCAGGTTGGAAAGGCTTTCCGCGTCATAGCCTACGGCTTTCGCCAGCCGGATAGGGTCGGCCTGATTGCTGCGCGGGCTTCCGCAACAACAGGCGCGCTGCCCGGTGGCAATGGCCGCGTACCCTGTGCGGACGGTCTCTCTGACTTCTTCGTTTGATTTGCTTTTGTCCGGCGTGTTCATGGTCATTCCTCCATGCTAGATTGCTTCGCTTCGCTCGCAATGATGGCAGTATCGCAATTCTTGACAAGCTCAACGGCGTGTTTATGGCACTTGTGCGCTGTTCATGTAAGAACGGATGCGTTGGGCGCGCGCTTGTTGCGCCGGGGTGAAAGAGTGCCCATAACGGCGCGGGTTGGGCAGCATGACGGCGAGCCGCGCGCTTTCTGCCAAACCGAGGCGGGCGGCAGGAACGCGATAATAGTGCCAAGCCGCCGCTTCTGCGCCAAAAATGCCGTCGCCCCATTGTGCAACGTTCAGATACACCTCCAGAATGCGGCGCTTGCTCCATAGCGCCTCGATCATCATGGCGATGATCGCTTCCTGACCCTTGCGGAGATAACTGCGAGCCGGTGACAGAAACAGGTTTTTTGCCAGTTGTTGCGTGATGGTGGAGCCGCCAGCCCGCGTTTTCCCACGGGCGAGGTTTTTTTCCAGCGCGGTCTGAATGCCGTCCCAGTCGAAACCGTCGTGTTCGAGGAAGTGGCTGTCCTCGGCAGCGATAACGGCGCGCTTCAAGTGGATGGAAATGCGCTCGTAAGGCATCCAGGTATGAGCCAGTCTGGCTCGCGGGTTCTTGGCCTGCAATTCGGCTTGTGCGAGGCGCATGAAGCGGGTGCTGGAAGGGTTGTTGTCGCGCCAGTAAAGGAGTTGGGCGAAAAACCAGAGCTGTACGCCGAACACGAGCACGAAAACCAGCAACAAGCCGCGCCACAGCCAGCGGAAAATGCGTTTTTTCAACCGTTGGATGCCAGCTTGCGGCGCAGGTTGGAGAGCACGGATGCGCTGTTCGGGCGCACGCCGCGCCAGAGGGCGAAACTCTCCGCTGCCTGTTCGACCAGCATGCCAAGCCCGTCGGAGAGCCGTGCAACGCCCGCCGTGCGCGCCCAAGCCAGGAAGGGGGTGGCACCGCTTGCGCCGTACATCATGTCGTAGGCGAACGCATCGGGCGCAAAAATGTTGCGGGGCAGATGCAAGGCTTCTTTTTTGAGGCTTGCCGAGGTGGCGTTGATGACGACATCGAACTCCCATCCGCCGAGGTCCTCAAAGCCCCCGGCAGTGAAGGCCGTTTGCCCGGCATGGGGTGCAAAGGCCGCGCGAAGCTCTTGCGCGCGCTCGATGCTGCGGTTGGCAATGGTCAGGGATACGGGCTTGGTCTGAAACAGGGGAAAAATGGCTCCACGCGCCGCGCCACCCGCGCCGAGCAGCAGCACATGACGGCCAGCGAGCGGGCAGCCGAGATTGATGATGAGATCGCGTACCAATCCGATACCGTCAGTATTGTCACCGATAATGACATCGTCTCCGAAAGTAAGCGTGTTGACGGCTCCAGCCAACTTGGCCCGTTCTGTCAGGCGGGTGGCGATAGAGCAAGCTTCAATCTTGAACGGTACGGTGATGTTGGCTCCGCGCCCGCCTTCGGCGCGGAACATCCGCACGGTGTCGGAGAAACCATCCAGCGGCGCAAGCAACGCCTGGTAGTTCAATTCCTGCTGCGTTTGGCGGGCAAATGCGGCGTGGATGAGGGGCGATGTGCTGTGCTCAACGGGATGGCCGATGAGAGCGTAACGATCCATTGTAGGCGCGTGTTCAAGGCGATTTCACATAAATTTGACGGAAAAACCATCACCTGGCTTTTACCCCAAGCTTGTCATTGGTGAACATCCAGGTACGAGTAATGTCGAGTATATCGGTATCCCGCGCAATTTCGGGAGGAAACGGTGCGTAAGGTTCGCCCAGGCGGACGATTTTTTCCGCCGCTTCGTTCAGGACAGGATACTTTGAGCGACGGTGGATGACAATTTTTTCAAGAGTTCCATCTTTCTTGATGGAAACCGTCATCAACAGGCTGTCGTACATCTTGCCGCGCGCGGCGGCGGGATAGTGCAGTTCGCCGATGCGTTCAGCCTTGGCGCGCCAGCTTTCGATGTACTGGGCAAAACGGTATTCCCTGGTGCGTACGCCGATCTGCTTGCGGCGCGGGCGCTGGTTGTAGGCAATGGTTTTCTCGGCGATTTCGGCATCGAGCTTGAGCGCCATCGCCGTAGCGTCTGCGGTGTCTGAACCGGTGACGGGTTGCGGTGCGGCGGGTTTTTTGTCCTTGGGGGCGGCTGTATCGATGGCTACGTCTCCATCCTCCTGGGTCAGAACCTCCTCGTGCTGCTTTTGCCGTATGGCTACCCGTTGCCCCCGCGTCATGTCGACCAGGTCATTGCCGTTTTTTATGCTGTCCTGTGGCGGCAGCGGAGAAGCGGCGCGGACATCCTCGCTGCTGTCGCCACCTCCATCGAGATTGGCTTGTGCCAGTGCCTGCGGGTCTGTCGGAGCCGTGTCATGGCGGGCATTGACGAGAATGACGTCAAGGCTGGGCGCGCGTGCCGCAGGCATTTCGGGCATGGTGAAATGGATGAGCATCACCAAGATGTGCATCATGACCGAAACGGCAAAGCCGATAGTCAGCCGCCTGTCCTGGTCGGAGCCCCATGCTGCGGAAAGAAAAGATAGCTTCATTGCCATGGAAGGGATTCTACGCAAGCAATCGGGTCTCGGTCGATTCTGTTAAACAGGACGTAGGTGATAGTGTTTCGTTTCTGTCAATAATCCGTCTCTCCCCACGCTTCCGGGCCGGGTTCAGAGAGGGTGGCGAGGTAGCGGGCATCGATTTCGACGTCGATGAGGTCGCTGCCCGCGATGATCAGGCTGATTTTCGAACCGGGCAGTTGCGGAGGAAGTGAAGGTACCCTGAAAACGAGCGGGATGTCGATGAGGCGAACGAGATTGTCACGCAAAACGAACGCTTCTGTCGTATGCACATCGTTTTGACGCAACCACCGCACACACCAGTAACGTTCGATGCGGCGCTGGAATTCGCTGTATTCGGCGTAAGCCAGCTCAAAATCGCGCATTGCTTCCAGCAAATCGGTCGACCTGGGGGCAAAGGCCGGAGCAGTTCCGTTAAGCACAGCGGCGATTTGCCATTGATTGACAAGATCGGCGTAGCGGCGCAGCGGGGAACTCGACCAGGCATAACAATCGACGCCGAGCCCTTCGTGCGGCGCGGCTACCGTCGCCATGCGTACCTTGCCGCCGCCTTGTACGCGGTACAGGCCGGGTACGCCAGCTTCATCAAGCAACTGGCCCCAGGTGGAATTGGCAAAGATCATCAACTCGGCCACGAGTTTTTCCAGTGGCGAACCGCGCAGCCGTTTTCCGATGGCAATGACGCCGGGACCGTCCGGCGAGTTTCGTTCCCAATCGACGGAAAAAGTGTGATCCACCTGATTTGCGTTTCCGGAAGGTTTGCCGCGTCCTGCTTCAAGTACTGTGGCAAGTTCCCAAAGCAGGGTGAGTTCCTTTTTCCAGGGAAAATCCGGGCCGCCTTTCGTCAGTGCCGTTTCGTTGAAAATCGGCTCGATGTCGTGATGGCGCAGGTTGGCGACGACCGGTACGCATTCAATGCGGCTTTCGTGGCCAAGGACAGTCAGGTCGGCCCGCACATCGAGGTAAAGCGACATGGCATAGCAAGTGCGCCCTGCGCTGAGTGTGAACGCCGAGACGACGTCATCGGGCAGCATCGTGATCTTGCCGCCCGGCATGTAGACGGTGGATAAGCGTCTGCGCGCGATGGCATCCAGCGTAGAGCCGCGCATAAAACCCAGGGCAGGCGCGGCGATGTGGATGCCGATCTTCCAGCCACCGTCTGGCTGTGGCGTGACGGAAAAGGCGTCGTCGATCTCTGTGGTCGAAGCATCGTCGATCGAAAACGCGGCAACATCCGCGCATGGCAAGGCAGTCGGGAAAACGGGCGGGTCGAAAGCTGGAAAATCCGTGCCTTCCGGGAACTGCTCGAACAGGAAACGGCGGTAGTGGTAGTCGTGGCTCGATGGCAGCGCGCCGCACTCCAGCAGCAACCTTGCTGCAGACAGCCCCGCGTCGATGCAGGCCGCTTCCAGCGCCTTCGCCTCGATGCTGTTGCGGTCGGGGCGATAGAGCAATTGGGGAACCATGCCGCCGAATTCAATGGGCAGCCGCCTTGCCGCCAGTTCCGCACGCATCCGCTCGATAGCCTCGGCTTGCAGCCGTTTTTTCTCCATGCCCGCTTTTGCCGCGCGCAGGATGTCTTCTGGAGCCTTGCGGAAGCGCCCTTTGCCCCGGCGGTGAAACCACATTGGCGCGGCGTGCAGCGAAAACAGCATCGCAGCGGCTTCTGCCGCATTTGGTGTGTGGCCGTAATAATCGGCGGCAAACTCCGTGAATGCGAATTCCTCGTCGCCGCAGACGCTCCACAGGAAATCCGTATCGAATTCAGCGGCAGCGGCCTCCGCGCGAGCCAAAAGATCGGCGGGCGCGGGTTCGCGGAATTCGAGCAGCACGTTGGCGCGCTTCAGCTTCACCCGCTTGCCGTGCGTGTTATCCACCTGGAGCGAGCTATCGTTATCGGCTCGCACGGTTCCAGCCTTGAAGCTGCCTCCCTCCTCGAACAGGACAAACATGATGGCTGCCGCGCGCTTAGTCCGGCAAGCTCCAGTCTACGACGCCGAAATACCAAGTAGCGAGAACGACCAGACCGAAAATGATGCGATAATAGGCAAACGGTATAAATGTGTGAGTGGAGATATAGCGTAGCAGGAAGCGCACTGCCCACATTGACGAGACAAACGAGGCGATAAATCCAACCGCGAAGAATGGGATGTGGCCTACGTTGAACAGATGCCAGCTCTTGTAAACATCCAGTACTGTAGCCCCGACCATGGTCGGAATGGCGAGAAAGAAAGAAAACTCCGTGGCGGCCTTGCGCGATAGGCCAAAAATTACCCCGCCGATGATTGTTGCCCCAGAGCGAGAAGTACCGGGGATCATTGCAAGCGCCTGTGCAAAACCAATCTTGACCGCAGTGCTTGCGGTCATGTCGTCGATGCTCGTCTGATGCGGGTGGTTCCGAAGAAAACGCTCGACGATGAAAATGATGATGCCGCCCACGATCAACGCCCCCGCAACGACGAGGGGATTGAACAGTACTTGTTTGATTGTCTTGTGAAAAGCCAGGCCCAGAATGCACGCGGGCAGAAAGGCGAGGATGATCATCAGCACGAAACGCATACTGAGGCGGTTGCGTGGCCTATGCAGGACTCCGACCGTCACTTCGGCAATTTTTGTCCGGAAAACCCAGCACACCGCGAAGATGGAGGCAAGTTGGATAACAACATCGAAGACCTTGCCGATTTCATCGTGGGAGCCGAGCAGGTCGCCTGCGATGATGAGGTGTCCCGTTGAGGAAACAGGCAGGAACTCGGTCAGCCCTTGAACAATGCCAAGCACGAGCGCGGTGATGAAAGCATGAATATCCATTGGGGATGTTTGGCAGAAATGTAAAAGGACGAAGTATATCTGAACCGTTGGTCGTGCCTGTGTTCTTTTGACATGTTGAGCCTTCTCCCCCCGGCTCTTCGCCTGTAAAGCGGGAAAGGGAGCCTTTGAGAGACGGGATAGGGCATATAAATGACGGTGGGAACCGAAGTTCCCACCGGCTGTCTTGGGTTACAAGGCTTCAGCGGCCCCGGCAGTCAGCTCAAGCGGCGACTGCGAAACGCTCATCGTTGGCGTTTATGGTTTTGCGCGGATTACGTCCGTCGCCTCTCGGGTTGCCTGCTTGCTTTTGCTCGCCCTGTCGAATCCGGAACACCCCCACCGAAACGCATTCATCGGAATCCAGAATCGCGCTTCGGTGGAGGTGAGGGGAGTCGAACCCCTGTCCAAAACGTCTCCAGCTCGCCGGAGTTACAACCATGCTTGAAATTGTGGGGGATGCGGGTGGGAAAATCAACCTCCAATCAGGCAGGGCGGCGGGCCTGCATCATGTAGTTGACGGAGGTATCGTGGCTCAGGCTGTAGGCACGGGTAAAGGGGTTATACGACAGGCCGTTCATGGAGGCGGTTACAAGCCCGGCCTCGCGGCAGAACCGGGCAAGCTCGGAAGGCTTGATGAAGCGGGCGTAGTCGTGCATGCCGCGCGGCAGCAGCTTGAGTACGTATTCAGCCCCAACGATGGCGAAAAGGAAGGATTTGGGGTTGCGGTTCAGGGTGGAAAAAAAGACTTGCCCGCCGGGGCGTACCAGGCGCGCGCAGGCCGTGACGATACTGGCGGGGTCGGGAACGTGTTCGAGCATTTCCATGCAGGTGACGATGTCGAACTGCCCGGCATGCGTTTCGGCAAGGGCTTCTGCCGGGATGTGCCGGTAGTCGATTTTCAGTTCGCTCTCGAACAGGTGCAGGCGGGCGACGCTGAGCGCCTTTTCGGACAGGTCGATGCCGGTGACTTCTGCGCCGCGCGAGGCCATGCCCTCGGCCAGGAGACCGCCGCCGCATCCGACATCGAGCGCCTTTTTGCCCGAAAGCCCTGCCATGGCGTCTATCCAGTCGAGGCGCAGCGGATTGATTTCGTGCAGCGGCCTGAACTCGGAAGCAGGGTCCCACCAGCGATGGGCAAGCTCACTGAATTTGTCCAGTTCCGAAGGGTCAGTGTTGAGAGTGCTCATGGGATTCTCGATATGAACAGGTGAGAACAGGCGCTACAGGGTACGTGATTGCCACGCTTGCACAAGTGGGCATCGCAAAACAAAAAACCCTGCCAAAGCAGGGTTTTTTGCGAAACGGAACAGCCAGAGCTTACCGGGTGCCGATAATTTCGATATCGACGCGGCGGTCAGGTTGCAGACACTCGATGAGCGCCGGACGAGCCCTGACGTTGTTGCACTGGGTACCCGTTACAGGCTGTGTTTTGCCCCGGCCTTCGGTATAGATGCGGGAAGGATCAATACCCTGATCGACCATGTAGCTCTTCACGGAAGCGGCACGGCGCTCGGACAGGCGCTGGTTGCCGGCATTGTCACCGATGCGGTCGGTGTGGCCGATCACGATGACGGTTTCAAGCTGGAGCTGCTTGGCCTGGGCAACGATGTTGTCCAGAGCGGTACGGCCTTCGGGCTTGAGCACGGCTTTGTTGAAATCAAACAGGAAGTCGGCTTCCAAGCGGACTTTCTCTTGGGCGATGGCACCAGGAGTCCCTGCAACCGGCTCTTCCTGAGCAACAGGTTCCGCAGGCGGCGGAGGGGCCGCTTCACATTTATCTTTCGGGACGATGTCGCCATCGCATCCGCAGCCGACCGGGAACTCGCCTGCCATGGCGGTTTCGGCGGCAGCCGCAGTCCAGTAACCGGTACGCCAGCACAAACCGGCGCCACTGCGGGTAACGACTTTTCGAGCGTCGATCACGTAAGGGATGACACCTGTGCCGTCAACGACGACATCTTGCGCGAAAGCGGTGGAAGCGGACAGGCCGATCGAGGCAATGGCGGCCAGCGCGAGCAGCTTCTTGTGGTGTTTGGTCATGGTTTCCTCAGTTGTAAAAGGCGAGACAGTGCCGCAGGAACTATGCCGAATAACCTTGAGGGTCACCCGACGACTTCTGTTGAGCGAAAATCCAACTCAGCTAAACAAGCCTAGTTTGCCATAGCGACGCAAGAGCGAGCAATTCAATGTCGCTAATTTGCAACAATGTTTCATTATTCCGGACGCGAATTTTACCATCAACCCAGACATGTGACACCTGTCGGCGGTCACAAACATGAATTAAATGAGAAATTGGGTCGAAACATGGGGTCGTGAGCGGGTCGTTGAACGCGACGGCGCACAGGTCTGCGCGCTTGCCGATTTCGAGTGAGCCGATCATGCCGTCCAGCCCAAGCGCGCGCGCGCCGCCCAGCGTGGCCATGTGCAGGGCCGTATGTGCGGGGATAGCGCTGGCATCGAGGCTGCCTACCTTGGCAAGCAATGCGGCTTGGCGCATCTCCTGGAACAGGTCGAGGCGGTTGTTGCTGGCTGCGCCGTCGCTTCCCAGACCCACGTTGATGCCGTGGCGGAGCATGGCGGGCACGGGCGCGATGCCGCTGGCCAGTTTCATGTTTGAAACCGGGCAATGGGCAATGCTGCAACCGCGCCGGGCAAGCAGGGCAAGTTCGGTTTCGTCGTGATGGACGGCGTGTACGGCGATGAGATTGGGGCCGAGCAGCCCCAGGCGTTCGAGTCGGGTGACTGGGCGCATGCCGAAGGCCGCGAGGCTCTCATTGATTTCGCTGGCGGTCTCATGAACGTGGATATGGATAGGCAGGTCGAGTTCGGCAGCCAGGTAAGCAGCGCGTTCCAGCCCGGCATCCGGAACCGCGTAAGGGGAATGGGGGGCAATGGAGAAACTGACGAGAGGATGCCCTTGCCATTTATCACGGACGGCAAGCCCTTTACGCAGATAATCGTCGGCGTCAGAGGCCCAAGCGCCGGGGAAGCCGAGCACGATCAGCCCGACGACGGCGCGTATGCCGGTTTCGGCAAAAGCGCGGGCGGCGTCGTCGGGGAAAAAATACATGTCGTTGCAAGTGGTAATGCCGCCGCGCAGCATCTCATGGGCGGCGAGCAGGGTTCCATCCCGCACGAAAGCGGGCGATACGTGCCGGGATTCGGTTGGCCAGATCACCTCCCTGAGCCACCGTTCCAGCGGCAGGTCGTCAGAGAGGCCGCGCATCAGGTTCATGGCGGCGTGGGCGTGCAGGTTGACCAGCCCTGGGATCAAGGCATGCGCGGGCAATTCGACTTCGTCGGAGGCTCGATAGCGCGCGCGGGCTTCGGGTTGGGGCAGGATATCGACGATTTTGCCGTCATGAACGGCGATGCTGTGCTTATCGAGCGCGACATTGTCGGGAACGACCGGGATCAGCCAGCGTGGATGAATGAGAAGGTCGACGGCGGCGCTCAAGATGAGTCTCCCTGGGGATACCGGGAATACGATGGTGGGGCAGTGTACCTCTTGTCGGGTGATGTGGTAGTCGGGATAGGTCGTGTTTTCTGCGGAAACCAGAAATTGTGACGGAATGCGCGGCTACCTGAACATTCGCGCCGCGTCCGGTGCGTTCTGGCAAGACAATGCAGTGGCAGGGGTCGTAGCGAAAAGGGCAATGAAACGGATACCCGAAACAATCGGCAAATGCCAGATCGTGCGTGAAGTCGGGCGCGGCGCGACGGCGACCGTCTATGAGGCCAGACATCCGGGTTTTTCTGAGCCGATTGCGGTCAAGCACATCCGTTTCGGCGACGATAGCGGCGACGGAGCCAGGATGAACCGCCGCCTGCTCAAACTGCTGCGGGCCGAGGAAGCGGTGGCATGGCGCCTGGAACATCCCAATATCATTAGAATCCACGAAGTGGTGATCGAGCCGGAGCAGGCTTACGTCATCATGGAGTATTTTCCGGGTACGACCCTGGAGCGATATTGCAATTTCGAGCACCGTTTGCCCGTGCACCGGGTGATCGGCATCATTTTCAAGTGCTGCATGGCGCTCGATTACGCCTACCGGCAGGGCATCGTGCACCGCGACATCAAACCGGCCAACATCCTGGTCGACGAAAAGGACGATGTGCGGATCACCGATTTCGGCCTGGCGCTCAATGTCGATAAAAGGGTTGAAGCGGATTCGACCTTCATCATGGGGGTCGGCTCCCCCGCCTACATGAGTCCGGAGCAGATCAAGAACTACCCTCTCAACCAGAAAACCGATCTTTATTCGCTCGGGGTGGTGATGTTTCATCTGCTTGCGGGCCGGCTGCCGTTTCGCGCCGCTCATCCGGCGCAACTGGTCTATAAGATCATCAACGCCGACCCGCCTCGCGTGTCGCACATCAACCCGGATGTGTCTGAACAAATGGACACGGTCATCCGCAAGGCGATGGAGAAAGACCTCTACTCGCGTTACAAGAACGGCGCGGAATTCGCCAAGGATTTATCGGCGGTCCGTTACAAGATCGTCGATGAGGACGATGTCCAACTCGACACTTCGCGCTTTTCGATGCTTCGTAAACAGGCGTTTTTCACTGAATTCGAGGACATCGAGCTATGGGAAGTGTTGCGTATCAGCGTCTGGCGCAATGCGCCAGGGCGAGTGAAGCTGATAAAAGAAGGCGATACTGAACAGCGTTTCGGTGTGTTGCTGGAAGGCCGGGTCGAACTGTCGGTCATGGGTCGGCGGGTGATGGAATTGGGGCCGGGAACGATTTTCGGCGAGTCGGCCTGGCTCGACAGGATCAATCATCGCCAGACGATGTCGGTCGTCTCATTGGAGCCGTTGGCCTATCTCGAAATCAACCCGGCCGCCCTGGTACTGGCTACCGAGGAAGTCCAGGAAACTTTCCAGCGTGAAGTGGCTTCCGTGGTCGCACACCGCCTGGGCGCGCTGGCGCTCGTTCATGCCGAACACTGCGGAGCCGCGACCGAGGCAAATATGACTTCGACGAGCAACTTTGCCGCGAGCAAGTCCGAGTGGCGGTTGGTCGAGGGTTGATTGTTTGTGGCTATCCCTGCTCGCCCCGCCAAAAATATCGTTTATTCCGGGAAGTCGTCCTGAATGTGACGTTGCTTGCGTAGAAAGCTGCCCAGTGTCGTCAGCATTTCCATCATGGCGGAACGCTCGTTCGACGAAAGCGATTCCAGCAACACCAGAAGTTGTTCCCCCTCGTCTGAACAAGGGAATTTTTCTTCTGTCAGCAGATTGGCAATCGGGATGCGTAACAACGTTGATATGGCCTCCAACGTCACTAGTGACGGCAGCGTTGCACCTGTCTCGTATCTGGAAACGGTGGTCACATCCAGCCGAATAGCTTCCGCCAACTGTTCTTGGGTCAGTCTGGCACACCTGCGATAGTGAGCCAGATTCTGCCCCAGGCGGTGTGCCAGTGCCGAATGAAAGCGTTTGACCATAACTGATTGACAGACAAATGACAGCCATGATCGTTGGGCAGCGTACAATCGGTAATGATCTTAAATGTTCATACAAAACTAAGCATTATTTGCGTGCTTGTGTAAAATTCCTCATACAAGTCAGGGAAAACATTGATGGAATCAGAAAAGCATTTACCGATGACCAAGGCACGGGCTGAACTCGAAATCGCCCTTTTGCAAGCCGAAGCCGATTCCATGAGCAGCAGCGACCTTTACATCTGGCTTACCGAGAGTGGCCTGCCTTCTGAAGTGGCTGTTCGGTTCAGAGAGCTTATTGGCAAAGTAATATTTGTTTTGGATATAACGGTCAGCATCGGAAAAATAATCGTCATCAAACTAATCGAGTTTGTGAAAACTCATCCAAACATGGCAGTGGGTGCCGCTCTCGGAGCGGTGATTTCTTTGCTCGTCAGTTCTATTCCCGTGTGGGGTGTTGGCACCTATCGCGCTCGCCATGGGTATGGGTGTAGGCGCAATTGCGGGACATCGCATGGATATGGGGCGTCGTTACGGAGGCGGCTGGGTTATCGAAATTTCGCAGGAAATTATTGAAATTTCGCGAAAATTCTTTCAAGAATTCATCGGCATTTTCCTTGCCGTGACAGATGAAATTAGGGCGGAACCCGCATGATGAAATTCAGAAAGCAAGGTTCCGATCAAACCAGCGAAGCAGACGGAACGGGTGCGCTTCCGCTCCACGAAATTGACGACGGGAAAAAAATCACCAAAAAGCAGTTGCTGGAAGCGATCGACAGTTTGAAGAAAAATCCCAATGATCGGATACGCATCCTCGGCGACGTGGGTATTACTGGCGTAGGCATGGGAGTTGGGGCAATGGCCGCCGGTTCTGTTGCCGCGATGGCGGGAGCAACCAAAGTTACCATCGTTACGGGGCTCGCAGCAAAGCTTGGCATCACGGCTGTTGCCGCAACGCCCAGCGGATGGGTTGTGGGCACTGCGGCAGCAGGAAGCGCTTTGTTCTATGGGGTTTCGCGCCTGATAAGAAGTGGCGCGATGTCCGAAGGCAGAAAACGCGAACTTCTGGAAAAATTCAACGAACAGATCCGTGAAATCAAAGCAAAAGAAAACATCATTTCTATTACCTCTTCAGATCGCAATCGATTCATCGTTTCGTTGCGGGAAGTGATTGAAAAAAATCTATTGTTACCTGAAAAAGCCTTTCGCCTGATTGAAGCCGTGGAGAATGGAAATATGCCAATATCATCAGCCTGTAAGCTGGTGCAGGGGGTGTTGCAGGCCGAGTGATTGAAGTAATGGCGTGGCATTGCCACGCGTTACGCCAAAAATACAGCATCCTTTCCCGCCGTCGTGCATATCAAGTGCATTGCAATTTGGGCAAAAATCTATTGACGACACTATCCAATGCGATAGAAATATTGTTGAGATCTCCTGCGGAGGCTTCTGGGAGTATGGGTTCTGTCAAAATTGCTGTTATGCTGATCATTGCCCCGGTGGCGTGGTTTTCCCTGCCCGGTTTCACAGGATCGACACCATGAAAGACGCATTGATCATTTTCGACACTACCCTGCGCGACGGCGAACAAAGCCCTGGCGCGTCGATGACGCAGGAGGAAAAACTGCGTATCGCCCGCCAACTGGAGCGGATGCGTGTCGACGTGATCGAGGCGGGTTTCCCAGCGGCCTCTCCCGGCGATTTCGAGGCCGTGCGCGCCATTGCCGGAGCTATCCGGGAGTCTGTCGTGTGCGGGCTTTCCCGCGCTAGCGAGCAGGACATCGCCCGTGCCGGCGAAGCCGTCGCCCCGGCAGCGCGCAAGAGGATTCACACCTTCATCGCCACCAGCCCCATCCACATGGAGAAAAAGCTCCGGATGACTCCCGACCAGGTCATCGAGCAGGCGGTTAAGGCGATTGGTTGGGCGCGCCAATATACCGATGATGTCGAATTCTCCGCTGAGGACGCCGGGCGCTCCGAAATCGATTTTCTCGCGCGCGTCTTCGAGGCGGCCATCCGCGCCGGAGCCGGAACCATCAACGTGCCCGACACCGTCGGCTACAACATCCCCGATCAATACGCCGCTACCCTGCGCGCCCTGATCGAGCGTGTGCCCAATGCCGACAAGGTGATCTGGTCGGTGCATTGCCATAACGACCTCGGCCTGGCTGTCGCCAATTCGCTCGCCGCCGTCGTGGCGGGCGCACGGCAGGTGGAATGTACGATCAACGGGCTGGGGGAACGCGCGGGCAACGCCTCGCTCGAAGAAATCGTCATGGCGGTGCGTACCCGTGCCGATGCGTTCCCCGTACAGACCCGCATCGACACGACCCAGATCGTGCCCGCCTCGCGGCTCGTCTCGCAAATTACCGGCTACCCGGTGCAGCCCAACAAGGCCATCGTCGGCGCGAATGCCTTCGCCCACGAAGCGGGCATCCACCAGGACGGCGTGCTCAAAAGCCGCGAAACCTACGAAATCATGCGCGCTGAAGATGTCGGTTGGGGCGCGAACAAGCTGGTATTGGGCAAACACTCTGGTCGCAACGCTTTCCGCGCCCGCTTGCAGGAAATCGGCATCGAGACGGGTTCCGAAGAACGGCTCAACACCGCCTTTGCGCGCTTCAAGGAACTGGCCGACAAGAAGCATGAGATTTTCGACGAAGACCTCCATGCCCTGATGAGCGATGAGGCTATCGCGCCAGAGCAGGAACACTTCCGCCTGATCTCGGCGCGCTTCCACTCGGAAACCGGCGAAACCCCGCAAGCCGAGATCACTCTTTCTGCGGGCGGCAGGGAAACCCACAGCCGCGCCGTTGGTTCCGGCCCCGTAGACGCCGCGTTCAAGGCCATCGAGGCCATTGCCGAAAGCGGCAGCCGGTTGTTGCTCTATTCCGTCAATGCCATTACTACGGGAACAGACGCCCAGGGCGAAGTCACCGTGCGGCTCGCGCGCGACGGGCGCATCGTCAACGGGCAGGGAGCGGATACTGACATCATCGTCGCCTCGGCTAAGGCTTACCTGAACGCACTCAACAAGCTGCACACAGGCAGCGAGAGGTTGAATCCGCAGTTGTAGGGAAAAACGAAAAACGCGCACGGGACGGATTTGCTGTGCGAACGGTTCACTCACGAACCTGCCGGCCGCTCCGGCAGTGAAGCCGTGCATCCATTGTGCGTCGCAAGGCAAAAAGGCTTGCTACTCCCGTTAAAGGCGTTTGATGGATTATAATTCTGTCGTTTTCCCAAATTTCGTCCTCCCGGACAGAGGAAAGGGTCATGAGTGATCACAAGCAAGACTGCGATTGCGAACGCAGGAATCTCCTGATAGCGACCTCTGCGGTCGGCGGTGTGGCTGTGGCTGCTGCTGCGGTGCCATTCGTCGCCAGCCTGGCTCCATCGGAACGGGCAAAGGCCATTGGGGCGCCGGTCATCGTGGATATCGGCAAACTCGCTCCCGGCGAAAAGACCGTGGTGAAATGGCGTGGCAAGCCAGTGTGGATTTTGCGCCGCACGCCGGAAATGCTTGCCTCGCTGAAGGCCGCCGAGGAAAAACTCAGCGATCCGGGTTCCGAAAAGTCCGACCAGCCCGACTACACCAAAACCCCGACCCGCGCAATCAAGGACGAGTACCTTGTCGCCATCGGTATCTGTACCCACCTCGGCTGCTCGCCGTCCGACAAACTCAAGACCGGCAACGCCGAAGGCATGGCGGCGGATTGGGCGGGCGGGTTCCTCTGCCCGTGCCACGGCTCACTGTTCGACCTCGCCGGACGTGTGTTCAAGAGCCAGCCGGCGCCAACCAATCTCGAAATCCCGCCGCATAGGTATCTTTCCGATACCTCTATCATCATCGGCGAAGATTCCAACGATTCCAAAGGGGCTTAAAGCATGGCCGCGAACAGCAGTTTCCAAAAATACCAGTCGGACGGCTCACGCCTCGGCAACCTGCTGGAGTGGTTTGATGCCCGCTTCCCGCTGACCTCCATGTGGAAGACGCATATGTCCGAGTACTATGCGCCGAAGAATTTCAACTTCTGGTACTTCTTCGGGGTCATCTCCCTCCTGGTACTTGTCATCCAGTTCGTGACCGGGATTTTCCTGGTCATGCACTACAAGCCCGACGGTACGCTCAACGCTTCCGGCATTCCGATCGCTTTTGCCAGCGTTGAATACATCATGCGCGACGTTCCCGGCGGCTGGCTGATCCGGTACATGCACTCGACTGGCGCTTCAGCCTTCTTCATCGCCATCTACCTGCACATGTTCCGGGGCATGCTCTACGGTTCCTACCGCAAGCCGCGCGAACTGATCTGGGTGACCGGCGTTGTGATCTTTCTGTGCCTGATGGCGATTGCCTTCATGGGCTACCTGCTGCCCTGGGGGCAGATGTCCTACTGGGGCGCTCAAGTCATCATCAATCTCTTCTCGGCGATTCCCCTTGTCGGTGAGGGTCTCTCGACGCTCATCCGGGGCGACTTCGTGGTCTCCGACGCGACGCTGAACCGCTTCTTCGCGTTTCACGTCTGTGCCGTGCCGCTGGTGCTGCTCGGGTTGGTTGTCATGCACGTCCTGGCGCTGCACGAAGTCGGCTCGAACAATCCGGATGGCGTGGAAATCAAAAAATTCAAGGACGAAAAAGGCATCCCGCTCGACAGTGTGCCCTTCCATCCGCAGTACACGATCGGCCACGACCTGCCTGCCTGCGTCATCTTCCTGATACTCTTTTTCGGGGTCGCCTTTTTCTTGCCGGAAATGGGTGGTTACTTCCTGGAGTACAACAACTTCCTGCCCGCAGACCCCATGAAGACGCCGGCGCACCTCGCCCCGGTGTGGTACTTCACGCCGTTCTACTCGATGCTGCGTGCGATGGTCTGGAATTTCTTCTGGATCGACGCCAAGTTCTGGGGCGTGGTTTCCATGGGCGGCGGCGTTGTGATCCTGGCCTTCCTGCCCTGGCTCGACCGCAGCCCGGCGAAGTCCATCCGCTATCGCGGCCCGATCTTCAAAACCCTGCTCACGATCTTCGTAATCGGGTTCGTGATTCTCGGTTACCTGGGAACCAAGGCTCCGGGTTATTACTTCTTCGGCTACACCCCGTCCGAAGGCTTCAACCCGCTGAACATCCTGCTCTCTGGCGACATTCACACAAGGCTCTTCACCTTCTACTACTTCCTCTTCTTCCTGACGATGCCGTATTGGTCGAAGATCGACAAATGCAAGCCGGTTCCGGAAAGGGTGACGTCCAAATGAAAACGCACGCAATCAAACTCCTCAAGCGCCTCGCTGCCGCCGTTCTTTTCGCGCCGGTTCTGGCAATGGCATCCACGGCCATGCACCTGGACAAGGCTCCGGTCAGCACCGACCAGCAAAAGCTCCAGCGCGGCGCGGAATTGTTCATCAAGTACTGCTTGAACTGCCATAGCGCCTCGATGGTGCGTTACAGCGAGTTGAAGAAGCTCGGCTTCGACGAAAAGAAGATCACCGAGGAACTGATTTACTCCGGCGGAAAAATCGGCGACCTGATGACCATTGCCATGACCCGCGACGATGCCGAAGCCTGGTTTGGCACTGCGCCGCCCGACCTTTCCCTGATGGCGCGCGCCAAGGGGTCGGAATTCGGCTCGGGAGCCGATTATCTCTACACCTACCTGCGTGGTTTCTACAAAGACGAGAACCGCCCGACAGGCTGGAACAACAAAGTTTTTGACAATGTCGGCATGCCGCATGCGCTGTGGGATCTGCAAGGCGAGCAACCCGCCGAGAAATACGACGAAGATGTCGCCGATCTCGTCTCCTTCATGGTATGGATGGGCGAGCCTGACTCGGGATCGCGCAAGAAAATTGGCATTTTCGTTATTATTTTCCTTGCCGGTTTCTACGTGCTGACCCATAAGCTTGGAAAGACCTACTGGAAAAACACCCACTGACCGCGAACATGGACATGCGGGGTTTTTAGGCCCCGCATGCCCCGATTGTTTACCCTCTTGATACCCTTACGCACCGTTACGCGGTGCGCTTTCGTTTTTGACCCCCTGGGAGCAACCCAACCATGATGAATCTATACTCCGGCACGACCGACCCATTCAGTCACCGTTGCCGGATCGTGCTCTACGAAAAGGGCATGGATTTTGAAATCATAGATGTCGACCTCTACAACAAGCCCGAAGACATCGCCATCATCAACCCCTACAACCGAGTGCCGGTGCTGGTCGACCGCGACCTCGTGCTTTACGAAGCGAACATCATCAACGAATACATCGACGAGCGTTTCCCGCATCCGCAACTGATGCCGCCCGACCCGATCATGCGCGCGCGCGCGCGCCAATTGCTGCACACCTTCGAGCGCGAGATGTTCGAGCACATCCCGAAGCTTGAAGCCAACCAGGAAGGCGTCGAAAAAACGTGCGCCCATGTGCGCGACCACCTCATCCAGCTCGCGCCGATGTTTACCAAGCAGAAATTCATGCTTGGGGATGAATTCTCCATGCTCGATGTGGCCATTGCACCATTGCTGTGGCGGCTTGGCCTGTATGGCATCGAGCTGCCCAAGACGGCTTCGCCATTGATGAAGTACGCAGAGCGCATTTTCAGCCGCCAGGGGTTCATCGACGCCCTGACGCCTTCCGAAAAGGTCATGCGGCGCTAACGTTCAGGGGGAAAACCGTCATGGTATCCACCAAGCCCTATCTGATTCGCGCCATTTACGAATGGTGCGTCGATCAGGGGTTTACCCCCTACCTCGCGGCGCGGGTCGACCAACATGTGCGCGTACCTTCCGGCTATGCCCGTGAAGGCCAGATCGTGCTCAACGTCGGTCCCGAGGCAACCCATCAGCTCAAGATCGACAATGAACAGGTAGCATTCCAGGCGCGCTTCAATGGTATGGCGCACCAGATCATTGTGCCGATCGGCAATGTCATGGCAATCTATGCGCGCGAGAACGGGCAGGGCATGACGTTCGATGTATCGGGCATGCAGGAATTCGCCGAGAAAGAACCTGGTTCTGCCGAAGCGGAATTGGGCCCGCCGGATGAATCTCCGCCGCCGCCCGCTTCCCCGCGTGGCTCGCACCTGAAAGTCATCAAATAACAGAAAAAAAGGGCGCGGAGACAGCAATGGAATGGAGCGAACGTTACGCCCTGGGCATCGTCCGCATGGACGAGACGCACCGGGAGTTCATTGAATTTTGCAATGAGCTTGCCGCTACAGAGCCGGAAAGCGCGGGCTTCCTTGAACGGCTCGACGCTTTCATTGAGCACACCGCCGCGCATTTCGACCAGGAAAACCGCTGGATGGAAGCGGTGAACTTCCCCGTCTGCCACCGCGAAGAACACGACCGCGTCCTGGCCGTAGCGCGCGAAGTGCGCCAGCGCGTCGAAAAAGGCGACCTCTTCCTGGGGCGTCGCCTACTCGAAGAACTCCCGCCGTGGTTCGACAACCACCTCGACACGATGGACACGGCGCTGGCTTTTCGCCTGAAAGAGATTGGTTTCGATACTGAAAGCGCTTAAAAAGCGCCCTAAACACCCCCAAACCTGAACGGGAACTCAACCGGCGGTTTTTCCCCGCTCATCAACGCCGCGAGTGCCGACGCTGAACCGCAGGCAAGTGTCCAACCCAAGGGGCCGTGGCCGGTATTGAGCCAAAGATTCTCGTGATGCTGGCCTCGCCCGATGATGGGTAGGCCGCCGGGTGTGGCGGGTCGCAGGCCGGCCCAGGGCACGGCGCGCTCGCGGTTGAGGGTTCCGGGTAGGCGCGTTTCAGCCCACTCCAGCATGGCGGCAATGCGGGCGGGATCGATCTCAAGATCATAACCGCCCAACTCGGCCATGCCCGCGATGCGTAGGCGCTCGCCGAGACGCGAACATACAATGCGACGCGATTCGTCGGTCAGGCTTACCTGGGGCGCGCGCGTGTTATCGCGCACCGGCGCGGTGATCGAATAACCCTTGAGCGGATAAATGGGCAACCGCTCGCCGAGCGGGCGCAGCAACTGTTGACCATGGCTGCCCAGGCAAATGACGACCGCGTCGGCGGATAGCGTCTCCCGCCCCCCTGCGTGGCAAACATCAATGCCGGTGATACGCAGTGCGTCGGCAGCGCGCAGGCGCTCGATATGTGTGCCGTAATGGAAGCGCACTCCGTCGGCGGCGAGAACCTTGGCCAGCGCTTGACTGAAACGCATCGCGTCGCCGGATTCATCGTTGGGCGCGTACAGGCCGCCCGCCAGATGGGGGACGCTCGCGGCCAACGCCGGTTCGATCTCGGCGCACTGCGTGGCAGTGCATGGCCGCAGTTCGATGCCGAAAGCGGCCAGTTCCCCGATACGGCCTTTGGCGCGCGCGAACGGGACGGCATCGAAGAACAGATGCAGGATGCCCCGCCCCCGAGCATCGTAAGAATAGGTGATACCGGCGTCGTCCCTCAGCCGCCGCAATTCGGCAAGGCTATGGACGGCCAGCGCGGCAATGGCGGCGGTGTTGCGGCGGGAACGCCACGGCAGGCATTCGCGCAGGAAGCTGGCCATCCATTGCCATTGCTTTGTATCCAGCCTTGGATGCAGTTTGAGCGGCGCGCCCGCGCGGCCTATCCAGCGCAAGGCAACGAGCGGCGCGGAAGGGTTGGCCCAGGGTTCCGGGTGGCTTACTGAAATCTGGCCGCCGTTGGCGAAACTGGTTTCTTGCGCGGCGTCTTCCTGGCGCTCGATCACGCTGACGTGAAAACCCGCCTGGTGCAGAAACCAAGCCGTTGTGACGCCGGTAATGCCAGCGCCGAGCACCATTACATTCATGGACATTGAAGATTCACGGTTCGCAGGGGGCTCAAAATTTGAGACGTGCTGAAAACGGCACGCCAGCAGCGAGCATCATACTCCGCCTGTGCCGGGCATGCCGGCGCGCACTGTCTCCATGATCACTTCGCAGCCTTCCAAAGATGCACAGCCGTACCGAAAACGGGATAATCCGTTGTCCATATCTTCATTCTCTATATCTCGACTCCGGGGGATGCCATGCCGTCACGTATCAGCCTGACCCAGTTTTTCATTGACGAACAGCGCGCCGACCGCATACCAACGGATTTGAGGCTGTTGCTTGAAACCGTTGCCCGCGCGACGGCGGCAATCGCTACCACGGTGTCGAAGGGCGCATTGGCCGACGCGCTTGGCGAAGCGGGAACTGAAAATGTACAGGGCGAAGCGCAGAAAAAACTTGATGTCATCGCCAATGAAATTCTGCTCGGCGCCAATGTGTGTGACGGCAATCTGGCGGCGATGGCCTCGGAAGAACTCGAAACCATCTACCCGATTCCCACAGGGTACCCTAGGGGGAATTACCTGCTGCTGTTCGACCCGCTCGATGGCTCCTCGAATATCGACGTCAACGTGACTATCGGAACCATTTTTTCGGTGCTACGCAGCCCACGGGCAAAAGACGAGGAACTGACTGAAGCGGATTTTCTCCAGCCGGGGCGCGGCCAGGTTGCCGCCGGTTATGTGACCTATGGCCCTTCGACCCAACTGGTGCTGACCGTGGGCAATGGGGTGCATGGTTTCACGCTCGACCGGGAGATGGGCGGTTTTATCCAGACGCACCCATTCATGACCATTCCCGCCGAGACGCGCGAATACGCGATCAACGCTTCCAATGCCCGTTACTGGGAAGCGCCCGTGCAGCGTTACATCGCTGAATTGCAGCAAGGTAAGGACGGTTCGCGCGGCAGCGATTTCAACATGCGCTGGATTGCTTCGATGGTGGCCGACGTCCACCGCGTACTGACCCGTGGCGGCATCTTCATGTACCCGCTTGATGAGAAATGCCGTGCAAAGGGCGGCAAGCTGCGGCTGATGTACGAAGCCAACCCGATGGCGATGTTGGTCGAACAGGCGGGTGGTGCCGCAACGACCGGGCGCGAGCGCATCCTCGACATCGTCCCGGAGCGCCTGCACCAGCGCGTTCCGGTCATTCTCGGCTCAAGCGACGAAGTCGAGCGGGTAACGTCCTACCATCTCGAACCCTCATCCTAGAGCTTATCCCTCTCCCCCAACCCCTCTCCCGCGAGGGGAGAGGGGAGTTCGCTTGAACAGAAAACGCTCTAAGCGCCTCCCGGCCCGTCAAAGCAGCAACATATATTCGCGCTCCGCCCGCTTTTCCTTCGCGCGCGCCAGCGCCTCCCGCGCTTCATCGCAGCGGACGCACACGGGCAGGACGAGATGGCGGCGGCGATCCCGCGATTTGAGTTCCATGAAGAGAATCGACGCCGCGTCCGCGTCGTGGGCGGTATCTTCTTGGATGACGCCTCTGCGCGTCACCCAAAGCCGCGTCGGGTCGAGGCTCAACGCCTGTTCGGGCTGCATCAAAAAGTCGGCCAATTCGGCAATGATGGCCTCGGGTCGCAGGGATTGGAATTGCTGCCGCAGGCGCTCATCCAGTGCGGCAATGCGCCGCTCCGGGAAAGCCGTGCCTGTCGGTTGGCTGCGCTGGCGGACGTGTTCCATTTCGCGTTCGGCTCGGAGCGAGCCGTAAGCCTCCCGCGCGTGGGCGAGGTGCTCGGCGAAAGTGAGCAGCAAACTATCGAAAGCTGCCTCCAAGAAAGCGTCACGAGCCGAAGCGGGATTGTCGGCGGGCAGGATGATCGTTTGATTGGAAAATTGGAGCAAGGTTTGCGGCACGTCGGTCGTGACGATCTCGCCCTGCAAGGCCACGCCAAGCACTTTTTTGTCCACCCGCCGCGCTGCCATCAAGGCGATGAAACAATCATCCCGCCAGGATCGGGGTTCGGTGAGATAAGTTCGTACTGGCGCACTGGCGGCCAGCATGCCGCCGATGTCGTCGGCAGAGGCAAACAGGGCATGTACCAGCGGGTCGGCTGCAAAGCACTGCCGGTCAATGGCGACCGCAGGAGGCAGGGAATCCACCAAGCGGGCACAGAATTCGCGCGCATGCGCGACCGGCGCGGCCAGCCGGGTTTTGAAACCCGGAGTCACGGCGAGCGTCTTATCGACCAGCGCCGCGATGCGCTGCAAGCTTGCCTGACAGTCTGGGTCAGGCGGCGAAGCGGGCAGGAAGCGGGAGAAAAACTGGGGAAGAAGACTCATCAAAGCACCCGAACACGTGCCTCGCGCAATCTTCGTCACTCGTTACGGAGATTGCGTGAGGCAAAGCGTAACTGGGAGCCGAAGGCTCCCCAAGACCGTATCGAGGAATCCCCTGCCGTAAGAAAGGGGTGACTCAAAGCTCTCGGAACCATGCCCGGTTTTTTAGGGAAAGGGCATGGCTTTTTAACGCGGTAAACCGTTTTTCAAAGCTTGATCAGAATTTTTCAACATTCTTTTCAATATGCGAGCTTGAAAACTCCTCACCTCGCCCCTATTATTAGCACTCGTTGCACACGAGTGCTAACGCCCGATTAACGTCGGGGTTCAACCCATTTTCTGGCGGGCGCGATGCCCGCCTCGTTGATTTTCAAGACTGAGGAGCCAAACCGATGAAAATCCGTCCCCTGCACGATCGAGTGATCGTCAAACGCTTGGAGGCCGAGCGCAAGACCGCCAGCGGCATCGTCATTCCGGACACTGCGGGAGAAAAACCCGACCAGGGCGAAATCCTGGCCGTAGGCAACGGCAAGATTCTCGAAGACGGCAAAGTCCGCCCGATGGCCGTCAAGGCTGGCGACCGCGTTTTGTTCGGAAAATACGCCGGGCAAACCGTCAAGGTCGATGGCGAGGAACTGCTCGTCATGCGCGAAGAAGACATCATGGGCGTGGTCGAAGCCTAAAGCGGCTCGTCCCGCTGGCCTTTCCACTTTCCAGCTTTCATCCAACCGTATTTTCCTGGAGTCCATTAAATGTCCTCTAAAGAAGTTAAATTTGGCGATTCCGCCCGCGAGCGCATGGTCGCCGGCGTCAACATCCTCGCCAACGCCGTCAAAGTCACCCTCGGCCCCAAGGGCCGCAACGTCGTGCTGGAGCGTTCCTTCGGCGCGCCCACCGTCACCAAGGACGGCGTCTCCGTCGCCAAGGAAGTCGAACTCAAAGACAAGTTCGAGAACATGGGCGCGCAAATGCTCAAGGAAGTCGCCTCCAAGACTTCCGATATCGCCGGTGACGGAACCACCACCGCTACCGTTCTGGCGCAATCCATCGTGCGCGAAGGCATGAAATACGTCGCCGCCGGCATGAACCCGATGGATCTCAAGCGTGGCATCGACAAGGCCGTCATCGCTACCGTCGACGAACTGAAGAAGATTTCCAAGCCCTGCCAGTCCAACAAGGAAATCGCCCAGGTCGGCACCATCTCCGCCAACTCCGATGCCGACGTCGGCAGCATCATCGCCCAGGCGATGGAAAAGGTTGGCAAGGAAGGCGTCATCACCGTTGAAGACGGCAAGAGCCTGAACAATGAACTCGATGTCGTCGAAGGCATGCAGTTCGACCGTGGCTATCTCTCGCCCTACTTCATCAACAACCCGGATAAGCAGGTTGCCATCCTCGACAACCCCTACGTCCTGCTTTTCGACAAGAAAATTTCCAACATCCGCGACCTCCTGCCGGTGCTGGAACAGGTTGCCAAGGCGGGTCGTCCGCTGCTCATCATCGCCGAAGATGTTGAAGGCGAAGCCCTGGCCACCCTCGTCGTGAACAACATCCGTGGCATCCTCAAGACCGCCGCCGTCAAGGCACCGGGCTTTGGCGATCGCCGCAAGGCCATGCTCGAAGACATCGCCGTCCTCACCGGCGGCCAGGTTATCGCCGAAGAAGTCGGCCTCTCCCTTGAAAAGACCTCCCTGCAAGACCTCGGCCAAGCCAAGCGCATCGAGATCGGCAAGGAAAACACCATCATCATCGACGGTGCTGGGGAAACCTCCCGCATCGAAGCTCGCGTCAAGCAGATTCGCGTCCAGATCGAAGAAGCCACTTCCGACTACGACCGCGAAAAACTGCAAGAGCGCGTTGCCAAGCTCGCGGGCGGCGTGGCCGTCATCAAGGTTGGCGCTGCGACCGAAGTCGAAATGAAAGAGAAAAAGGCTCGCGTCGAAGATGCCCTGCACGCTACCCGTGCTGCGGTGGAAGAGGGCATCGTCCCCGGCGGCGGTGTCGCGCTTCTGCGCGCCCGCGACAGCGTTGCCGCCCTCAAGGGCGACAATCACGACCAGGATGCCGGCATCAAGATCGTCCTGCGCTCCCTGGAGCAGCCCTTGCGCGAGATCGTCGCCAACGCGGGTGACGAGCCTTCCGTCGTCGTCAACAAGGTACTCGAAGGCAAAGGCAACTTCGGCTACAACGCCGCCACTGGCGAATACGGTGACATGGTCGAGCAGGGCGTGCTCGACCCCACCAAGGTCGCGCGTACCGCGTTGCAAAATGCCGCCTCCATCGCGGGTCTGATGCTCACCACCGACTGCATGGTCGCCGAGCTGGTCGAAGACAAGCCCGCCATGCCCCCGATGGGCGGCATGGGTGGTATGGGCGGAATGGGCGGAATGGACATGTAAGTCTTGTCCGGCTCCAAGCCCATCATGGAGTGAAGACGGCCCCGCTTGAAGCGGGGCCGTTTTTTTGGCGCGGTGTCATTAACCCCGCCATTGACTTCACCACACCCATCGCTATAATTCGCCCTCTTCCGGCCAGTTAGCTCAGTTGGTAGAGCAGCGGACTGAAAATCCGCGTGTCCTTGGTTCGATTCCGAGACTGGCCACCAGAAAATCAAAGGGTTGCAGCGATGCAGCCCTTTTTTCTTATAAAAAAAGCTAACACATATCCAACAAGGCGGGTGCAAAAACGGCAAGCAGCTCCCGCATGTGAACATCCCTTGCTTGGCGTTATGACCCTTCGTCACTGAGCCGCCAATTCCCCACAGCATTCGGATATACGCTCGTGAAAGAATAAGAGCAGTGGCATATATTTCACGGAGGTTTCACAGCTTGCTGGAAGTACAATAGCGGAACTGAACTACCCCTTGCTCTACGAATCCTCCTGCTCCTGGGCGGCATGGCTCTGGCAGGAGGTGAACAAACGCCGGGGCAAGCACCGCCCAACCAATCTGGCTGAAAAACCAAGCAAACAGAGGAGCCCGACACATGAAGACCCTATCGAAAAGCCTTGCCTGCTTCCTGATCCTGTGTTTTACACATCCGGCGCTGGCCGGTTCCGTCAAGGAATACAGCGCAGACATGGTGGATGTGAAGAGCGGAAAAGTGGTGCAGAAAATCGCCGTCACCCCGGATAAAGTTTACAGCGAAAACATTGGACCCCAGGGCAAACGGGAGGGCATGGCTATCATCCGCCTGGATCAGAAGAAGATGTACGTTTTCATGGAAGAAACCAAGTCCTACATGGAAATGCCATTCAACAAAGAACAGTTCAGCTCCTCCGACCTCAGCATGGGCGCGGTGCAGGCCAAGCAGGAAAAAGTGGGCACGGAAACGGTTAGCGGTTATCAGGCCGACAAGTTCAAGGTTACGGCAACGATCATGGGCATGAGCAACACATCCTTTCAGTGGGTAGCCCCGGAGTTTGCCCCCATGCCCATACGCACCGAGTCCGGGGGCCTTATCCGGGAAATGCGGAACATAAAAACCGTCCGCCCGGACGCCTCTCTGTTTGACCCCCCCAAGGGCTACAAACGCGACATGCAGATGGAGCAGATGATGAAAGGCGTAATGGGCGGCGCTGGCAAAAAATAGAAGCCCCTGTGAACTGACCCGTAGGGGACGCCGTCCTCGGCGTCCCGTCAAAATATAGGCACACCGGGAAAATAGGGGTCAGGGAAAATAAAGCGGGACGCCGAGGACGGCGTCCCCTACGGGCGGGAGCGGGTTATCATCGCCGCTGTCTTCAGGCTTTCCCTCGGCAACATGACCCGCATCACCGATTTCATCACGCGCTGGAAAGCCTCCGGCGGCTCTGAACAGGCGAACTCTCAGCTCTTCCTCGCGGAACTCTGCGACGTGCTGGACTTGCCCCGCCCGGAACCGGCCCGCCCGGTCAACGAGGACAATACCTATTCGTTCGAGCGCAAGGTCTTTGTGCCGCGTGGCGACGGGACGAATGACCTGAAGCGGCTCGACCTTTACCGCAAGGGCTGCTTTGTGCTGGAAGCGAAGCAAGGGCAGGACGACCACCCCGGCGCTTCGCGCCACCCCTCCAGGGAGGGGAATTACCCCCTGCCTGGGCAGACGGCCTCCGCTGCCGTGCGGCGCGGATCCCGGCAGTGGGAGGACGCGATGCAGCGGGCGCGGCGGCAAGCGGAGAACTACATCCGCTGCTTGCCCGCCTCTGAGGGTCGGCCACCGTTTTTGATCGTGGCCGATGTCGGTTATTGCTTCGATTTTTATACGGAGTTCACTTGCACGGGCGGGGTGTACCTGCATTTCCCCGACGCCCGCCGCTGCCGCGTCATGCTGGACGACCTGGCAAAGCCGGAAATACGCGCCCTGTTCCAGGCAATCTGGAACGCGCCGCTCTCCCTCGACCCCTCGCGCCGCGCGGCCAAAGTCACCGAGGAAGTCGCCACCCACCTCGCCACGCTCGCGCGCTTGCTCGAATCCGACGGCCACGCGCCGGAGAAGGTTTCGCAGTTCCTCATGCGCTGCATCTTCTCCATGTTCGCCGAGGATGTGGGCTTGATCCCGGCGGGGGGTTTTACGGACATCATCCAGAAGTCCATCATGGAACCGGACTTATACGCGCATCTCGTCCGGGATTTATGGGAGGCGATGAACAAAGGCGATGTCTCCATCGCCGTTGGCCGCAAGCTCCTGCGCTTCAACGGCAACCTGTTCGCCAATCCGGAAGTGCTGCCGCTGGCGCGCGAGCACCTGGGAACCTTGCTCGAAGCGGCCAGAGCCGATTGGAAAGAGGTGGAACCAGCCATTTTCGGGACACTGCTGGAGCGGGCGCTCGACGCCAAGGAGCGCCACAAGCTCGGCGCGCACTACACGCCCCGCGCTTACGTGGAGCGGCTCGTCATCCCCACGGTCATGCAGCCCTTACGCAAGGAATGGGACAACGTGCAAGCGGTCGCCAGCCTCTTGCACAGCCAGGGCAAGGAAGGGGAAGCACGCAAAACCGTCGACGGCTTCCATAAGCGTTTGCTGCAAATCCGGGTGCTCGACCCGGCCTGTGGGTCGGGCAATTTCCTCTACGTCGCGCTGGAGCACATGAAGCGGCTCGAAGGCGAGGTCTTGCAAGCCCTGGCGACCTATGGCGAGAAGCAGCACGCGCTCTTGCAGATCGACCCGCACCAGTTTCTCGGCCTGGAGATCAACCCCCGTGCCGCGCATATCGCGGAGATGGTGCTGTGGATCGGCTTTCTGCAATGGCACTACCGCACCCACGGCAACATCGACCCGCCCGAGCCGGTCATCCGCAAGTTCGACAACATCCAATGCCGGGACGCGCTGATCGCCTACCAAGACAAGAAATACGCGGCCGACGAAAACGGCGTCCCCGTGACCCGTTGGGACGGAGAGACGAAGAAGCTCGACCCGGCCACGAAGAGGGAGATACCGGACGAATCGGCGCTCGTCGTGGATGAAGTCTATGAAGGGGTGACGGCGGCGCAGTGGCCGGAAGCGGATTTTATTGTGGGCAACCCGCCGTTCATTGGCGGGAAAGACAAGCGCCAGACGCTCGGCTATGGCTATTTCGACGCCCTCATCAAAACCTACGCGAAACTGCCGGAGTCGTGCGATTTCGTCATGTACTGGTGGCACAAAGCGGCGGTGCTGGTGCGGGCGGGCAAGGCCAAGCGCTTCGGCTTCATCACCACGAACAGCATCACCCAAGTCTTCAGCCGCCGCGTCATGGCGCTGCATTTGGAGGATAAAACGCCGCTGCATCTGGCCTTTGCCATCCCCGACCATCCGTGGGTCGATGCGTCCGACGGCGCGGCGGTGCGTATAGCCATGACCGTTGGAGAACAAGGTGCGGGTGACGGCGTACTGACGACGGTGTTGGAGGAGCGCGAGACGGACGGGCGGGAAATTGGCGTGATGCTGGCAGAGCAAAGCGGGGTCATTCACGCGGATTTGCGGCAGGGCGTGGATGTGACGGCAGCCGTGCCTTTGGCCGCAAATGGCGAAATATCAAATCGTGGGGTCGTGTTGCATGGCTCCGGTTTCATCGTCACGCCAAAGGAAGCAGCCTTATTGGGCTTGGGGAAGATAAAAGGATTGGAGCGGCACATCCGGCCTTATCGAAACGGGCGCGACATTGCCGACAAGCCGCGCGGCGTGATGGTCATCGACTTGTTCGGACTCACCTCAGAAGAAGTTCGGGACAAATACCCGGAGGTCTATCAGTGGGTGTACACGCGGGTTAAGCCGGAGCGGGATCACAATCCTCGTGAATCCAGAAAAAAGAACTGGTGGCTATTTGGTGAACCGATAAGCACTTTTCGCCCTGCGCTGTCCGGTCTGCCACGTTACATATCCACCATTGAAACGGCCAAGCACCGGTTCTTTGTGTTCCTGCCCGCTGAGGTTGTGCCGGATAACATGCTGGTAAACATCGCCAGCGCGGACGCATTTCACCTGGGAGTGCTATCGAGCCGGATTCATGTTTGTTGGTCTTTAGCCGCCGGTGGAACCTTGGAAGATCGTCCCCGTTACAACAAAACCCGCTGTTTCGACATCTTCCCCTTCCCCGCCGCCACGCCCGAACAGCAAGCCCGCATCCGCGCCCTTGCTGAAAAACTCGACGCCCACCGCAAGGCGCGGCAAGCGCAATTCCCCGACCTGACGATGACGGGGATGTACAACGTGCTCGAAGCCTTACGCGCGGGCCGGGAACTCACGGACAAAGAAGAAACCCTCCACGAACACGGCCTGATCAGTATTCTGCGCGAACTGCACGACGAACTGGACGCCGCCGTGTTTGATGCCTACGGCTGGCCGGCAAACCTCGTCGACGAAGACATCCTCGCCCGCCTCGTCGCCCTGAACGCCGAACGGATTGAAGAAGAAAAGCAGGGCAATATCCGCTGGCTGCGCCCGGACTACCAGACCCAGAGCAAGGAAGAGCGCAAAGCCGCGCAAGAGGCTCAATTCACGCTCGACCTTGCCCCCCCGCCACAAAAACCCCAAACCGGGGCAAAGGCCGGAAAAGCCCCCTGGCCTCCCGGCATGCTGGAGCAGTTGCAGGCCGTGCGCGGCGCGCTGGAAGCCTTGCGCGAAGCCCAAACCGCCATCACCCCGGAAGCCATCGCCGAACGCTTCACCCGCGCCCCCCGCGCGAGGGTGCAGGAGATTTTGCAGGCGCTGGAGGCGTTAGGACTGTAGTCATTGCGAGAAATTTCTGAAATAAACAAAGCGTTATGGAGACGCTGATTTATTCCAGTGCTTTCCCTCTCCCCTTGAGGGAGAGGGTGCCCCGCAGGGGCGGGAGAGGGGGATGCCAGGGAAAGGGCAAGTCTCGATCTACCAAAAACGTCCTCCCCCCTCTCCCCCAACCCCTCTCCCACGAGGGGAGAGGGGCTTATCCGGGCTGCATTGACCTCTCTCTCGCAAGTGGACGAGGGGAGTTTGAGCAAAATACTGAATAAATCAGCATGTCCTTATTTCAGAAAACAGTAAGAATCTGAAATAAGGCTTGCCGCCCCGCTGAATTTGCGTCCATGATCGCGGAGCATTCAAACCCTGTGGCAAGGCTGCGCCCTTCCTGATGATTTCGGCTCAACCCCATTTCCTTTGCGGCCGCTTTGAACTCGACCTTTTCTGGCCGCGCGTCATGGCGATCATCAATCTGACCGATGATTCCTTCTCCGGCGACGGTTTGAAGGGCGATGTCGCGGCAGCCTTGCTCCAGGCGGAAAAAGCCTTGGAAGAGGGGGCGGACATGCTTGACATCGGGGCGGAATCGTCCCGGCCTGGCAGCAGCCCCATACCCGAAGCGCAGGAAACCGAACGAATCGTGGCGGCGGTGGAAGCCTTGCGGCCGCTCGGCAGCCCGCTATCCGTCGACACCATGAAACCGGCGGTGATGCGTTCGGCGCTGGCGGCGGGAGCCGACATGATCAACGACATCGCCGGGTTTGAAACCCCCGGCGCAATAGAGGCGGTGGCCGGAGGCGCCTGTGGGCTTTGCGTGATGCACATGCAGGGCAAACCGCGCACGATGCAGCGCGCGCCACGTTACGATGATGTGGCCGCCGAGGTGGCCGGGTTTTTCGCCGAACGGGTACGGACGCTTACGGCGGCGGGCGTGGCGCATGGGCGTATCGTGCTCGACCCCGGTTTCGGTTTCGGCAAGAGCGCAGCACACAATTACAGTATGCTTAAACATCTCGGACGTTTCGCGGTCGATGGTTTGCCGGTATTGGTGGGGTTGTCGCGTAAATCCATGCTTGGAGCCATCATCGGCGCGCAATCGGAAAACCGGCTCATCGCCAGCGTTGCCGCCGCAGTGCTGGCCGTGGAACGCGGTGCGCGCATCGTCCGCGTGCACGATGTGGCCGCTACCGTCGAAGCCCTGAAAATCTGGCGGGCTTGTGTGGAAGCCATTTGAGCAATCGGTAAGGAAAGGACAGGATGGGAATGGGAATGCGTAGATATTTCGGTACTGACGGCGTGCGCGGACGGGTGGGGGAAGAGCCGATCATGCCCGAATTCGTGATGCGCCTCGGTTACGCCGCCGGGGTGTCGCTGGTCAAGCGCCATGAGTTGCCTGCTGGCGAGCATCCGGCAGTCCTGATCGGAAAAGACCCCCGCATTTCCGGCTACATGCTGGAAGCCGCGCTGGAAGCCGGGTTTTCCGCCGCCGGGGTGAACGTGATGCTCGCCGGACCGATCCCGACTCCCGCTGTGGCCTACCTGACCCGCGCCTTGCGTTTGCAGGCCGGGGTCGTGATTTCCGCTTCACACAACCCCTTCTACGATAACGGTATCAAATTCTTTTCTGCGGGCGGCTTAAAACTGCCCGATGCCGTGGAAGCTGAGATAGAAGCCCGGTTGATGGACGGCATGGGCTGCGTGGAAGCCGTCTGCCTGGGACGCGCCCGGCGGATCGACGATGCTGCCGGACGCTACATCGAGTTCTGCAAAAGCACCTTTCCGAACGAGTTCGACCTGCGCGGCCTGAAGATCGCGGTCGATTGCGCCCACGGCGCGGCCTATCACATCGCGCCGAAGGTGTTTCATGAACTGGGCGCGGAAGTGATCCCGGTGGGGGTTGCCCCCGATGGCTTCAACATCAACGACGGCGTAGGCGCGACCCATCCCGGACATCTGCGCCGTGCTGTGCTCGAACATGCTGCCGATATGGGCATCGCGCTCGATGGCGACGGCGACCGCCTCCTTATGATCGACCGCCAGGGCGAAATTTTCGATGGCGACAAGCTGCTCTACGTCATCGCTGCCGCGCGCAAGGAACGGGAACGGAACACTGAAACGGTCGGCGGCGTGGTGGGTACGCTGATGAGCAACCTTGGCCTGGAGCACGCGATTGCCCGGCTCGGCCTGCCGTTTGCCCGCGCCAAGGTGGGCGACCGTTACGTGCTTGAACTGCTGCACGAAAAAGGCTGGCGCATCGGCGGCGAGAATTCAGGCCACATCATTTGCCTGGATTGCCACACGACAGGCGACGCCATCATTTCCGCCCTGCAAGTGCTGGCGGCGCTGCGCGCCCATGACCAGACGCTGGCGCAGGCTTGCGCCGATCTCGTCTTCTACCCGCAACGGCTGATTAACGTCCGCGTGAATCCGGGGTTTGACTGGCAGGGCGACGCTGGCATTTCGGCTGCGCGCGCGCGCGCCGGGGCAAGGCTGGGCGACGGGGGGCGGGTGCTGTTGCGCCCTTCTGGAACCGAGCCGCTGCTCCGGGTGATGGTCGAAGGCCGCGACGAGGCGCTGGTCGAGAGCCTCGCGCGCGAAATCGCGGCGGCTGTCGAAACCGCCGCAGGGTGATACCCCTACTGTCGTTACCGTTGACGCTTGGCGTGCACTCTTCCTAAACTCATAACTTTCTGTGATTTTCCTTGGACGAGGACAAAATGAGCGAATCCCGCATCCACAATGCTGCTTTGCGCGGCAAGATCATGTCGGCGGACGAAGCCGCTGCCCTCATTAAACCCGGCGACAACATCGGCGTAAGCGGTTTCACCGGTTCGGGCCATCCCAAGGAAGTCCCGCAGGCGCTCGCCCGACGAATCGCTGCCGCGTCCGAGCGCGGCGAGACTTTCCGCGTCGGCCTGTTGACAGGCGCATCCACCGCGCCCGAACTCGATGGCGCGCTTTTCAAGGTCAACGGCGTTTCCATGCGTATGCCCTATCAGTCCGATCCGGACTGCCGTAACCGGATTAACAGCGGTGATGCCTGGTACATGGATGTTCACCTTTCGGAAACGGCGCAAAACGCGGCTTGGGGGCATTACGGCAAGCTCGATGTTGCCCTGATCGAAATCGTTGCCATCCTTGAAGATGGGCGGCTGGTTCCGTCGACCTCGGTGGGCAATAACCCCACTTGGCTGGACTTGGCAGACCGGGTGATTCTCGAAGTCAACACCGGCCTGAACCCCAGGCTCGAAGGCATGCACGACATCTATTCCGTCGCCCTGCCGCCGAACCGCCAGCCCATTCCGATCACCAAGGCCAGCGACCGTATTGGCGAGCCTTACCTGAGAGTCGACCCCGCCAAGGTCGTCGCCGTGGTCGAGACGGATTGCCCTGACCGCGATACCAAATTCTCCGCCCCGGATGAAAACTCGCGCCTCATCGCGGGGCACATCCTCGATTTCCTCCAGTACGAAGTCGACAAGGGCCGTATCCCGGCGAATTTGTTGCCGCTGCAATCGGGTGTGGGCAACGTCGCCAACGCGGTGATGGCGGGCTTGAACGACGGCCCCTACGAGAACCTCACCGCCTACACCGAAGTCTTGCAGGACGGCATGCTCGACATGATCCGTTCCGGCAAACTGGTTTGCGCTTCGGCCACTGCCGTGTCGCTTTCCAAGGAAGCTCTGGTGGATTTCAACGCGAACCTTGACGCTTACCGCAAGTGCATCATCCTGCGCCCGCAAGAAATCAGCAATCACCCTGAGATCGTCCGTCGGCTAGGCATCATCACGATGAACGGCATGCTCGAAGCCGACATCTACGGCAACGTCAACTCTACCCACGTTCTCGGCTCAAGGATGATGAACGGGCTGGGCGGTTCCGGCGACTTCACGCGCAACGCCTACCTTTCGATCTTCATGACCCCGTCGCTGGCCAAGAACGGCGCGCTTTCCTGCATCGTGCCGATGGTCTCCCACGTCGACCATACCGAGCACGATGTACAGGTACTCGTTACCGAACACGGCTTGGCCGACCTGCGTGGCCTCGCGCCGCGCCAGCGCGCCAAACTGGTGATTGAAAAATGCGCCGATCCCAAATTCCGCCCCGCCCTCCGGGATTACCTCGCACGCGCTGAAAAGAGCGCAAACGGCCAGCAAACCCCGCACCTATTGGGCGAAGCGTTTGACTGGCATTTGCGCGCGCTGAAGGGCGAGTCGATGTAAGCCGCGAGTTGATGCGGGTTGTATGCAAAATCGCCTGACACGCTGTGTCAGGCGATTTTGTTTTTATTCGCAATAAAATTTGCGAAGAGAAGAGGTAATTCATTGATCAAGCTGGTTTTTCTATTTTGTTATTCCAATTTTATTTTCCATTTTTTCGATTCTTTAATCAGGGTTAGCTGACTTTTTTCAGTTTCGCCATTCACGAACTTTATTTCTATTTCGACATGGGCAATATCGTCATTTTTGTCAATAAATTTCAGTGAAAGTGTCTCTAGCCCCCCATTTTCCTTTATCATGTAATGCTGCTGGTCTATCTTTTCATCCAGCGCCACCAAATCTTCTTTCTTTGCGTACTCCAGTGCAAAGCACTCAGCAGCCTTCGCAACTTTGTTCTCGGCGGCGGCCTCTAGATAGTTCCTGACAACGTACTCCGGTTTTTTGGCTGAACAGCCGGTAAGCAGAGCAAAAGCGACAAACGCCCCCAAAAAAATGACCAGCTTGCGGGTGTCGACAGCAAAGAAACGCAACATCAGAGTTCTCCTGACAAATAACAATAAAAACGACGGAAAAACATTATGCTCCCGGCACTTCGTAAGGCAGCTCAAGGACTTGCGCGCAAGGCCCGTCTGGCGTCCCGACGCGAATTTCAGCGCCCGTATGGGCGTACTCTGTCCGGATGACGGCCAGCGCCTCGCCCCCTTCGGGCAATGGCGCGAAGTTGACGATGGCGCCTGCCGCTTGCCCATCTCCAGATTCCGGGGCGTAGAGCGCCGTACCGGCAGCGATGCCCGTAGCGGATGCCGGTGAGGAGAGGGCAATGCGGAACATGCGCCGCTTCGGTTTGCCCAAGTGCTGCGTGCGGGCGATGATTTCCTGGCCGGGATAGCAGCCCTTGGTGAAACTCACGCCGCCGATGAGCTCGAAATTGAGCATTTGAGCGACAAAGGCTTCCTGCGTGGCGGCGGTGACGAGCGGCAATCCGGCGCGAATGGCGGCAAGCTGCCAACTCGCGGCGCTGCCTGGCGTAACGCCGGTCTGGCGCAGCATGTCGAAGGTGGCGGGCGCTTCGGTTGCGGGCAGGTCGAGGATGAAAAGGTTCTCTTTGAGCCGGATCGTGGAAGCCGTCTGCCGCATGTCGGCTTCCGGCACGGGCAGCACGGCGCGCGATAGATATTCGCCAGCCATGGAACCGGCAAGGCCGATGAGTGCCCTTTCCTGTTCGGGGAGGGCGAGTTTCACTTTTGTGCGGAGGATGTAGTTGCTTAGTTTTTTGAGCAGGGTTGGAACGAGGTCGGCGGAGGCCGCGAGGCACAGGCCGTTACCATCGCGCCAGAGCAGGAAATTTGCCAGCATGCGGCCCTGCGCGGTGTTGAAGCTTGTCCATTGCACGGCATTTCCGGCGAGTCCGTCCACGTCGTTTGAAAGCAGCCTGTGCAGAAAAGTGCTTGCTTCTTCGCCCGTGGCGCGGATCAGCCCGAGATGGAGAAGCGGCACGGCTACGGCGTTGTGAGCCAGTGCTTCAACATCGGCATGCGGTTCGCCGAAATTTACGGACGGGGAATTGATCATTCTGCACGATGGAAAGCCGGGAGGCAGTTATTATAGTCCCCCCTCGATACCCTCTCGCTTTCCTTCCCAGACCGCCCATCGATGAAAAAATTCATTCGCCGCCTCATACGAATAACCATCTGGCTCACGCTGATGGCCGTTTTGGCTGTGGCTCTTCTGGTGTGGGTCGGGTGGTGGTATGCACAGCAACCCTTGAAGGTGAGGGGGGGGGGTACTGAATTCACCGTGCCGCGCGGGATGGCAATGCGGCAGGCCGCCAATGTGATCCGGAATTCCGGGGTAGCGGCCGATCCGCGCTTTCTCTCGACGCTGGCGCGCCTCTCAGGTCGGGCGCAACAGATCAAGGCGGGCACTTACCGGGTCGAGGCCGGGATTACGCCGTGGGATTTGATCATCAAGCTCGAATTGGGGGATGTGGCTCGCGGGACGGTGCTGCTGGTCGAGGGTTGGACTTTCCGTCAGATGCGAGCCGCACTGGAAAAACACCCGGATCTGCTCCAGGACACCAGTGATCTTTCCGATGACGAAATTCTTGCCCGTGTCGGCGCGAGCCAGAAGCAGCCCGAAGGATTGTTCTTTCCCGATACCTACGTAGTCACGAAGGGCGACAGCGCGCTTTCCGTGTTCAGCAGAGCCTATCAGGCCATGCAGAAACGGCTGGATAGAGAGTGGGAAGACAAGGCGCTCGATCTTCCGCTGAAGTCTCCTTACGATGCGTTGATCCTGGCCTCGATCGTGGAGAAGGAAACCGGGCGCCACGAAGACCGTACCCGCGTCGCCAACGTGTTCATCAATCGTCTTCGGGTTGGCATGAAGCTGCAAACCGATCCCACGGTGATCTACGGGATGGGCGAAAAGTATGATGGCAAACTGCGCCGCAGCAACCTGGAGGCCGATACGCCGTGGAACACTTATATCCGAACCGGTTTGCCGCCGACGCCCATCGCGATGCCGGGGCGGGCGTCGTTGCGCGCCGCGCTGCATCCGGAAGGCGGGGACATGCTTTATTTCGTCGCGTGCGGTAACGGCAGCAGCGTGTTTTCGCGCACGCTCGGCGAACACAACAAGGCAGTGGATCGTTGCCTACGCAAAAAGGGAACATCGAAAAGTTGAATCTATCGGCCATGAAAACGTTTGGGCGCTTCATCACTTTCGAGGGCATGGACGGCGCGGGCAAAAGTACGCAGATTGGCTTGCTCGTAGAGGCATTGCGCGCGCACGGGCTCGACGTGCTCTGTACCCGCGAGCCAGGCGGTACTCCCCTTGGCGAAAAGCTGCGGGAGGCGCTGCTCGGCATGGAAATGAATGTCGATACCGAAGCGATGCTGATGTTCGCCGCGCGCCGTGAACATCTGGCGGCAGTGATCGAGCCTGCGCTGGCGGCGGGAACCTGGGTCGTGAGCGACCGCTTCACCGACGCGACCTACGCTTACCAGGTGGGTGGGCGTGGGCTGGAAGCGGCGCGTTGCGACGCGCTCGAAGCCTGGGTGCATCCCCACCTCAAACCCGACCTCACCCTGCTGTTCGATCTGCCGCCCGCGCTGGCGGCGGCACGGATGTCAGCCAATGGAGCCGAACCCGACCGTTTCGAGCGGGAGCAGCGCGGGTTTTTCGAGCGTGTGCGCGCCGCCTATCTGGAACGGGCGCGACGCGAACCCATGCGTTTCCATGTCATCGACGCCGCGCAGGAACCACGCGCCATTGCCCAGGAAATTGCCTCGGTGTTCAAAGAGAGGACATGGCTGTGATCCATCCCTGGCTTGAACCGCTGTGGGCGCAATGGATGGCGCTCGGCGAGCGTTTGCCGCACGCGCTGCTCATCTCTGGCGCGCCCGGCCTCGGCAAGCGCGATCTGGCCGAGGCATTGGCGGCAAGGCTGCTGTGCGAGTCGCCACAAACCGACGGACAGGCTTGCGGGTATTGCATGCCCTGCCAGTGGCGCATATCGGGAAACCATCCCGACCTGCACCGGCTATCCCCGGAAAGCGGGGAAACGCAGCCTCCTACGAATGAAGCGGCGGGCGACGAACCGGGCGGCGGCGAAAACAAGGCAAAGCCAACCCAGGCAGCAACCCAGATCGTCATCAACCAGGCGCGCGCGCTGCAAGAGGCACTGTCTGTGACCGCGCATCGCGGCGGGAAACGGGTGGTGATTGTCGATCCGGCTGAGGCGATGAATGCCTTTACCGCCAACGCGCTCCTGAAACTGATCGAAGAGCCGCCGGACGGATGCGTTTTCCTGCTCATTTCGTCTGCGCCGCGCCGCCTGTTGCCGACCATCCGCAGCCGTTGCCAGCAATGGCATGTGCCGCGCCCCGACGCGGACGTCCTGCGGCGTTGGCAGGCAGGGCAGGAGCGCGAGGAGCGCACCCCCGCCAGTCTGCTGGCGCTGTGCGGTGGCATGCCGCTGGCCGCGCGCCGCTTGTCTGCACAAGGTGGCGGAGCCTTGTTCGAGCGTTTCATGAACGACCTGGGCGCGGACAGGGTCGACCCGTTGCGCCTTGCCGCGCAGTGGGAAAGCTGGCTCAAAAAGGACAAGGCGGCGCTTGCCGCCGGTTTCAGCCTCATGATGTTGGTCGAATGGATGCAGCGTTGGGTCAGCGACCTGGCCGCGCTGCGACTTGGCGGGCGTGTGAGATATTTCCCGGCGCAGGCCGAGCGTTTAGCGATACTTTCCGCAGGGGCGAGCGTGGCCTCACTCGTCGCCTGTTACAATGAATTCATCAATATCCGGCGGGTGGCAGCCCATCCGCTCAATATGCGATTGTTCCTGGAAGACATGTTGATGCGCTATGCCCGTGTATTCAAAGGAGTCCGTCCATGAGTCATTCCAATATCCCGCGATCCCGCTCGGCGCGGCCAAGCGTACTGTCAATGAACATCGGCTCCAAAGCCGCGCTCTATGCTGCCTACATGCCCTACCTGACCCATGGCGGTATCTTCCTGCCCACCTCCAAGCATTACGCCTTGGGCGACGAAGTCTTCCTGATGATTCAGTTGATGGACGACCCGGCCAAGTATCCCGTGGCGGGTACGGTCGTGTGGATCACGCCCGCCGGCGCGCAACGCAACAAAGCGCAGGGCGTGGGCGTGCAGTTGGCGGCGGATGAGACCGGCAAGGTCGTCAAGCAGAAAATCGAGCAAATCCTCGCGGGGCACCTCAACTCCAGTCGGCCAACCCACACACTTTGATGCTCGTCGATTCCCACTGTCACGCCGATTTTCCTGAACTGGCCAAGCGAGAATCCGAAGTGCTCGCTGCGATGGCCGCCCACGGCGTCGGGCAGGCGATTTGCGTGGGAGTCCGCATCGAGGATTTTCCGCGCTTGCGCGCGCTCGTTGGCCGACATCCGGAGTACTGGGCCTCGGTTGGGGTGCACCCCGACAACACCGGCTGCGAAGAACCGGATATCAACCGCCTGTGCGAACTCGCCGACGACCCCAAGGTCGTGGCCATCGGCGAAACCGGGCTCGACTATCACTGGCACAAGGATGCGCCTGAGTGGCAGCGCGCGCGTTTCCGTACCCATATCCGCGCCGCGAAGGCTTGCGGCAAACCGCTCATCGTGCACATGCGCGAAGCCGCTGCCGATACCTTGTGCATCCTGCAAGAAGAAGAAGCCGGTGTCTGCGGCGGGGTCATGCACTGCTTCACCGAATCGCTTGAAATCGCCGAAGCTGCGCTGGCTCTCGGTTTGTATATTTCATTTTCCGGTATCATTACCTTCAAGAACGCTTCCGCGCTCAAGGCCGTGGCCGCGAGTGTGCCGCTCGACAGACTGCTGATAGAAACCGATTCGCCCTACCTTGCGCCTGCGCCGCATCGTGGCAAGACAAACGAACCGGCCTGGGTAAAACACGTCGCCGAAGAACTGGCCGTCCTACGTGGCGTACCGTTCGCCGCCATCGAGCAGGCGACAACCGAAAACTTCTTTCGCCTGTTCCGCCATGCCCATCCTGCCTGAATCCTTCCGCGCCTTCCCGCGCAGCAACGTCTCCGCCGCCATATTGGCCGTTCTCACTTTTTTCCTCCTGGCTGTGCCACCCGCCCAGGCCGGGAGCCGGGAAGAGGCGCTTACCGCCGCCCAGCGGGGCAATGCCGACGCCCTTTCCAAATTTCTTAAAAGCGGCGCGGTTTCCCCCAATGCTGAGGATAAGGACGGCAATTCGCTGCTCATCCTCGCCGCCCGCGACGGTCACGTTGAAGCGGCGGAAGCCGTGCTGCGTTTTCGTCCCCAGGTCGACCACCGCAACCGTTCCGGCGATTCAGCCCTGATGTTTGCGGCCTCGCGGGGCGACATGAAACTGCTTGACCTGCTGCTTGCCAAGGGAGCCAAAACCAACCCTCCCGGTAACAAAAACGCCTGGACGGCGCTGCACTACGCCGCGCTTGAAGGCAAACTTCCCGTCGTCGAACGTCTGCTTGCCGTTGGCGCGGACATCAACGCCCTGACGCCCAATCTCTCCAACGCCCTCATGCTTGCCGCCCGCAATGGGCACATCGACATCGTGCGCCGCTTGCTGCAAACGCCCATCGACCTCAACCGCCGCAACGACCGTGGAGTGACTGCCGAAGAATGGGCGATCTCCAAGGGCAACACGAAAATTGCCGGCCTGATCGCGGAAGCGCGTACCGCGCGGGCACGCCGCTAATCTCCTGGCGGTGTACCTTTCCGGTTGACACGTCTAAACCGCCCCCTATAATGGCGGACTTCCCCCGAGCGGGAATAGCTCAGTTGGTAGAGCGCAACCTTGCCAAGGTTGAGGTCGCGAGTTCGAGACTCGTTTCCCGCTCCAAGAAATCTGTCGGGCATATGTGACCGTTCTTTGTCAGTAAGAACGAGCGCACGAATGAACTGGCGCAAAAAGGAGGAGGTTCCTCCTTTTTTTTACGCTTACGCTTCCTGCGGTATCTACCTGACATCGACGAATTATCTGGCTTATAGCAGCTCACTTTACATGGTCGCGTTACCCTCGCCTGTTCCAGAGCCGTCTGGGGTAGTAATGCTTTTGTCTGGTTTGGCGCTTTTGGGTGTTTACCGCAGATCCGGCCGTTTCAGCAGATCGAAAACATGACATTCACTCCCTCAGCCGCGAGCATCGACAAACACCGATGCAGCCAACAGTTCAGCGTGGATGGAGTCGCAGGTTCTTCTGGAAAGCGCGCGGTGGACTGCCGCACGAAGCCTTGAACATGGCTATGAAGGCGCTGACGTTTTCATAGCCGGTGTCATAGGCTATGTCGCTGACGCTTATCCCGTCCGCCAGCCTTGCGATGGCCACATGCACAATGACCGCTCGCTTCCAGAGCGCGAAAGACATGCCGACTTCATGCATGAAGTGTCTGGTGAAGGAGCGGCGCGACATTGCGACGGCTGCTGCTGCCTGATCTGTTCCAATCTTGGCATCTGGATTGGCAAGAAAGCGCATCGCCCAATCGCGCATCCTTGGTGAACGTGGAAGGGTCAGCCCCGGTGCTTCCCGTCCGATGGAGGCAATCTCCAGAGCGATGATCTCCATGAGAGGCGCGGCCATGACATCCTCCGGCGCAATCGAACGCATGCGATCGAGAGCGGCGAGCAATAACGGGGATGCTTTCAGCACGCAAACATCGTCAGGTAGATTCCGCGCCAACTCTTGAGGAACCAACATCAGCCAGCCGCAAACCCGACCATGTGACGTTGAGGCGTGAACAACACTAGCCGGTATCCAATATAGCTTGCCTGCAGGGACTGCCCAGACACGCCCGCCAACCTCAAGGCTGAAAGCGCCCTGCTCTACGAAGGTGAACTGACCCTCCTCATGGGCGTGCGGCGATGCAATATGCAACTCGTGCGTTTCGATGCGGGTGGTATTGGTGAATGCGATCATCTCATCTGGCCTGAACTCCGTATTTTTTGGCATATTACCGATAATATACCGTTCGGCTTCTGGCTAGTATCGTTCCATCACCACAGGCGAACGACCGCCACAGCGAAAGGAGTATGACGATGACCATCTTGCATATCGATTCCAGCATTCAGGGCGAGAAGTCGATCTCCCGGAAGTTAACCGCCGCCATCGTCGCTACGCTCACGGCGCAAGGTAACGAGCCAGTGATCTATCATGACCTTTCGATCGAGACACCTGAAACGATTGGCGCTTGCGTAGATCAATTCCTCACTTCCGATACCATCGTTATCGGTGCGCCTATGTACAATCTTGGCATACCGTCACGTCTCAAGTCCTGGATCGATGCCATCGTCGTGCCAGGGAAAACCTTTTGTTACGCATCCGATGGGCGACCGCAGGGCCTTGCCGGCGGTCGTCGGGTAGTGGCTGCCTATGCGAGTGGCGGATTCCATAATGAGCCTGAGGCAGATTTCGTCGAGCCCTATCTGCGCGCGGTTTTCCGCATGCTCGGCATCACCGAGGTCGATGTCGTCCGTGCCGAGGGTGTCGACATTTCAGCCGATCATCGCGCTCGGGCACTCGCCCAGGCCGAGCGAACCATCGCGGAGATTACGATGCACATCATTGAAGAACGGCGGCAGTAAGTGTAGCCCGCGTAGACCCGAGAGCCAGGAGACCTGCCGCAACATCCCTTGAATCAAACAATGCCGCCTCTCGTGAAAGCCCGATTTCCTGCGAAACGATAAATTATTCGGCCTTGCAACCACACCCGTTGTTGTGCTGCATAGTTTAGGCACGGATAACCTCAATGCGAGACAATACTGCGTTAAAGATTCATATATGAGTGCCTTTCTCCTGTCGCGCCAGATAGCAAAAAAAGAGGGGAAAAAAGTAAGCGGGAAGCGGTTTTTTGCAGAAAAAGGGCAGTATTATTAACATATTCATCACGTAAGTGCCTGGTGAAGGTAAGGTATCATCTCACGGTGGATATCCTGTTCTCTTATTAGGGAGTAGCGGGTCATGCGGCAATTAGTCAGTGGGTTGATTGTGCTGCTGTTGGTCTACGGCGGCTGGCAGTTTCTTCTTGCTCTGCGTACCGGATTTCGTCGGCAGACAGTTTTGGTGGCAGCGAAAAAACCAACGGCGAGAAATTTTAACGACGGCTTTTTCAATTACGAGCCCATATCGGCGAAAGAGCCAAAACCCAACATAACCGTCGCTGTTTATTCGCACGAACAGACGGATATTTCCCCAACCGAAAAAGAGAGAGAGGTTCCGATCAATGCGGCACCGCTCGATTCTTTTGCCATTGAGTTGGAGTTACAGCGCTTGCGGCTTGAAATCAACACGCTGCGGGAGACGGTCGAAACACAGCAAAAAGAAATCGAATCCTTGCGCGCAAATGAGGAACATCCGCCAGCGGCTCGAATCGAAACCGCGACTCCTCTTACGACGCAAGAACCGGATATGTCCCCGGAATACGATGAAGCGTTGGCGCTGGCGCGCCGTGGAATCATGGCCGATGTCATTGCCTCACGTTGCGGCATTACCCGCGCTGAAGCCGATCTGGTCGCTTCACTGGCATCGCGGGGCCGGCAACGGGGAGCAACATGAGGCGGCGCAGAGTTTCGTTTTCTGTCGACCCTCGCCGGACTGCCTTGAAGCGGGCGGGGCTGGCCGTAACGGCAGCGCTGGTACTGTTGCTGGCCGTGTTGTGGTTCGGGGATAGCGACCAATCGCCATCCCCGCCGCCCGAACCCGCAAATATCGACCTGGCGCAGCCTGACGCGCCCGCGCTAAATGCCGATATGCCTGCTCTGCCCGAAACAGCGGTGCAAATGGCTAATGAGCCTACTGAGGTTTTCGCTCTTACTCCTACTCCCGTGGAGATTCCTGCTCCCATTTCTGCCCCCGTAGAGCTTCCTGTTCCCGTTTCCGCCCCCATAACCAAAGAAAACAAGCCCACACCGGGCACAATCCCCGTAGCGAGTAGCGGCGCGGCTCAAAACGCGGGTACGCCAAAAGCAACCGGATCGGAGCCGAAAGCTATCGCGCCACAGATATCCCCGAAGAAAGCGGCCAAAGCGCCCATAAAGCCTGTTTCTTTGTCGAATGGGTATTTTGTTCAATTGGGCGTGTTCGATGACACAGACAATGTCGGCAAGGTATTCGACAATACCATGGCACTCGGCCTGCCCGCCCACATCCAATCGCGGGTCGTGGTCGGGCCTTTTCGTAACAAGCGCGAGGCCGAGGCGGCGCGTAACCGCCTGAGGGGTATTGCGGAAGGAATCGTGTTGCCGCCGGAGAAAACCGCAAAGGCAAACGAAAAACCCAAGGCAAAATCAAAGCCACGGCGGCGCGCGAGATGATCCGTCCCCGCACGGATCGTTCAATCTGTTAGGGGAGTCTGTATGAAGATTGAAAATCCGGTATTGGGCGCTGTTGAAGTTTCCGACGACAAAGTCATCGAATTTCCGGCAGGCTTGCCGGGATTCGGGAACCTGCGCCGATTTGCGCTCCTGCATGAAGAAGGCGGTGAAGGCAAGATTTTTCTGCTTCAAAGCGTAGACGATGCCAGCGTGATGTTCTCGCTCTCCGGGCCGGAACAACTCGGCATTACCTACGAATTTCCGCTCTCGGATGAAGAGGAGAAGGCATTGCGCCTGTCCCGCCCGGAGGATGCCGTGGTCGCCGTCATCATCCGCAAGGGCGACGAGGCACCAACCAGCGCCGGTCTGCGCGCCAATTTCATGGCGCCGGTCATCATCAACATCCGGCAGCAGCGTGGCCTGCAAAAAGTGATCGACAAGGGCAGTTGCGACATCATTTTGCGTGTGCGCGGTTAAAGCGCAGTCGGCTATCATTCCAAGGGGCGCGGCAAACCCGCGCCCCTTTTAATTTGATGTCGTCTTTCTCCGGAGTCCGGGTATGAGCCGCAAAATCATTTCCACTTCCAACGCTCCCGCTGCCATTGGCGTCTATTCGCAAGCGGTGAGGGTTGGCGATACCGTTTATTGTTCCGGCCAGATTGGCCTTGCGCCGGAATCTGGATTATTGGCCGAGGGATTCGAGGCGCAGGCCGTCCAGGTATTTGAAAACCTGAAAGCGGTTGTCGAAGCCGCAAACGGCTCGCTCGCGCAGGTCGCGCGCGTGACCCTTTATTTGACCGACCTCGGGCATTTCGGCAAGGTCAATGAAATCATGGCGCGCTATTTCACCGAGCCTTACCCGGCTCGTGCCGCCGTAGGCGTAAAGGAACTGCCGCGAGGCGCGCTGATCGAGGCCGACGCGATTCTCTTCCTCGGCTGATCCCGGCATGTCCGGAACCGGGGGCGCTCGATGGCCAGCCAAGGGGAGCCGACAGGCAAACCTGCTGGCCCGGCTCGACATCCATCGGTTGGAAGACCTCGTTCTTCACCTGCCCTTGCGGTACGAGGATGAAACGCGCCTCACCCCCATCGGGCAAGCGCAGGTTGGCGCGAGCGTACAGATCGAAGCCGAAGTGCTCTCATGTGAAGTGACCCGGCCACGCCGCCAGTTGCTGGCCCGTCTGCGCGACGAGGCGGGTTCTGAAATCGTCGCGCGCTGGATCAACTTTTATCCTTCGTTGCAAAAGCAACTCGCGCCTGGTCACTGGGTCAGGCTGTTCGGTGAAATGCGCGGCGGCTTTTTTGGGGTAGAGATGGTGCACCCGCGCCACCGTCTGGTGGACAAAGGCGAAGCGTTGCCCCAAACGCTGACGCCGGTATATCCGACAACCGCCGGACTCGGGCAGTCGACCCTGCGCCGCCTGTTGGACGTTGCGCTGGAGACCGTCCCCCTGGACGAGCCATTGCCCGCCACAATCCTGCAACGGTTGGCACTGCCTGGCTTTGCCGAGGCCATCCACACGCTCCACCGCCCTCCACCCAATGTCGACACGCGCATGCTGATGGAGCGCGCGCATCCAGCCTGGCAGCGGATCAAGTTTGAAGAATTGCTTGTGCAACAAGTGTCTTTGCGCCGCGCCTACAACGCCCGCCGCGCACATGAAGCCGTTAGTTTGTTGCCGCGCGGGATGCTGACCCATGCCCTGCGTGAACGTTTGCCGTTCGCCCTGACTTCGGCGCAACGGCGGGTGATGGACGAAATTGCCATTGATCTCGCCGCGTCTCATCCGATGCAGCGGCTATTGCAGGGCGACGTCGGCAGCGGCAAGACCATCGTTGCTGCGCTTGCCATGTTGCAAGCGGCGGAAAATGGCTGGCAGGCCGTATTGATGGCGCCCACCGAAATTCTCGCCGAACAGCATTACCGCAAGCTCGCCTCCTGGCTCGACCCGCTTGGGATCGGCATTGCCTGGCTGTCGGGTGGGCGCAGGAAGCGGGAAAGGGAAGCCGAACTCGCGCGGCTGCGTAGCGGCGAATGCCTGCTTGCCGTTGGAACCCATGCCTTGATTGAAACCCCGGTCGATCTGCCCCGGCTGGCGTTGGCGGTGATCGACGAACAGCACCGTTTCGGTGTACGCCAACGGCTGGCCCTGCGCGAAAAAGGCACAAGCGGGGCGCGCCCTCACATGTTGATGATGTCCGCGACGCCGATTCCGCGCACGCTGGCGATGACCCACTACGCCGATCTCGACGTTTCCACGCTCAACGAACTGCCGCCAGGGCGCACGCCTGTCCACACCCGGTTGGCTTCGACGGCACGGCGCGCGGAAATCATTGCCCGCCTGAAAGCGGCTTGCCTCGAAGGCCGGCAAGCGTACTGGGTCTGCCCCCTGATCGAAGAATCAGAAGCCCTGCAACTGAAAACCGCGCTGGAAACCTGGGAAACCCTGAAAGAAGCCCTGCCGGAACTGCGGATCGGCCTCATTCATGGCCGCCTCAAGGCGGAAGAAAAAACGGCAACGATGACGGCTTTCGCGGCGGGCGAACTGCATGTGCTGGTGGCGACCACGGTGATCGAAGTCGGCGTGGACGTGCCCCGCGCCAGCCTGATGGTCATTGAACACGCGGAGCGTTTCGGTCTTGCACAGTTGCACCAGTTGCGTGGCCGGGTCGGGCGCGGCACGGCACAATCCTCGTGCATACTGCTGTATGAGCCGCCGCTATCGGGAACCGCGCGCGCGCGGCTCAAGGTGATCTTTGAACATAACGACGGCTTTGCCATCGCCCGCGAAGACTTGCATATTCGCGGCCCTGGCGAATTCATCGGCGCGCGCCAGAGCGGGTTGCCGCTGCTGCGTTACGCCGATCTCGAACAGGACGATGCCTTGATCGAACCGGCTCGTGAACTTGCCGGAGAACTGCTTGCCAACGACCCGGAAGCCGTCGAAAAACTGCTCATGCGCTGGCTCGGTGGCCGGGAAGGGCTGTTGCGTGCGTGAACAGAAGCCAGAACAGGTAACATTGCGCCCTGAACGAATGAACCAAAAAAATCACGTATTACTTGTACTCTGATTTAATGTGACTACGCTCCAAATGCCCGCTCCAAAGGTTCCGGCCATTACGGTCGGTCTGCGTCCTTTCGATTTTCAACCGTCTGCATCCGGCGAACTCCCGGCAGTATCGACGCTGCTGGTTACGGTTTGCGCTCTGCCTGGTGGTACTGTCCGCCTTGAATTCGCGCTCGAAGGCCATATCGGGGCTTTGCGCGTACCGGAATCGGAAGCGCCACCGTCCGACCCATTATGGCAACACACTTGTTTCGAGGCGTTCATTTCCGCGCCGGATGGGGAACACTATCGCGAATACAACTTTTCGCCCGCCGGACAGTGGGCGGCGAGCGAATTCCTGCACTACCGCGAACATGGGCATGCGCTCGGAGAGGAAAATCCCGCGTTGCTGCCCATCACGAGCGCCCGGTGCGAAGACCGGCTCACCCTCACAGCCGAAGTGCCGCCCATGCTGTTGCCCACCTCGCCTATCCTGCGGATCGGGCTTGCGGCGGTGATCGAGCATGAAGATGGGAGCCTCGAATACTGGGCCGTCCATCATCCGGCTGAACGTCCCGATTTTCACCATGCTGACGGCTGGACGCTGCGGCTTGACAAACGGTTGGTGACCCAATGAATCCCCAATTTCTGACTGGCCTGGAACGTTTGCTCGCCGAACCGGAACTGGCTCGCCCGCTTGCGGGTCGCCGTGTGGCGCTGCTTGCCCATCCCGCCTCGGTCACGGGGGGGCTCGTCCACGCGCTCGATGCGCTGGCAAACCTGCCCGACGTAAAATTTTCCGCCGCGTTCGGGCCGCAACATGGATTGCGCGGCGACAAGCAAGACAACATGATCGAGTCGCCCGACACCATCGACCCCGTGCACGGCATCCCCGTGTTCAGCCTCTACGGCAAGGTGCGCCGCCCAAGCGCGGAAATGATGGACAGTTTCGATGTCCTGCTCGTCGATCTGCAAGACCTGGGCTGCCGCATCTACACCTTCATCACCACCCTGCGCTATGTTCTCGAAGAAGCGGCTCGTTGCGGCAAATCGGTCTGGGTACTCGACCGCCCCAATCCGGTAGGCCGTCCAGTGGAGGGGCTGTTGCTGCGTCCCGATTGGGAGAGCTTCGTCGGCGCGGGCGCGTTGCCGATGCGCCACGGCCTGACTCTGGGCGAACTGGGGCGCTGGTTTATTGCCACCCTGGGGCTGGATGTCGACTACCGCGTCATCGAGATGGAAGGCTGGCGTCCCGACGACGCGCCGGGTTACGGTTGGCCGACCGGACGCGCGTGGGTCAACCCAAGCCCCAACGCTTCCAACCTGTCAATGGCTCGCGCCTATGCCGGAACCGTGATGCTCGAAGGCACGACGCTTTCCGAAGGACGCGGTACGACCCGCCCGCTCGAACTCTTCGGCGCGGCAGGTCTTGACGTTCCCGCCCTGCTCGGCGCGATGCGCGCGCTCGCGCCACTATGGATGGAAGGTTGCCGTCTGCGCGCATGCTGGTTCGAGCCGACCTTTCACAAGCACACCGGGCAGTTGTGCGCGGGGGTGCAAATCCATGTCGAAGACGGCCATTACGAGCACGACGCTTTCCGTCCGTGGCGGCTGATGGCGCTTGCCTTCAAGGCACTGCGCCAGATCGAGCCAGATTATCCGCTGTGGCGCGATTTCCCTTACGAATACGAATATGACCGCCTGGCCATCGACTTCATCAACGGCAGCCCGTTGTTGCGCGAATGGGTGGATGACCCCGCCGCATTGCCCGCCGATCTCGATGCCCTGGCGGCGGCGGATGAGGCCGCTTGGCACGAAAGCCGCCGCCCGTTCCTGCTTTATCCCTGATCCCTGATTTTCGCGGAAGCCCAGCCTTTCCCGGAGCGCCAACATGACGACAAACGCCCTCAAGATATTTGCCTGCAACTCCAACGAACCGCTTGCCCGCGAGATTTGCAGCCGGCTTGGCATGCCCTTGTCGCAACTCGAAGTCTCGCGTTTTTCCAACGACAACCTGCATGTGCAAATCCTGGAGAACGTGCGCGAGCGCGATGTGTTTGTCGTGCAATCCTTCACCGAATCGGTGAGCCATCACATCATGGAACTGCTGATTACGCTGGATGCGTTGCGTAGCGCCTCGGCCCAGCGCATCACGGCGGTGATTCCCTATTACTCCTACGCGCGCTCGGACAAAAAGGACAAACCGAGAATTTCGATCACCGGGCGCTTGATGGCCGACATGCTCGTCGCCGCCGGGGCGAACCGCGTACTGACGATGGATTTGCACGCCGATCAGGTGCATGGCTTCTTCAGTGTGCCGGTCGACCACCTCACCGCGATTCCGGTCATCGCCGAACATTTCCGTAGTCGCTTCGATCTCTCGAATATGGTTGCGGTAGCGACCGACGCGGGGGGAGCCAAGCGGGTCGGCCGCTTTTCCGAACGGCTCGGCATTCCGATGGCGATTATCGACAAGCGCCGCATTACCGATACTGAGGTCAAACAGGGTCAAGTGGTCGGCGATGTGAGTGGGCGCGACGCGGTCATTTTTGAAGATGAGATTGCCACAGGCGGTACGCTGATCTCAACCATCGAGACCCTGCGCGCCGCCGGGGCGAAAAGCGTCCATGCCGGCGCGGTGCACGGGGTGCTGTGCGGCCCGGCCATCGAGCGCTTGCGTGAAGCGCCTGTCGATTCCGTCGTCGTCACCAACACCGTGCAAGTCGCGCCGGAAAAACGGCTCGACAAACTCACCATCCTGACCGTCGCCCCGCTTTTCGCCGCCGCTATCGAGCGCATTCATAGCGGGGCAAGCGTCGGCGCGCTGTTCGCGTAGATAATAGGATTAAAATTCATATCTTTCTGCTCACTCGGATCGTCTCATGCCTCAGTACCGTTCCAGCCTCTCCACTTCCGGTCGAAACATGGCGGGCGCGCGCGCGCTGTGGCGCGCCACGGGCATGCGGGACGGGGACTTCGGCAAACCGATCATCGCCGTCGCCAACAGCTTCACCCAGTTCGTTCCGGGGCATGTGCACCTGAAGGACCTCGGCCAACTGGTCGCGCGCGAGATCGAATCTGCGGGGGGCGTAGCGCGGGAATTCAATACCATTGCCATCGACGACGGCATTGCGATGGGGCATGGCGGCATGCTCTACTCGCTCCCCTCGCGCGACTTGATCGCCGATTCGGTCGAATACATGGCTAACGCCCACACCGCCGACGCGCTGGTCTGCATCTCGAACTGCGACAAGATCACGCCGGGCATGCTAATGGCGGCATTGAGGCTGAACATCCCGGCGATTTTCGTCTCCGGCGGTCCGATGGAAGCGGGCAAGCTCAAGTGGGAAACAAAACTCATGTCGCTTGATCTCATCGACGCGATGATCAAGGCGGCTGACAAAAACTGCTCGGACGATGAAATCAGCGCAGTCGAGCGCGCTGCCTGCCCGACCTGCGGCTCGTGTTCGGGCATGTTTACCGCCAACTCGATGAATTGCCTCACCGAAGCCTTGGGTTTGTCCCTGCCGGGGAACGGTACGCTGGTAGCGACCCATGCCGACCGCGAGGGTCTGTTCCGCGAGGCCGGGCGGCGCATCGTCGAAATGGCGAAACGCTATTACGAGCAGGATGACGACACCGTGCTGCCGCGTTCGATTGCCCGCTTTGAAGCGTTCGAGAACGCGATGAGCCTCGATGTGGCAATGGGCGGCTCGACCAATACCGTCCTGCACTTGCTGGCCGCCGCGCGCGAAGCCGGGGTGAATTTCACCATGAAGGACATTGACCGCCTGTCGCGCCGTGTACCCTGTTTGTGCAAGGTCGCTCCGGCAGTGGGCAACGTTCATATCGAGGACGTTCACCACGCCGGAGGCGTGATGGGCATCCTGGGAGAACTCGACCGGGCCGGACTGCTTCACCGCGACATCCCCACCGTACAGGGCGGCACGATGAACGATGCGCTTGCGCGTTGGGACGTGATGCGCGCGCCCGATACTGCCGTGTCCGCTCTCTATCGCGCCGCGCCCGGTGGCATACCGAGCCTGAAAGCCTTCAGCCAGGAAAAACGCTGGCCGGAACTCGACCTTGACCGCGCCCAGGGAGTGATTCGCGACCGCGCCCACGCCTTCAGCCAGGACGGCGGGCTGGCGGTGCTTTTCGGCAACATCGCCGAAAAGGGCTGCATCGTCAAAACGGCCGGGGTCGATGAATCCATCTGGAAATTTTCCGGTAAGGCAAAGGTTTTCGAGAGCCAGGAAGACGCCGTCGATGGCATTCTCGGCGACGCGGTACAGGCGGGCGACGTGGTCGTGATCCGTTACGAAGGGCCGAAAGGCGGCCCCGGCATGCAGGAAATGCTCTACCCGACGAGCTATCTCAAATCGCGCGGCCTCGGCAAACAATGCGCGCTTCTCACTGACGGGCGCTTCTCCGGCGGCACATCGGGGCTATCCATCGGCCACGCCTCGCCGGAAGCCGCTTGCGGCGGCGCGATTGCGCTGATCGAGAACGGCGACGTCATCGAGATCGACATTCCCGGACGCAGCATCCATCTGGCGATTTCCGATGAAGAGCTTGCCCGCCGTAAGGTGGCGATGCAGGCGCGGGGCAGCATGGCATGGAAACCTATCGGACGCGAACGCCCTGTCTCGGCGGCGCTCCAGGCTTACGCGGCGCTCACCACCTCGGCGGATACCGGCGCGGTGCGCGATGTCACCCAAGCGCAACGTCAAGGAAGCTGAAAATTGGAAATGGACGCCGAACTCAACCGCCTCGAAGCGCAGCTTGAACAATTCATCAGCATGTATGCAGCGCTCCGCGACGAAAACCGCGAACTGCGCGCACATCAATCCCGGCTGGAAGCCGAAAATCGCCGGCTCGCGAGCAAGGTCGACCTTGCCACCGAAAAACTCGAAGCCGTGCTTGCCAGGCTGCCGCAATAAGGAGAGGGCAATGAAAGAGTCAGAGACGCTCGACATCAACCTCCTTGGCAAGGAATACCAGGTCGCATGTGTTTCGCGCGAGCGTGAAAGCCTGCTCGAAGCGGTGGACTATCTTGGAAAACGTCTCGACGAGACGGCCAGGAAATCAGGCGCTGGCAACGAGACCGTAGCAATGATGACGGCGCTCAACATTGCTCACGAATTTCTGCAACTTCTACACGGTCGCGGGTTTGATTTGCCGACCTTGAAGCGTAGAATCGGTCATATGCAGACGCGCATCGAAGGCGTGCTGGCTCAACAGGAAAAACTCTTCTGATTGGGTGGCGCGGCGGAGTTTGCGCGAGGGAACAATCCCCTGCGGTGTTCGTGAAAGTCGTGAATTCCTTGAACCAATATTAAGAGAACGGTTGCTGACTATAAAAAACGCTGGTGTGCGCGCCCCATGCGGGTGAGCCTGATGCGGAAGGAAGGTGACCCCCTGGACCTTAGGTTCAGGATAGACCGGCAGATACGGCACCTGCGGGGGCCAAAAACGAAGCGCGGCGCTGGCCGCGCTTCGTTTTTTAGGGCGTTTTCTGTTTGAGCATTTACTATGTTTCCCCCTTCCCCTCTCCCGTAAGCGGGCGAGGGTGGTGCGTAGCGCCGGAGGGGAAGGAGAGGGGCGGGGAAGAGGAATGACATTCGATCTTTGGTGGCTTACCTATCCCTTGCTCGGCCTCGTGGTGGGTTTTCTCGCCGGGCTGCTTGGGATAGGCGGCGGCGGCATCATGGTTCCAATGCTGGCTACCCTTTTTCTCGCCCAGGGATTCCCGCGAGAACAAGTGGTTCACATGGCGCTTGGCACCTCGATGGCGACCATCATGCTCACTTCGGCCTCCAGCTTGCGCGCACATCACGCGCGTGGCGCGGTGAGTTGGGAAATTGTCCGCCGGATTACGCCGGGTATCCTCATGGGCACTTTTTTCGGCACATTCATCGCCTCGCGGCTCAATACCGTGCCGTTGGCGGTGTTTTTTGCCTGCTTCATGAGTTTCGTCGCCAGCCAGATGTGGTACGACATCAAACCGAAGCCCTCGCGCGAATTGCCGGGTCAAGCCGGCATGAGCGCCGTCGGGCTGTTCATCGGCTTCATCTCGGCGCTGGTGGCCATCGGCGGCGGCTCGCTTTCCGTGCCCTTCATGGTCTGGTGCAACGTCGAGGCGCGACGCGCCATCGGCACTTCGGCGGCCATCGGTTTTCCCATTGCGCTGGCAGGCACAGCCGGTTATCTCGTCAACGGTTGGGCGGACGCGGGCATGCCGCCTCATACCCTGGGTTACATTCATTTGCCCGCCCTGGTACTGGTCGGCGGAGTCAGTGTGCTCATGGCCCCTCTCGGCGCGGCCTGCGCCCACCGCATGCCAGTGGCGACGCTGAGAAAAATCTTCGCGGGGATACTGATTCTGCTTGCACTCAAGATGCTGTACGGCGTGTTTGCCTAAGCGGGGCGCCGGATGGCGTTATTTATTAGAAAATTTTCATTTATCATATAAAATCCGAAGTATTGATATTTATCACCATATGGGTATAATTTACCACATGGATGCCGTAAAAAAACTGGTTTGGATGGCTTCCTCCAAAAAGGACTTGAAGACAATGCCCGCGCAAGTACAAGATGTTTTCGGCTATGCCCTGTACTTGGCGCAAATCGGGAAAAAGTTTCCAAAAACAAAACCGCTTCATGGCTTTGGCTCGGCTGCGGTTCTTGAAATTGTGGAAGATGTCGGCACGAACGCTTACCGTGCCGTCTACACAGTCCGGTTTTCGGATGCGGTTTTTGTGCTGCATTGTTTCCAGAAAAAGTCCACGCGCGGCATCGCTACCCCGAAGCCGGACATGGACTTGATCATCGACCGCCTGAAACAAGCGGAAAAGCTCTCAAAGGAGAAAAGCAGCAATGGCCGAATTTGAAGAAAGCTCTGGAAATGTCTTTGCAGACCTTGGCTTGCCCGATGCCGACGAAATGCTCATCAAATCGAGGCTGGTTGCCAAAATTGCTGAAATCATCGAAACACACGGCTGGACTCAAACGCAAGCCGCGCAGATCATCGGCTTGCCGCAGCCCAAGCTGTCCAAGATGCTGAATGGACAATTCCGTGGTATCAGCCAGGCGAAGATGTTGGAATGCCTCGCTCGCCTTGGCCGCAACGTTCAGATTGTCATCGGCCCCGAAACAGAGGTCGGCTGCATCGACGTTGTATTCGCCTGAGTTTTTTTGAAGTGCATATTTTTTTCCCTCCGAGCACTGCACCATGATCGAATTCCGCATTCTTCCCGTTACCCCGTTCCAGCAAAACTGCACCCTGTTGTGGTGCGAAAAAACTCGCAAAGCAGCGGTGATCGACCCTGGCGGCGATGTTGAGCTTATCCTCGAAGCTATCGACAAGCTCGGAATCACGGTCGAACGCATCCTGCTCACCCACGGGCACATCGACCACGTCGGCGGCGCGGTGGCGCTGGCCAAAGCGGTTTCAGCGCCCATCGAAGGGCCGCACCGGGAAGATGCTTTCCTGATCGAAGGAGATTACCTGCCCCGGCAATGCAGCATGTTCGGACTGCCGCCAGTTGCGGGTTTCACCCCGTCGCGCTGGTTCGATGACGGCGATGAAGTGTGCATCGGTGACGAGACCCTGCAAGTCCTCCACACACCAGGGCACACGCCGGGGCATGTCGTGTACTTCCATGCCAAGTCCAAATTGGCACAGGTGGGTGACGTGCTTTTCGCGGGCTCGATCGGGCGCACCGATTTTCCGCGCGGCGACTATTCCACCCTGATCCGTTCCATCCGCGAACATCTGTTTCCACTCGGCGACGATGTGAATTTCATCCCTGGGCACGGGCCGATGTCGTGTTTCGGCGACGAGCGCGCGCGCAATCCATACGTCGGCGACGGCCAGGTTTGATTTGACCGGGCAAAAGTAATCAAGGACATGATGCAAGCCGACCGAACGAAAGAACTCCGCCAACTACTCGCACACCGCATTCTGGTGCTGGATGGAGCGATGGGTACGATGATCCAACGGCGCGGATTGACGGAAGCCGACTACCGGGGTGAACGCTTCAAGGATCATCCGAAAGACATCAAGGGCAATAATGATGTACTCACGCTCACACGGCCCGATGTGATCGGCGACATTCACCGCGCGTATCTGGAGGTGGGCGCGGACATCGTTGAGACGTGCTCATTCAATGCCACGCAAGTTTCACAGGCGGATTACGGCCTCTCCGGAATTGCGTATGAACTGAACGTAGCGAGCGCCCAACTGGCGCGTAATCTATGCGACGAATTCACCGCGCGCACCCCGGATAAACCCCGCTTTTGCGCGGGCGTGCTGGGGCCGACTTCGCGCACCTTGTCGATTTCGCCGGATGTGAATGACCCCGGTTTCCGCAATATCGAATTCGACGCGCTCGCCGACGATTATTTCGACGCGGCGCGCGGCCTGGTGGACGGCGGAGCCGATTTGCTGCTTGTTGAGACGGTGTTCGATACCCTGAACGCGAAGGCGGCGGTTTTCGCCATCGAACGCCTGTTTGAAGAACGCGGCCAGCGACTGCCGGTGATGGTCTCCGGCACGATCACGGATGCTTCCGGGCGCACGCTCTCAGGACAGACGGCGGCGGCTTTCTGGCATTCGCTCGCGCATGTGAAACCGCTCTCCTTCGGTTTGAATTGCGCCCTTGGCGCGAAGGAACTCCGGCCTTATGTGGCGGAACTCGCCGCGCGTTGCGGGTGCTTCGTCTCGGCTCACCCGAACGCGGGGTTGCCGAATCCGCTCGCGCCGAGCGGTTACGATGAAACCCCGGAAGAACTCGCCGCCGAGATTGGCGACTGGGCGCGGACAGGGCTGGTGAATATCGTCGGCGGCTGCTGCGGAACCACGCCGGAACACATCGCGGCGATTGCCCGCGCGGTGGAGGGCGTCAGGCCGCGCCGCGCCCCGGAGGCCGCGCCCCGGTTGCGGCTCTCTGGGCTGGAAGCGTTCGAGGTTGGCAAGGAAAGCCTTTTCGTGAACGTGGGCGAACGAACGAACGTAACCGGCTCGCGCGCCTTCGCCCGCATGATCGGAGAGGGGCGCTACGAGGACGCGCTCTCCGTGGCGCGGCAGCAAGTGGAAAACGGCGCGCAGGTCGTCGATGTGAATATGGACGAGGCGATGCTCGATTCGGAAGCGGCCATGGCGCGGTTTCTGAAACTCGTCGCAACCGAGCCGGACATCGCCAGAGTGCCGATCATGATCGACTCTTCGCGCTGGGAAGTCATCGAGGCCGGATTGCGCTGCATCCAGGGCAAGGGCATCGTCAATTCCATCTCGCTCAAGGCGGGAGACGCGGAATTTCTGCGGCAGGCGCGGATCGCGCGCCGCTACGGCGCGGCAATCGTCGTCATGGCTTTCGATGAGACGGGACAGGCCGATACGCTGGCGCGCAAAAAATCGATTTGCCAGCGCGCCTACGATTTGCTGGTCAAACCGCTCGATGAGGGCGGCGCGGATTTTCCACCGGAAGACATTATTTTCGACCCCAATATTTTCGCCATCGGAACCGGCATCGAAGCGCATGACAACTACGCCGTCGACTTCTTCGATGCGGTGCGCTGGATTGCGGAAAACCTGCCGCACACGCACACCTCTGGCGGGGTGTCGAATGTGAGTTTCAGCTTCCGGGGGAACGACGCGGTACGCGAGGCCATCAACACGGTTTTCCTTACCCACGCGATTCGCGCCGGATTGACGATGGGCATCGTCAACGCCGGGATGCTCGGCGTCTTTGATGCGCTCGATGCCGATCTGCGCGAAAAAGTGGAAGACGTGGTGCTGAACCGCCATCCCGGCGCGGCTGAGGCGCTGATCGAGTTTGCCCGAACGATGAAGGAGGAAGGCAGGGCGCAAGGCGCGGGGCAAAACGAACAGAACCTCGCCTGGCGCGACGCACCGGCGGAGGAAAGGCTTAAACACGCGCTGGTCAAGGGCATCGCCGATTTCGTCGCCGCTGATACCGAAGAACTCCGTGCCCGCTTGGAGGCAGAAGGCAAACCGCCGCTCGCGGTCATCGAAGGCCCGCTCATGGCGGGCATGGAGGCGGTGGGCGAGTTGTTTGGCGCAGGCAAGATGTTTCTGCCGCAAGTCGTCAAATCCGCGCGGGTCATGAAGCAGGCCGTGGCGCATCTCGTGCCTTTCATCGAAGCGGAAAAGGCGCGTGGCGGCGGGGCGAGCAAAGGCCGCATCGTGCTCGCCACGGTGAAGGGCGACGTGCACGACATTGGCAAAAACATCGTGTCCGTGGTGTTGGCCTGCAATGGTTTCGAGGTGGTCGACCTCGGCGTGATGGTTCCTGCCGATAAAATCCTGGTCGCCGCGCGTGAGCATGGCGTTGTCGCGGTCGGCCTATCTGGCCTCATCACGCCCTCGCTTGAAGAAATGTGCGCCGTTGCCGCCGAAATGCAGCGCCAGGGTTTTTCAGTGCCGCTCTTGATCGGCGGCGCGACCACCAGCCTCGCGCATACGGCAATCAAAATTGCGCCCCATTACACGCAGCCCGTCGTCTATGTGCCCGACGCTTCTCGCGCCGTCGGCGTCGTCAGCGCGCTGCTGTCGAGTACCAACGCCAATGAATTCCGGGCACGGCTTGCCGCCGATTACGCCCGTGTGCGCGACAACCACGCCAACCGGCAAACGCGGCCTCGTGTATCGCTGGAAGCCGCGCGCGCCAATGCCTTGCGCTTGCCGTGGAATGCAAAGCAAGCCGCCTGCGACTGCCACGCCCCCGCGCCCTACACGCCCCCGCGCCCGCGCGTTTCGGGAAAAGTCATTGCGCTCGATGTCGATCTTGCTGTCCTGCGCGATTACATCGACTGGACTCCTTTTTTCCGGGCATGGGATTTGTCCGGGCGCTTCCCCCAAATCCTCGAAGATGAGATTGTCGGCGAAGCCGCGCGGAACCTCTATCGTGACGGGCTTGCCATGCTTGACGATCTCATCGCAGGGCAGTGGTGCCAAGCAAAAGCCGTGTTCGGCCTGTTCCCCGCCAACAGCGTAGGCGATGACATCGCGCTTTACGCCGACGAGAGTCGGCAAACTCCCGTGCTGGTCTGGCACGGGCTGCGCCAGCAATACGAACACGCGACCGGCAAACCCAATCTCTGCCTTGCGGACTTCGTCGCCCCCAAATCTTCCGGCATCGAGGACTGGTGCGGCGTTTTTGCCGTCACTGCCGGACTGGGCATCGAAACCAAACTGGCTGAATTTGAAGCGGCTCACGACGATTACCGCGCGATTTTGCTCAAGGCGCTAACCGACCGACTCGCGGAAGCCTGCGCTTCATTCCTGCACGAGCGTGTGCGTAAGCACGATTGGGGATATGCCGCTGATGAGGCGCTCGACAACGAGGCCTTGACCCGCGAGGCGCACATCGGCATTCGTCCTGCCCCCGGTTATCCGGCGTGTCCCGATCACACGGTCAAACGCGCCCTGTTTGCGCTGCTCGACGCCCCCGGCAATGCGGGCATGAATCTCACGGAGTCGATGGCGATGACCCCGGCGGCGAGCGTGGCGGGTTTTTATCTTTCGCACCCCGAAAGCCGCTATTTCGCCGTCGGAAAAATCGGCCAGGATCAACTGGAAGATTGGGCCCTTCGCGCGGGAATCAGTGTTGAGGACGCGCGTCACTGGCTTGCGCCGTTGTTGTGAGACAGCGACAAAAACTCTTTACCTGTCCATCCCCCACTTCTGCAACCTGTACCGCAACTGCCTGAGTGTCATGCCCAGTTTGCGGGCGGCGGCGGTGCGGTTCCAGCGGGTTTCGTCCAGGGTCTTGAGAACCTGCGCGCGTTCGTCGTCGGAGATTTCTTCCATGTCGCCATCGACCTCATCGGCGATTTCGCTCTCTTCTTCGCAGGGAGCGGCAGCGCACATGAGGGGCTGATTGTTGAAGGCGGTCAGGTCGATGCCGAGGTCTTCAGCCGTCATTTCGTTGTTTTCGGCTAAGGCACAGGCGCGTTCCAGCAAGTTTTCCAGTTCGCGGACGTTGCCGGGAAAGCTGTACTGCCGCAGGGCGGAGAAGGCGGCGGGGGAGAGGGTGCGTACAGAACCGCCGTCACGTTCGGCCAGCCGTGCGAGCAGGTGCACGGCCAGATCGGGGATGTCTTCGAGGCGTTCGCGCAGCGGGGGAACGTGCAGGGTTAGGACGTTGATGCGGAAGTACAAATCCTGCCGGAAACGGTTTTCGGAAACGAGCTTCACCAGGTCACGGTGTGAGGCGGAGAGGATACGCACGTCGACGGACTGTTCGGCTTGCGCGCCCACAGGGCGCACGGCGCGTTCCTGAATGGCGCGCAATAGCTTGACCTGCATGGAAAGCGGCAGGTCGGCCACTTCGTCGAGGAAAAGGGTTCCACCGTTAGCCGCCTGAAACAGCCCGTCCTTGTCGGCGGACGCGCCGGTGAAACTGCCCTTGCGGTAGCCGAAGAATTCGCTTTCCATGAGTTCCGGCGGTATCGCGCCACAGTTGACGGGCACAAAAGGCTCCGTCGCGCGCATACCCAGGCTGTGAATGAGGCGGGCGATAACTTCCTTGCCCGTGCCCGATTCGCCATGAATGAATACGGGAGCCTGGTTGCGGGCAAATTTTCCGATGAGGGTACGCAGTTGCGTCATTGCGGGCGAACGCCCGACCAGTTTGCCCACGCTCGTGCAGCCTGAAGTCTCCGAAATCGCTTCGGACGGGTTGGGAGGCTGGAGTTTGAGGGCATGATGGACGAGCTCGCGCAAAACCTGGAGTTCAATGGGTTTGGTGACGAAATCGAACGCGCCGAGCTTGAGGGCGCGGATGGCCGTCTCGATGCTGCCGAAGGCTGTGATGACGGCCACGGGCAGGTTTGGCCGATGGCGCTGGATGTGTTCGACCAGGCTCAACCCATCGCCGTCGGGTAGGCGCATGTCCGTAAGGCATAGGCGGTATTGGGCGCTTTCGAGCAATTCCCGCGCCTCGGCGAGCGAACCGGCGCTGTCCGCGCCAAGCCCCATACGCAGCAGGGAAAGTTCCAGCAATTCGCGGATATCTTCTTCGTCATCGACAATGAGGACATCGTGGACGGTGGCGCGGCTGCGGCGCTCTGGAAGACCGGAATTCATGGTTGGCTCCGTCCGGTAAGAGTGAAATGCGCGCCGGGGCGTTCGGGGTCGTCATTCAGCAATTCGAGGCTGAAACCGTTGGCTTCGGCCAGTTCACGCGCAATGTAAAGCCCTAGCCCAGTTCCCTTGGCATGGGAGGTAAAAAACGGCTCAAACAGATGGGCGCGCGCCTGTTCATCGAGTCCGGGGCCGTCGTCATACACATGTACCCGTACCTGCCCATCCCCGATATCCCCGGCGGCGATTTTGATGGAACCGGGTTTGCCGCTGCAATAGCGGTGGGCGTTGGAAAGCAGGTTGTCGAAAATTTGATGCAGGTGGGCGCGGTCGATGCCTAAGGTGAGTCCGGAACCGATGTGTGCCTGGAAAACGGCCTTTTCATTTTCTCCGCCCAGGCTGGAAGCTTCGATCACTTCGGCAACGAATTCCGCGAGCGGGAGCGCCTCAGGCTGCGTCCTGTCCCGGCGGCCTAGCGCGAGCACGTCGCGGATCATGCGTTCGATGCGCCGGGCGTTGTCGTTGATGATGTTGGCGAGCCGCATCTGCATGTTGCTGCGCTTCTCTTCACGCAGAAGTTCGGCAGCCTGCGTCACTGCCGAAAGCGGGTTGCGTATCTCATGCGCCATGCTGGCGGTGAGCCGCCCAAGCGAGACGAGTTTGAGTTGCTGCATGCGGCGCTGGATGTCTTCCAGGTCGGTGAGAAAAATCAGTATGTCGCCTTCGCCATCAGCGTCGTTCTCATCGCCACTGATACGGCCCACGACCCGGCAGCGCAGTAAACGCCGAGCCTGACCAAACTGGATGAGTTGCTCTGTTTCGCCCGCGCCCGTGCGGCAATACTCGGCAAGCGAGGGGGCGATGTCGGCGAGCATGCGCCCCTCCATCTGTTCCAGGCCGAGCAGCGTACAGGCAGAAGGGTTGGCCTGGCACACAGTGCCGTCCGCGCGCAAAACGATGACGCCGCCGCGCATGTCGCGGATGATGTGAGTGTTGATCGCTTCTTGCCGCGCCAGCGCCGCGCCGCGCTCTGCCGCCAGCGACGCATTGACCAGCGCCCGATGCGCCAGCAATCGCGCCACGATGGCGATGATGAAAAAGGAAGCGCAGGCCAGCGCCACCTGAAAGAAGTCCGCCGCCTCATAGGAAAAGTGTGTACGCCAGGCGTTCTCGGTCAGTATGCCGATGGTTGCCAGCGCCGCCATGAAGAGCACGATGCGCCCTTCGGCCAGCAGGCCGGAACCGGCAAGCACGATCATCATCAACACCGGAATGCCGCTACGGTAGCCGCCGCTCGTCCACATGACGATGCTCAGGATGAGCACATCCATGAGACCCTGAACCGCCATCAGCCGCTTGAAGCCGATACGGCTTTCGACATCCGGGAAGCCGAGGGCAAGAACCGTGGCAACGTAAAAGAGCGCCGCAAACCAGAAGAGCCTGGGCGCTTCAAAACCCAGTCCGGTTCGTGCTCCGAGGACGAGCAAAGCAGCGGCGATGATGAGCCGGAACAGGTTGAGATAGCGCAACGCCTTGCGTTGCACCGGATCGACGTTCGGGACGGAATGCAGCACGGATGCTTTCACTTGCGATGCGCTTCGCAGCAAAAGAACTTGCCCGCCGCCTTGACGCCTTCGCTTTCGGGCACATGTACGCCGCAAACGGAGCAAGCCAGCATATGCTCCGCCTTTTCTTCATTTCCGAAGCGGTTGTCACGGGAAAAGGAGCGCCCCCCCCGGCTCTTATTCGGGCGCAAACCGGAAAGAACACCGAAAAAAATACGCGCTAGCGTCCCGATTCCGACAACGAAAACGAGCAAAAGCAGGAGAACGATCAAAACCAGCTTGATAACCACGCTCGCTCCAGAAGGCAATCTATGTCATGGTTCAACAGTTTAGCATCGTCGATACCGTCGCCGTATGGAAGGAATTTGGGCATTTTCCACACGCGCGGCGCATCCGCAGCTAAAATCTGTTATTGGAGGAGGAGACAACCGCCCCAGCGCGGACTTCCCGCCAGAAAAACTGTTCAACAATGTGCCCGTCGTTTTTCGTTTTACGGGAGCGTGCGGCATATCGGGAGAAAGGGAAATGAAATCAAAAAGACTTGAAATCGAACAAGTCGCTTCGTTCCTGCGTGATGGCATGACCATCATGTACGGGGGCTTCATGGGTAACGGCACACCGCCGAGAATAATGCAGGCCATTCTCGATTCGGGCGTCAAGGATTTGACGATGATCGGGGATGACACGGCCTTTCTGGACGCCACAAAGGGGCCGGAAGGCGTGGGTCTGTTGATTCGCAACAAGCGCGTCAAAAAACTCATCACCGGCCACATCGGCCTGAACAAAGAAGCCCAGCGCCAGATGATTGCCGGCGAGATGGAAATCGAGCTGTCCCCCATCGGTACGTTGGCCGAGCGCATCCGCGCTGGCGGTTCCGGCCTGGGTGGGGTAATCACCCCGACAGGCGTGGGCACTTCGGTGGGCGAGGTCAAGATGGATGTTTCCATCAACGGCCAGAAATTCAATCAGAAGCAGACGATCAACATCAATGGCAGGGATTTTCTGCTGGAACTGCCGCTTGTCGCCGACCTGGCCGTACTGGAAGCCGTCAAAGCCGACGCGTTCGGCAACCTCGTCTACTTCCGCTCGATGCGTAACCACAACCCGCTCATGGCGCTTGCCGGTAAAACGGTGATCGTGGAAGCGCACGAAGTCGTCGAAGTCGGCGCAATCGACCCGGATCTCATCATGACCCCCGGCATCCTGGTTGATCACATCGTGTACCCCGCGTAAAAGGAGACAGACATGACGCAAGAAATGAGCGCCAAAGAGTTCATCGCCCGCCGTATCGCGCTGGAACTCAAAGACGGGGATGTAGTGAACCTCGGTATCGGCCTACCGACCCTCGTTGCCAACTATCTGCCCGCAGATGTGCACCTGATGCTCCATTCGGAAAACGGTTTTGTGGGCATCGGCCCGGTTCCGAAAGACATCCCCCCCATCGGCAAACCCCGCCTCGTGAATGCGGGCGGCAATCCCGTTTCCATCCTGCCCGGCGGCTCCACGTTTGACATTTCGACGTCTTTCGCGCTGATGCGTGGTGGGCATCTCGACGCAGCCGTGCTCGGCGGGATGCAGGTCGCAGAAAACGGCGACCTCGCCAACTGGATGATTCCCGGCAAGAACGTACCCGGCATGGGCGGCGCGATGGACCTCGCGGTCGGCGCGAAGATGCTCATCGTGGCGATGGAGCACACCAGCAACGGCGAGAAGAAGATTCTCAAGAAGTGCACACTTCCGCTCACCGTCAAGAACCGCGTGTCCACCCTGGTTACGGAGATGGCGCTGTTCCGCTTCCGTGACGGCAAGATGTTCCTGGAAGAAACCGCACCGGGTGTCAGCGTGGAAGAAATCCGCGCCGCAACCGAAGCGGACTTCACCGTTTCCGACAACCTCAAGGAAATGGTCATCAGCCAGACCGGGCTGTAAGGCCGAAGACGTCTGAACAGAACAATCCGGGCGGCGGTTTGTCGATTTTTGACAATCTGCCGTCCGGATTGTCACTTTTAGGCGCTCATTCCGAGACTCTTGTCACACAAAGAGGTCGCACAAACCAGGCACGGCTCTTGCTGTATCCTGTTCAGCGGAAAACCCGCTTGTTACCCAACAGGAGTTTCCAAATGAAAAAGATCCAACAAGGTTTTACCCTCATCGAACTGATGATCGTCGTCGCGATCGTTGGCATCCTGGCCGCCGTCGCGCTGCCCGCCTATCAAGACTACACCAGGCGCGCCCATGTCGCAGAAGGTTTGGGTCTGGCCGAAGCCGCCAAGGCATCTGTAACGGAATATTTTGCTTCCGAGGGAAGGTGGCCTATCAGTAATACTGAGGCAGGTATGGAAACTACCATCACAGGCAACGCCGTTAACAGCGTAGTTGTCGGAGAGGCCGGGGTTATCACTGTGACATATAATCAAAGAGTAGCCGCAGGTGACACCATAATACTTGTTCCGACGGCTGCCTCTGGCACCGGCTCCATTACATGGACTTGCAATACCGGTACTGTCGATACCAGGTTCCGCCCATCAATCTGCCGCTAACCGCTTACCCGCAGCACCCCAAAAACCGGCTGAACCTCCAGCCGGTTTTTTTATTGGCGCGAAGCGCCTGAACTAGAGCGGTTCTTGTTTAGTCCTATACAGACCCATGTGAGTGCGGCACACCCTTATCCCTCTCCCCTTGCGGGAGAGGGTGCCCCGAAGGGGCGGGAGAGGGGGATGCCAGGGAGAGGGCAAGCAGCAAAAAGCGCCCCCCCCCCCCCCCCCCCCCCCCCCCCCCCCCCGGGCGGGGGGGGGTGTGTTGGGTTTGCTACAAATGCCCACCACCCCCCACCCCTGCCTCTTGATTGGCACGTCTCTATT